>Ga0310125_10001760_pt1 | contig 11074 bp, 8 predicted proteins | sample CB11b_Tmax_Bot8__FD_203508 | JGI IMG/M metagenome (GOLD analysis project Ga0310125, IMG submission 203508) | Marine microbial communities from Western Arctic Ocean, Canada - CB11b_Tmax_Bot8 | ecosystem: Environmental > Aquatic > Marine > Oceanic | place: Canada: Western Arctic Ocean | collected... | reverse complement strand
CCGCCGGATGCCCCTCCCGCGCGGGCCTGCTCCACGATCCAGTCCGTCACCTCGATGCCCAGCCCACAGGCGCTGTAGCCGGCGTGGGCCTGGTACATCAGTTCGCCCAGGTGACCGAGCAGGGTTTCCCGGCGGTGTCGGTCGGGCGTACTCGAATTCAGGGCCAGGAGCAGGTTCTCGAACAGTTCGACGCGGTGGTTTTCGTAAATAGGATGTCGAGTGCAAGCGGCCACGGCATAGGTCGAGCCGGATCGGACATCCGTAACCGGATCGATGGTGGAGCCACCCTTTTTAGTGAACGCCCGCCCCATCATTTTCTCCGGCAGGTGCGCAGCGTATTTCTGCTCGAACGCGGAGACGGATAGGTTTGCCAGGTAGCCGTTGAGGGGAAGCGATTTGGCGTGACCCGTGGTGCGGGCCAGCCGCTTCAGCGGGACACCGTCACGCGCGGCGATCAGTGAGTATCCCATGAAGGCGGACACGCGCACATCCGTGTAGGTTGCGCCGCTGACCGCGTGGCGCACCCCCGAGTCGATCCCCACAAATCGAATCCCGCGGGGAATGTCGATGGGGGGAAGCACGATATCTGGCCGGCACAGGATTGGCAGCAACCGGTTCTTGCGGCCGAGGTAGCAGCTCAGTTGATCCATCAGTCCGCATGGAGCGCCCACGACCTGGTTCTCCACCTTCTGGCAGAGAGTCGGCAACTCGGTATCGCCCAGGCGGACTTTCCGGGCATCGGTCAGCGCCTGCATCACGGACACTTCCAATGCTGCAGAAGCGGAAACCCCTTTGCCTGCGGGGACGTCGGACCGGATGTACACATCCGCCCCTCGCAAGGGAACCTGCTTTTCTTTTTGAAGGACGAGGGCGCATCCAATGACGTATGCGGCCCACGACGCGTCGCCCTGCTCCGCCAACAGATCTTGCAGCCGCGAATAGTCGACGGAGCGCCCCCGCCGGAACCCACTCAAATCAATCTCCACCAGGGCGTCGTGACCCAGGCCGGCCGCGATGGCGCTGTACACCCGGAATCTTCCGTCGCCACGCAGCGCCACGGTGGCGGTCGTCGCTTCGCGTATCGGCATCTCCAGGACCCGTGAGCCGGAGTAGTCTGCGATACCCCCCATCACATCGAGCCGTCCGGGTGCGGTGGCCGTGAAGAGCGGGCGTCCGGGGCCAAAGAATTTTCGTGCGTTCATGACCCACGTGTAGAGGATATTGGGGCAGACAAAGATGAGGCTGCCATTGCGAGCTGAGGCAGCAGGAATATGTACGGCTCTCCGCCGTGAAGCAATCCACTTGTCCACGGCCGTGAAAGGTGGATCGCTTCGCCGCCATGAGTCTTTGCCCCGGCCCTAGCGGTCAGCTCGCCTGCCCGCCCCGCTCGCGAGTCCTTGCGAGGGGCAGGCGGGCGATGACAGGCTTTGATTTGCGGTTGCAGTGACATGGAATGTCGATTTGGATTAAACGAGGAATTCTTGAATCAATCCCCTCAGCACCGGTGCCACCTCATCCTTGATGGCTTGGTTGGCATACCCGATCCAATCGCAGGGGTGGGTGGTGTCGAGCGGGGCGTCGAGCGGCTGGCCTTGGGCATCGGTAACCAGGATTCCGGCCTCGGCGCCGATGAGATGGCCGGCGAGGTCGTAGGGGTGGCAGATGTGGCCGACCCGTTTTCCTTCCCTTTCCCGTTCGCGGTAGAGCGTGGCCCGGAGGTCGGCGGTGAAGCGGTCCTTTCCCGTGAGGAGTTCGTAGAGTTGCCCCCCGGTGGAGATGTATTGGTCTTCGAAGGTGAGGATCTCCCCCGGTTCGGCATCGGGAAAGAGCGTCTGCAGCAACTGTTCCTCCAGGGCGGCGAGGCGGTCTCTGCCCGGAGGGAAGAAGCGGCTGACCTGGGCGAAGCCGCCGCGGATGGTTATTTCTCTGCTGGGCTTTGCGGAAAAGGGGCACGTCCGGCCGTCGAGTAGGTTGCGGGTTTCCCCGGTCATGCCTTCTCCCTTGATCGCCCACAACGCATCGCGCAGGAAAGCACGATGCGTGGGGATCTCTACCATGACCGCCGCATCCAGATCGGAAAGACGTGTAGACTCGCCGCGGTTCGGTGCAACCCCGGCCAGGAAGAAGGCCGAGCGCTTGGCAACCATCAGTCCGCGTGTACCGTCCAGGGGATCGACGATGAGACGCACGGCCGCCTCATCGGGTTGCATCGACTCGGGATAGGTGGTGACTTCCTGCTCGCCGATCCCTTCCGCCACCATGGTGATGCCACCGACCTGCGGGGCGAAGGCGTCGACGGATTCAATCACGAGGCCTTCGACTTCCCGATCGAGGGCATAGGTGACATCTGAGGCGTGCCGCCCCACCACCTGCACGCGGTCTTCCATGGGGATGTCCCGTAGTATCCGGCGGACGTGTGCCCCGATGCGGTCTCCCAGTACGACGAGCGCGCGGCATATGTCTTTCCGGTTCACGGCGTCTCTTTCCACCGGGAATGATCCACGGCTTGTAGTGTGGCGGCGGTCACTTCCGGCAGGGCGTCACACATGTAATTTCCGCCCCCGAGTTCCGGCCCGGCGGGAAACTTTCGCACGCCGGGCTGACGCAGGGGCGGCAGAAAGACGAAGTGCAGGTGGTATGCCGGATGGGGCCGGCCGTCGACGGGCGCCTGGTAGAGGCACATCACATAGGGGAAGGAGATGTCGAACAGCCCGTCGTAGCGGCGGTTCAATTCCTGGTAGACGCGAGCCAGACCGCCTATTTCCTCCGGCAGCAGGGTGGCCAGGGTGGCATGCCGCTTCCGGGGAAATACCCACACCTCGTAGGGGTACCTGGCGAAGAACGGGATGAAGGCGACTGCCCATTCATTTTCCGCCACCACCCGGCAGGGATCACCATCTTCTACCGACAGGATATCCTCGAACAGGTTGCGGCCGGTTGTTTCCCGGTGGGCCTGTACCGCCTCGATTTCACAGGATATATTCTTAAAGACAAAAGACGTGGCGTAGATCTGGCAATGGGGGTGGAGGTTGGAAACGCCGGTGATGGTCCCCTTGTTCTCGAACACCAGCATGAACCGTACAGAATCGCGCGCTTGAAGATCCAAAACTTGATCCTGCAGCGTTTGCATTACTTCCTCCACCCGGGCCGGCGAGACATCCGAGATGGTGGCATTGTGGCGTGGATCGTAGCAGACCACACGCGCGACGCCGCGCGCCGGTTCCACGGGATAGAGACCGGGCGCGGTGGGATGGGGCGTCACATCGGGTGCGGCGTCGCCGACAACGGGATGGTCATTATCAAACACGAAGACACTTTCGTAGGTGGGATTCACCGCACCACTGACCCGGGGATTGCCAGGGCAGAGATAACATTCCGGGTCATAAGGGGGTTGCTCCGGAAGGGTGTCTTCCATGGCGCCCGACCACGGCCGGGTGTTGCGGTGCGCCGAATAGACGACCCATTCGCGCCGCAGCGGATGCCATCGTTGTTCCCATTGGGTTGTCATGATTCTCGGTTTGTGCAGCTAAGGATGCGCGAAGCATTGCCGGCGATGCAAGATGGGATATTGGGATTTCGGATCGTGAATTTCGAAATTGGCATTTGGGATGTGCGAAGCCGTGGCGTGGAACCGCAAGGAATGAGTTCGTCCGGGCGTATGCCTACTTATTGAGGCCAGAACCGGGTGGAGGAATGGGTGAAATCTCCTGTTCTTTGCAAGTGCTCGCGCCTCTTTTTTTCCGGTCGCACTCTGCTGTTAATAATCGGGGGCTGTTCTAGCTGGTTGATTTGCAGGGGCTAATAAAGTTATTCACAGCGTTATTCACAAGTTGCTTACAACCAACATTTTATGACAATTTAAGGGTTGATCTTGGGTGGGATTAGCGTATACTTTAATACGGTTCTTTGAAAGAACGAGAGTGAAGCGAGCGTTGGTATATATTGATTCTCGGAGTAGCTCCGAGATAAGCCGGCAACGGCAAAAGGTCAGGGACAGCTGGTAACTTGGCCCCTTCGGTCAACTGCTTCGGCGGCGGGCGGGAGGCAGGTTTCACGCGCTCCTCCGCGCGGCATCGCAGCCGTGCGAATAAAGCGATTGGGGAGTGTTGCAGAGAGCGGGGTCTGGAGAAATCCGGACGAAAAAGAGAAACCAACCGCGATCTGAATTACGGTTCTTCGGAACGATGGTTTCGGCTGGGGAATCGAATCCAGTAACCAACAAGGTTACGGTTGCTACTGGAGCCAGCACGTAGAGGTGTCCCTGGTGAGCCAACCTCACCGGAAGATCCCGAATCGCACTCGGGATACGAAAGGGGACGCCGACACGGGGAGCGACCGGAGCTAGCAAACTTCGGAAAACCTCCTGCTTCGGGCGGACGGAAAACCGGATCGCCTGACTGTAAAGTGAACGCAACCTGAGGGGTAAGAGGTCAGACCCGTAACCCGGGGCAAACGATCTGCCAAAAGCGGATGCCGACCCCGGGTACACGGCGGAAATGAGAAGAGCTTTGCAGGCCCATTTCCGCTACGTCGAATCGACACACGAACAGCGAGCGGGGGTCGATACGGCGAAGAAGCCTCACCCAAATGGCCGCAACGGGAAACCGTTCGGACGGTCCTGCTAAGAGGCCGAAACTCCATTTGCCATGGAGATTAGCGTCGGGAAGCTGGCAGCCGGACTCCCTCGAAAGGAGACCGATCGCCAAATGTCAGCGAACGGGAAAGAGCGTGTGGCGAGCGCCCACCCCCATTTTAGAACGCCCTCCAGGGAAACCTGGGGGGCGTTTTTTCGGTGGAAGCATGGGAATCGGGGAACTGGATCGGCTGGTACCCTACGGGAGCGGTACCCATGCGCACACTTTAGAAAGTGTGCGCATGGGGGGGAGGGGGGGGTTGACAGTGTTACGTAGAGGTGTATGTTGGGGCATGGATCGGGTGCCAGGGATGTCGATCCGGGAATTGGCCGAACGGTGCGGGCTGACCCCGAGGACCATACGCTATTACACCGCCGAAGGACTCCTGCCCCCCGGCGGCGGGAGCGGACAGCGCCGCGTCTATGGGCACGGACATTTCGTGCGGCTGATGTTGATCAAGCGGCTTAAGGAGGACTACTTGCCCCTATCAATCATTCGCCGCGAAATCAGTGGTCTTTCTCTCAATGAGATGGAGCAGGTCGTTGAAAAAGCGCCGACCTCTCCCCGTGGGGCAACCCAGGCCTATCTACATGCAGCTATCGAGTCGGTCCGCGCCGATAACGAATCGGATTCGACGGAGGGTTTCACCCCCTCCACGGAAGAGCGGCACACCGACACCAACCCTGCCCGGTCCGGGGCGATGGATGCGCCCTGGCAACGCCTCCGGCTGGCCTCGGGCATTGAACTGCACTTCCAACTCAACGGCAAAGCGGATCAAGGCGCCATGGTTCAGGAGATCGTGGCCGATGCCATGCTGCGGATTTCCAAGCACGCGTCCCGGAAGCCTGGCCAAACCAGGGGGTAACCCTCTTCAGCCGGTTCCCTGCGCTTGCGCGAGATGGTTTCGTCGTGTATGTACACGCGCGTGAAAAGGAGATTTCCGAGTGCACGTACCGTTGCTTGACCTCCAGGCCCAATACCAATCTATACGCACCGAGATCGATGCCGCGGTGTCGGATGTCTTCGCCTCCCAGGCCTTCATCGGGGGTCCCACCGTAGAGGCCTGCGAAGCCGCTGTGGCGGCCTACTGCGGGTGCACCTACGGAATCGGAATGTCGTCGGGCACGGATGCCTTGCTGGCTGCCTTGATGGCTGAGGGCATGGGTCCGGGCGACGAAGTCATCACCACCCCTTATACTTTTTTTGCCACTGCCGGCTCGATCCACCGCCTCGGGGCCACGCCGGTCTTCGTCGATATCGATCCGGCGACCTTTACGATAGATCCCGCGCGAATCGAACCGGCGGTAACCGAACGAACCCGGGCCATCATGCCGGTCCATCTGTACGGGCGCACCGCGGAGATGGAACCCATTGCGGCAATTGCGGCACGCCACGGACTGTCGACGATCGAAGATGCGTGCCAGGCCATCGGCGCAGAAGACGGGGGGCGCCGGGCCGGCGCCATGGGCGATTACGGTTGTTTCTCCTTCTATCCGTCAAAGAATCTTCCGGCGGCAGGCGACGCCGGCATGATTACGACTGCGGACCCCGACCGGGCGCATCGCCTCCGCATCCTGCGCAATCACGGCATGAATTCCAAGTACACCCACTCCATGATTGGCGGCAATTTCCGTCTCGATGCCCTGCAAGCGGCGGTCATTCAGGTCAAACTGCCCCATCTGGACGCCTGGACCGAGGCGAGGCAAGACAATGCCGCGCGCTACGCACAGCTGTTCGAAGAGCACGGGCTGGTCTCCGATCCCGTCGTCCTGCCGCGCATAGATGCCGCGGACGACGGGGAGCGCCACGTAGTGAATCAATATGTCATTCGAGTGCCCCGCCGGGACGATCTTAGGGATCACCTCCGGGCGCATGATGTCGGATGCGAAGTCTATTATTCCATTCCACTGCACTTGCAGGAATGTTTTCGCGATCTCGGATATCGAAAAGGCGATTTCCCCGCCAGCGAAGAAGCCGCCCATGAGACTCTGGCGATTCCGATTTATCCTGAATTGTCGAATGATGCGGCAGCCTACGTCGTGGCGACTATTGCGGCGTTTTACAGAGGGTAACGTGCATGGAGGTGTGCCGGGAGTCGTGCGTAGCGCCCGGCGACGCGGCGAGCCACTGGTTGGGAAGGCGGCGGCAGGCCGCCGCGGGGCCCTACTGCTGGTTGCCGTACCGGTGATCTGGGGCGGGGTGCTTACGGCTACTTCCCACGTCCGATTCCAGGATACCTACCGTGAGATCTATCGGGTAGCGGACGTGTCGGAGGAACCGGTGGTGGTGCATTACCCCTACCGGGACCTCGAAGACGCGCGTCGCGGATTGACGATTCGAAATGATCTCCATGCGCCCCTGGCCATCGATGTGGAGAATGGTGGGGTGGTGGCTCGATCTCCGTAGAGTCGAGTACACAACTTGGGGACAATTGTCCCCATCTCCAGGAGCCAATGGTTCGGCCTACCGCCATGGCTTTTCCGCGCGGGGCGGGAACGCGAGATCGAAGGGGGGGCCTTCGAGGGTGAGGTTCGGGTTGTAGGCGGGGTCCCGATCGAGCTGTTCGCCCCACCGCTCACGCATATACTTTGTCTCCCGCTCAAGGCGATCCCGGTTGGGACCATCGCGGTCGGAGCCGCGGGAGGCCGATTCCACGTGCGTCAACGCGGCAAAGGGAGTCCACACATTGAAATATCCCTTCTCCCGAATCCGCAGGCACAGGTCGACGTCGTTATAGGCCACTTTCAAATGCTCCTCCTCGAAACCACCAACTTCATCGAAGACGGCCTTGCGGACGGCACAACAGGCCGCCGTGACTGCGCTGAGGTTTTGGCTCAATGCCGCGCGGGCGAACTGGCCGGTGTACCCTCTTGGTTTTCCAGAGTAGGGGTGCGCGGCAACGCCGTGGACGCCGAGTAGAATGCCGGCGTGCTGGATAGACTCGTCCGGGTAGTAGAGCATGGCGCCCACCACTCCGGTCTGCGTCCGCATGGCCAGTGAGACCATTTCGTTCAGCCAGTCCGGATGGCGCATGGTGATGTCGTCGTTCAGGAACACCAATACATCGCCCTTCGCGAGCGCGGCGGCTTTGTTGTTCAGGGCGCCATAGTTAAAGGGCGCGTTTTCCCGCACTACGCGAACGTCAAAATTGTTTGACGATTCTTCCAGGCCGGCGAAAAGTCCTGGCCTTGCCGCTCCATTATCCACCACCAGCACTTCGATCGGCCGGTAATCCGTGCCGTTCTTCAGTCCGTCGAGGCAACGCTTCAACATGGGGAAATTGTCGCTGGTGGGAATGATCACGCTGACCCGCGGCGTTGGATCGGGCAGGGCGTACCGCACGCGCCAGAATCCCTCCAGCACCGGCGTGACGGCGGCGTTGCAGCCCAGGCGTTCCAGGTGATCTTCCAGGGTCCGCCGTCCCGCATCCAGCACGTAGGTCTTGGCCTGCACGGTTTGCGCGGTAGAACCGTGTCCCGCGCGCCAGTGATATAGGACGTGCGGAATGTGGCGAACGGCCGAATCCGGCAGCGTCTCCGCCATCCGCCAGAGCAAGTCCCAATCCTGGCATCCTTCAACCCCCGCACGAAAGCCGCCTGCTGCCCGCATGACATCCGTGCGGTAGATGCCGAGGTGACTCACATAGTTTTGCGCGCGCAAGAGATCCGGGTTCCAGTCGGGTTTGAAATAAGGGGCGAATCGCCTCCCGTGATCGTCAATCTTGTCCTCGTCGCTGTAGATGACGACGGCATCCGGATGGCGATCGATCTCCACCGCAGCCAGATACAGGGCATGACGCGCCAATTCGTCGTCGTGGTCGAGCAGGGCCACGTAGGTTCCCGATACCGCCTCCAGGCCGGTGTTGGAGGCTGCGGAAATGTGGCCGTTCTGTTCCCGCCGGATGATCCGGATACGGGGGTCCGTCGCCGCGAATTCCATGAGGACGGCAGGCACCGCAGGGTCGGTGGAGGCATCGTCCACCAGGCAGAGTTCCCACCGGTCATAGAGCTGGCCCCGTACCGACTCGATGCAACGGCGAAGCCATTGTTCAGGTGGATTATAAACCGGGACCAGTACGGAAATCACCGGCGGGTTGGAAAGCGATTCGCCGTGGCGGCGGATCGCTTCCGCGTCGGCCGGCGAGAGGGTATCGAACTGCTCAATCCACTCTGCGTACTGACGCTTCTCCCGGGCGTCATAGCGCAGCACCCACCGAACCACCCGGACCAGCCACCGCGTGGTGCGCCGCCCGCTCCACCGGGAGGCCACGCCGATCACCGCGCGAAGGCGGCGATAAAGCAGGTTTTGAATATAGCGTCGGCTGAACATGGTGCGCTGGGTTCGATTACGTGTCTTCCCGCGGCCTGAACCATGACCCACGGCACCAGGCATCCCGAAGCGATTCCACGGGACCGCGCACTCCAACCATCTGTCTGTCCCCTGGATGATGCAATACGCGTTCGTATAAACCGAGCAACCGGTCTGCGCTTCTCGCCCAGCTGAAATGACGAGCCGCAAAATCGGCTGCGCCGGTGCACAGCCGCTCCCGCAGGGCCGGACTGTGTATCACCTCAAGGAGCCGGGTCGCGATTTCTTCCGCGTCGCCGCGCTGCAGGACCAGGGCGTCTTCGCCATCTTTGACGTCGAGGCCCACATTGGTTGCGGGTAGCAGAACCGGTTTGCCCGCGGCAAAGAATTCTGGGAGTTTGGCGGGAAGCCGGAAATCGTTGAAGGGGCCGGGCCGACCCGGTTGCACCAGGGCGTCGGCCAAGGCGTAAAGTGAAGGCAGCTCTTCGCGCGGGCGGTATCCCAGTTCAATGAAGAATTCCTGTGGCAAACCCAGGCGGCGGACCAGCGAGCCGCCGCCATCCTCGCCGGTTCGCACCAGGCGGGTCCGGCAGCCCTGCTCGTTGAGGCGTTGGACCGCGCGGTAGAGTTCGGCCACTTCGTCCCGATTGGCGTCGTGGACGTTTCCCGGGTAAAAGAGCACGACCTCATCGTCCGCCAGCCCCAACTGCTTCTTCTGTTCCGGATCGGTGGCCCGAGGCGTGAAAAAATCGTCTTCTGCGGCGGGAGGAATGACATCCCGGGGCAAATCCGGGGGCGAATTCTCCAACAGCGGCGCCACGATGGCGGACAGGCCGCCGGCCCCGGCAAGAAAGGGGACCGATCGCTTGGGGTGGGTATGCGCCGGCCCCACTGTACGGTGCAGGCGCACGGGGGATTGTTGGAGAAGCGCGGCGACGGGCGCACCCGCGTGACACTCCAGGAGATAGGCCTCGTTGTCTTCGAGATGGACCAGGTAGGGGCATCCATGGATGCGATGGAGGCGGCGGGTCATGACGCGCACCAATTCGCGGGGCGTCCATGCGTGGAGCAGGTCTGGTCCCTTGCCGTTCGAAAAGGTCATGCCGCGGGCGCGCAGGTCTGTGAACGAATGGGCGGCCGCGACCATATCCGGGAAGCATTCCACGGTTTCCGCACCGAAGGGTACACACACAGCACAATCGTGATCCCGGGCCCGGAGTTCCCGGGCGAGGTTGACGATGTGAATCGCACTGTTGCTGCGGAAGTGATGATAGTGAATGAACAGGATGTTCATGTCAGAACTGGAAGTAGATGAATTTCTCCGTCGTGTCGACCGCCCCGTAGATGACGAGGAGGACAAGGACACCCCAGCAGAGAGAACGGATCAGCAATTCATTCGACTTGATGTCCAGCGGGAGGGCGAGCCGGTAAAGGCTCGGCCAGTACCTCGGGGCGCCGAGGAGGTGATCGATATCCATGCCGACGAAATTGAGGGTGTGCTGCGAGGGGCTGAGTACCATGCCTTCAAAGGTCCGCATCAACACCAGAAGATCCGGGTCACGCTCCAGGGCGCGGAGCAGCGCCACGTGATGATCGATCATGGTGCTCCCGGGCATGGCCCAATTTTCCAATTGAATCTTCCGGCCGGCCTGGTCAAAGCGCTCCCGTAGCCGGGCCGCATAGATTTGTTCCAGCGGCAACTCTCCGCCAAAGCCTTGCGAATTACCGATGAGAATCACTAGCCGTGCGTCCGCGGCTCGCTCGGCGTCGACGTATTCCGGCCAGGCGCGCTTCCAATACTGATTCCGGGGTACTTCTTCCGCGGTCGGCGCATTCCGGCAGGGGATCCATGGACCGGCGGCGAGGTTTGCCGCCACCAGGAAGAGGGCAAACCAGAAGAAGGGCGAGCGGCAAACTGCGGTTGCCGATCTCACTTTCGGGCCTCTTTTCCGGAGTGGGATTCGCCAGCGAACCGGAACAGCACGAAGTAGATCCGCATGCTGTCCAGGATGGGATTAAAGTGCGATTGCCGGTTGTTGTCGATGTACACGGTCTCGATCGGCACTTCGCGCAGCGCCCGTCCTGATTGGCGACAGGAGAGAAGCATTTCGAGTTCGAATTCATAGCCGGGC
>Ga0310125_10001758_pt1 | contig 11080 bp, 4 predicted proteins | sample CB11b_Tmax_Bot8__FD_203508 | JGI IMG/M metagenome (GOLD analysis project Ga0310125, IMG submission 203508) | Marine microbial communities from Western Arctic Ocean, Canada - CB11b_Tmax_Bot8 | ecosystem: Environmental > Aquatic > Marine > Oceanic | place: Canada: Western Arctic Ocean | collected... | reverse complement strand
GCTCGTAGTTCTGGATCCTGGCCTCCAAGTCCTCCTCGCCAGGCAACCGACGCTGGTGGATCCGGTTGAGCCGGTTCAGGAAATCGAGGTTGTTGCGCTGCTCGGTCGAACTCACCGGCAACGCCGACTTCAGATTCAAGACCGGGGTCCCACTGCTGGAAAACTCGGTGCCCCGGTACCGGGCCGGCAACCAGCCGTTGGTCCAGGTCAGGGTGCCGCTGGTGTTGTAACCCGACGGATCCCGCAACACGACATAGCCCGGCAGGCTGTTGTTCTCGGTCCCCAGTCCGTAACTGACCCACGCTCCCAACGCCGGGCGATCCTGGAAGATCTTCCCGGTCATGAACATCACCAACGCCTCGGTGTGGTTGTTGTGACCGGTGTGCATCGAACGCACCAGCGTCATGTCGTCGATCACGCTGCCGATGCCCGGGATGATCTCGGAGAGCTCGATGCCCGAGGCTCCATAATTCCGGAACCGGAACGGACTGTTCATCAACTTGTTCTGCTCGCTGCCCGGCTGGAACATCTCGACCTTGATCGAGTGCTGCTTGCCGTCGAACTTCTCGAGAGCCGGCTTGCGCTCGAAGAGATCCATCTGGCTGGGGCCGCCGTTTTGCATCATCAGGATGACCGACTTGGCTCGAGGCCTGACGTGAGGAGCCAGGGCCGAATCACCAGCATCGGCACGCAAGCGACTCGACGAATCAGCCAACAAGGCCTTCAGAGCCAGCCCGCCGAAACCCAGGCTGCCCAGCTCGAGCATCCGGCGGCGGGTCATCGGCAGAGACCCGCCGCGGTCGGTCGGTGAATGGGAAGAGAACAACATCGGGATCACATCGTTGACGGTTCAGGGAACGTAGAGGAACTCGTTGGAATTGAGCAGCATGTGGCACAGGTGTTCCAGGGGCCGCTGAGGGGCCTTGGCCGATTCGGTGGCCTGCCGCTTCAGCAAATCGGACGCCAACCCCTGTTCCTCGTCGGTCGCCACCCGCCCCAACGCCAGCTGAAATGCCCGGTCGATCCGCGTCGCCTGGTCGCCCGCGGGAGTCTCCGACACCACGCGAGCAGCAAAACGTCGAGCCTGGGTCATCGAGAAACGACCGTTGAGCATCGCCAGCGACTGGAGCACGACGGCCGAGGTGTCGCGTTGAGTGCAGTTGCTGGCCACCGTCGGCTGATCAAATACGTTCAATTCCGTCGGATGATAGTTGCGACGGCAGGTCAGGTAGAGACTACGGCGATTCGGGTCGCTGGGCCGGGCCAGCTTGCCCGTGTCGACCACCACGCTGCTATCACTGTTCGCCTTGATCGGCACCGCCGGGCCACCCTGGTAGAAATCGATCTCGCCGCTGACTCGTAACACGCTGTCCCGAACCGCTTCAGACTCGAGTCGCTTCAGAGGCCGATGCCACAGCAGGTGATTGGCCGGATCGATCCGGCGACTCGCCTGCCAGTCGGCGGCGGTGCGCGAGGTCGACTGGCGGTAGGTCGAGGAGAGCAGCACGCGACGGTGCACCCGCTTCAAGCTCCAATCACCCTCGACCAGCTCAACAGCCAGCCAGTCGAGCAGGCCGGGATGAGTGGGCTGAGTGCCTGAGAGACCGAAGTTGGCCGGGGTCGAGACCAGCCCCGTCACGAAGTAACGCATCCACAGCCGGTTGACGATCACCCGCGCAGTCACCGGGTTTCCCGGCCGGGTCAGCCAGCGGGCAAACGCCAGGCGACGACCGCTGCTGGCCGGCCTGGGGTCCTGGGCCGCCAATCCGATCGGAGTCCGGCGACCGCTTGGATCAAGCACCACCGGGACTCCCGGTTGGACCTCCGGACCCGGTGTGGTGAAGTCGCCGCGACGATAGAGGTACGTGGGTGGCGGCACGGCCGGCTCCCATGTCACTCGTACCGTCTCGTACGAACTTCGAGTGGAGTTCAACCGAGCGATCTCGGCCTGCGAGGCACTCACCGACTTTCGCTGCACAGGACTCAGACCCGCCGCGACTTCCGCCGCCGAAACCGCAACCAGCGGACCCAGCTTCGTGGCCAGGTAGGCCTCGACCGGACCACGCTTGTCCTTGGCCAGCTTGAGGGCCCTGGCCGTGTCGGCCCGGATCGGCTCGGGCAACATCGACACCTTCGCAGCACTCAGACGTTTCGATACTTCAGCCCGGATCCCGCCCACCTGCTTGTTCAACTCCGCCACCCGGGCATCCACCCGACCGTTGTGCTCGTCAATTCGTGCCCTGTGCCTGGGTGAGACCGTGTGCAGGTGACGCTTGTCGGCCTGGATCCAGTTCTGTACGTCCAGCGACGGAGTGAATATCGCGGCCAGGCGATAGTAGTCGGCCTGGCTGATCGGGTCGAACTTGTGCGAGTGACACTGGGCACAGTGAACTGTCAGTCCCAGGAGCGAGGTTGAGACGGTCTGGAGGGTTTCGTAGAGCACCTGGTGGCGGATGTCGGCCGTGTTGAGTTCCGGGGACGAGGTCGAGTCGCGAGCCTGTCGCAGGAACCCTGTGGCGACGATCTGCTGCAGTTCTCTCGCATCCAGGCTCTCGGCATTTCGCCAATCGACCAGTTCGTCACCGGCGAGCTGTTCGACCAGGAATTCGTCGAAGGGCTTGTCCGAATTGAATGCGGCGATCACGTAGTCTCGGTACCGCCAGACACCCGGTGCCGGCTTGATGATCCCGGCATCGTTGTCGGATCCGATCGTGTCGACGTAGCCGGCCACGTCCAGCCAGTGCCGACCCCATCGCTCGCCGTACCTCGGGTCGGCCAGCAGCCGATCGACCAGCCGGCTCCAGGCACCCGGCCGGCGATCGGCCAGAAAGCCCGCAACCTCCTCGGGCGAGGGCGGCAATCCGAGCACGTCCAGGTGAGCTCGTCGGACCAGCTCGGTCCGAGTCGCCTCGGGAGCAAGCTCGAGACCGACGTCCTCGAGTCGTTTCAGCACGAACGCGTCGACACCACTGGCCACACGATCGGTCGCCCGGACCGCGGGCACCACCGGCCGCTGCGGCGGGCGAAACGACCACCACCGACGGTCCGACTCGTCCAGTTGAGGCTCCTCCGATTCATCCAGCCCCCGCTTGACATATCGAGCCCGGGCCCCGCCGGCGACCCACGTCTTGATGATCTCGATGTGAGCATCCGTCGGACGAAGCTCCTTGCCTGGTGGCATCTGGCCGCTGACCAGCTTCTGCACCAACAGGCTCTTGCCAGGATCGCCGTCGACGACGGCCGGACCTTGCTTGCCGCCCCGCTTGATCAGCGGCAGAGACCGAAGATCCAGTCCCGCCTCTCGGCCCTCACCCCCGTGACACTTCCAGCAATACGTCTTCAGTAATCCACGCACACGCTCTTCGAAAAACGGCCCCTCGGCAGCCTCGACCACGCCCGAACACACCGGCAATACGACCGGCAGAACAGCCAGCAGAACAGCCAGCAGAACCGCCAGACGGGTCGGGAGCGGGATGCGAATCATCGGTGAGACACGACTGGGAGACGGGTGTCAGGACGATGGCCTGGTGGCCGAGGATCGATCATACCACATCCGCTTCCCGCCAAACCCGCTCGAGCATCGACGTGAACTCCTCCGCCAGTCGTTGTTCGTCACCCAGGGCCCCCCCCGCCACCCGACCCCTCAGCTCATCCCGCAGTACCCTCCGACGCCCGGAATCTTCGGCCAGGCCAATCGCCCTGGCAACGTAGTCCTGCCGAGACGACGCGACCAGGTCCTCGAGACCGACTCGGGCCAGGAAGGAGGCGCTCTGGCGACCACACATGCGATCCCCCGACCAGGTCACCACCGGCACACCCATCCAGAGCGCCTCGCAGGTGGTCAAGCCGCCGCTGAATGGAAACGGATCCAGCCCGATGTCGATCTCACCGTAGCCGGCCAGCAGCTCGCCGTGACTCACCCAGCCATGGCACTGGATCCGATCCCGTTCGAGTCCCGAATCGCCGAGTATCCCGATCACGCGATCGACGACTTTCGAGTCATCGAGGCCACGGCTGCGTAGCACCAGTCGCGATCCTGGCTGGCCCAGCACGACCTCGGCAAACGTGGCCAGCACCTCGGGAGTCGTCTTGTCGAGCTTGTTGAAGCTGCCGAAAACCACCTCGTCAGACTCGGGCCGAACCTCCACCTCGGGAGCCCCGACCGGTGGCAGGTAGCTGATGTGGCCACCCTCCAGCCGCTCAACCCTCTCACAAAACAACGCCTCCGCCCCCCGCGGCACCAGGACCTCGTCGGCCACCAGCACGTCGATCGCTTCAAGCCCCGTGGTCGAGGGGTAGCCGATCCAGCTCAACTGCAGGGGTGCCGAACGACGAGCGAAGACTCCCAGCCGGTGGCGACCTGTATGACCGGTCAGGTCCACCAGTACATCAACCCCCGCACCGCCAATCCACTCCGACACCTCCTCGTCCTCACGGCCCCGGATGTCAAACCACTCGGCCGCTGCACTGCGAAACCGGTCGGTGAAGGCATCAACCTGGATCCGATCGCTGAAACAGACTGCCTGCACCCGGCTCGTGTCGAACGACTCGAATGCACCCAGCAGGAACCGGCCCACCGGGTGCTGGCCGAAGTCCGGAGACACGAAACCGACCTTCAGAGGTGCCCGGTCCCGACGACGGCGTGAGGAGCCGGTGGGGGAGGGTTTGAGATCTCCCCAGAGGACGTGTGACGACTCGCAGTGGGCTTTCAGAATCTCCTCTGCCGTGACATCTCCCCGGCAGAGCATCGTCGCCAGTCGGTTGGCAACCGCGGCGCTCGAGCCGGGTGCAAGCCGGTGAGCCTGTTCGAATTGCTCGGCGGCCTCGACAACCCGGCCCTGCAGCTTCAGGCTGACGCCGAGGTTGTTGGAGGCCCGGGCGTGCTGGGGATCACGTTCCAGAACGTCCCGTTGAGTCGCCTCGGCTTCAGACAATCGACCCGAATGTTCCAGGGCAATCCCCAGGTTGTAACTGGTCTCGATATCACCCTGTTCCGTGCCGAGTGCCCGGTGATAGGCGGCGATCGATTCGTCGAGTCGTCCGAGCTTCAACAGCGCGTTGCCCATGCTGTTTTCGGCGGCCGCCAGGCCGGGCCGGATCGACAACGCCCGACGACTGCACTCGACCGCCTCGACGAAATCACCCACCTCGATCAGCACGTTGCCCAGGTTGGTCCAGGCACCGTGATGGTTCGGCTGCAGCTCGACCGCTCGACGAAAGGCCTCGACCGCGTCGTGCTGTCGCATCTGGCATCGACAGGCCAGGCCCAGGTTGACCCACGCCGAAACGAACCGGGCGTCCAGCTCGATCGCCCGCCGTGCCATCCGCTCGGCCTCACCCCCCTCACCAGACGCTACCAGCACCGCAGCCAGGTTGGCCGCCGCTTCGGGAACGCTCGAGTCGATCTCGTAGGCCCGCCGGGCCGAAGCCACCGCCTGCTCCAGATCCCCCCGCCGCAGGAATACGCCCGCCAACACCCGGTACGCCGAAGGCTCCTCGGCAGATACCGCCAGCACCTCGCGAGCCACCCCCGCCGCCTCATCCAACCGACCGGCCGCGAACAGGTCGAACGACCGACGGATCTCGCTGGGTACGTCCATCGACACGAGTGTACGAGCCTCGCGAGCCGTTGCCACACGGTACGGCGTCGCGTGAGTCTCTCGACAGGCATCACACGTGATGCAACTATTGAAACGTCGAGATGATGCCTTCGGGATCGTACAGCAAGATGCAGATGATGTTGTTGGGGCAACGGCTTGCAGTGCTCACCGCACTCCTGCTTTTCGGACTCACAGTCGGGGCCTGCCAGTCAGATGACGACCCGCCCGCCGGTGCCGGCACGCCAGTCCACGAGGTCGGAACAACGACCAAGCCTCGTTCCCGCACGTTCGAGTTCGACTACGGCGTGACGGTTCGGGATGTGCCCCAGGGGTCTGTGCTCAAGGTCTGGTTGCCGGTGCCGCAGACGACCAGCCACCAGCAGGCCAGCCGACTGAGACAGGTGGTGCCGGTCAAACCCATGCATACGACCGAATCGAAATACGGCAACCAGATGCTGCACTTCGAACTCGAACCGGCCTCGGCCAAACCGCTCATATTCCAGATCACCTGGCAGATCACTCGCAACGAGGTGCGCGGCCTGGATCACTCCGATCCCAACGCCAGGCTCGACGAAGCGAATCGCAAGACCTTCCTGTCGGCCAACCTCAAGGTGCCGATCGACGGCAAGCCGTTGACGCTGATCGATTCCTCGAAGCTCTCGCGAGACAACCCGATCGAGCTGGGCCGTTCGCTTTATGAGCACGTCGACGACCACATGCGCTACGACAAGTCGCAGCCGGGCTTCGGAAACGGCGACGTGCTGTGGGCCTGCGACAGCGGGGTCGGCAACTGCACCGACTTCCACAGCCTGTTCATCTCCCTGGCCCGCGGCCAGGATCTCCCGGCCCGCTTCGAGATCGGCTTCCCGCTGCCGCCGACTCGGGGCGAGGGGGCCATTGGTGGCTACCATTGCTGGGCACAGTTCCACGTCGACGGGCACGGCTGGGTTCCCACCGATATCTCCGAAGCCGACAAGAATCCCGAACTCAAGGACTACTACTACGGCAACCTGACCGAAGACCGGGTGCAATTGACCATCGGTCGCGACATCACGCTCGAACCCGCCCAGCACGGCGAACCTCTCAACTACTTCATCTACCCCTACATCGAGGTGGATGGTGAGAGCTGGCCGGTGGAGAAGACCGAGCGGACCTTCGCCTTTCGGGATCGCTAGAGACTGGCTCATCTCAGCCCCCCCGACGGGCGAGCCAGCCGCCAAGCTGCTGTGGTAGGATGGCTCCCGTTCGCCCCGGCACCGGAGGTCTCGACATGAGCCATCTGCTGCGACTCGCCACCGCTGTTGTCCTGCTGCTTGCTGCCACCTCGGCAGTCTCAGAAGGTGCCGACGCCGCCACGACTCACAAGCAAATCGGCGTCCACGCCGGGTTGTGCGTGCTGCTGGGTGACGACCTGGTCGAACGGGCCCTGGCACTGGCGAAGGTCAGCGACCTGGTGATCTATGTCCCCACCACCACCCATGCCCGGGCCACCACCGTGCGGGCCGCCGCCGAACAGGCCGGACTGCTGGGGACCCGGATCATCGTCGACCACGGAAACGCGGCACGGATCGGATTGGCCAGCGACCTGGCCGACGCGGTGGTGGTCGAGGGAAAGACCGGGACACCGGTGTCTGAGTTGATGCGAGTCATCCGCCCGCGAGGCCGACTGGTGGTCGACGGCGAGGTCCGCACCAAGCCGGTGCCCAGGGGGACCGGGGAATGGAGTCATCCGTATCACGGAGCCGACAACAACCCGCAATCGAACGACACCCTGGCCAAGGCGCCCTACCTGACCAAGTTCCTCGCCACACCCTGGTACGGGCCGATGCCCGAGGTGACCGTCTCCTCGGGAGGACGGATGTTCAAGGCATTTGGATTCCTGGCGTTCAAGCGCCGCGAATGGCCCATGGTGGGCAAGCTGATCTGCCTCAACGGCTACAACGGCGCCACTCTCTGGACCAGGCTGCTCACGCCCGGGTTCATGATCCACCGCAACACGATCGTCGCCACACCCGACACGCTCTACCTCGCCGACAATACCTCCTGCAAGCTGATCGACGCGGCCACCGGTGCGGTCCGCGGCGAGATCGTCGTGCCCGAATCTCACGCCGGACACGGCAAGACCTGGAAATGGATGACACTCCGCAACGGCGTGCTCTACGCACTGGTCGGTCCCAGCGAAAAACTCCACCAGGTCCATCTCGGCACTCGCACAAAGACCGGCTGGCCGTGGGCGACGGTCCGCAGTACCTACGGCGGCTCGATCGAGACCTGGGGCTTCGGCCGCACGCTGTTGGCCTTCGACGCCACGACCCGGAAAGTGCTCTGGTCTCATACCACCACCGCCCCGATCGACGGCCGGGCCGTGGTCATGAACAAGAACCGCATCTTCCTCTACAGCCACCAGGACCACCTCGAAGCGGTCAACGCCGCCGACGGCAAGACCGCCTGGAAGACCGCCGACAAGCAACTGCTCGAGACGATCGGGGCCCACCACCGGGCACAGACCGCCAGCCTCGGATACTCCACCTCCGCCTACCTCAAGTGCAACGACGACGCGCTGTTCTTCGCCGGACCCACACGCACCAAGCTCGTCGCCGTCTCGGCCGATACCGGCAAGCTGCTCTGGAGCTACCAGGACGGCAACATGCAGCTGATCATCCGGGACGACGGCCTGTACGCGATGGGCCGATTGAGCCAGAGCAAGAAGTTCGACCCGCTCACCGGGAAAGTGCTGGCCGACCTGCAGTGCTTCCGAGGCAATTGCACGAGGGCGACCGGGACGGTCGATTCGATCTTTGCTCGAGGCTACCGGCACACCGGCACGATGCGGTTCGATGTCTCATACGGCAAACCCCGCCGGCTGCCGGGAATGAGACCCGCCTGCCAGGACGGAGTCGTCGTCGCCAACGGGCAGCTGTACTGGGGGCCCTGGATGTGCGACTGCAATCACTCGCTGGTCGGAGTCATCAGCCTGACCGGGGCGGGTGACTTTGAATTCGATCGTGAGGCGATCGAGAGTGAACGGCTCGAGACCTTTGCTCCTTCGCCGGCCCGGTCTCCGTCTCTGACCACAGCCGACTGGCCGACCTACCGGGCCAACAACCAGCGGACCGCAGCAACACCGGTCCGGGTTCCCGCAAAACTGAAGCTGGCGTGGCAGACGTCGCCACGTGAGGCGATCGAGCCCACCGCACCTGTGACCGCGGCGGGCCTGACGCTGGTGGCGGGATCCGATGGAGCGGTGCGGGCTTTCGATTCGGCCACCGGCAAGTCTCGCTGGACGGCATTTACCGGCGGAGCCATCGCCTATCCTCCCACGATCGCCAGCGGCCGCGTCCATGTCGGATCCGGCGACGGCCTGGCCTGGTGCTTCGACCTGGCCACCGGCAAGACACTTTGGTGCTTCCGGGCTGCCCCGCTCCAGAGGCGGATCCCGGTCTACGGCCGACTGCTCTCGACCTGGCCTGTGGCCAGCGGAGTGATGGTTGCCGATGGAGTTGCCTACTGTGCGGCGGGGATCATCTGCCACGACGGAACCCACGTCTACGCACTCGATGCGGCCACCGGAAAAATCCGCTGGCAGAACAACAGCTCGGGCAACCTGTTGGGTGAGGATGAGTCGGTGGGAGTCAGCGTGCAGGGCCACATGCTGTTGCACAACGGAGTCGTACACCTGGCCGGAGGCAACGTGGTCTCGCCGGCGAAGTTCGATACCAAGACCGGAAAGTGCCTGAACACCCTGGTCCAGAAGCCCGGCAAATCGCTCGACGAGCACTGGAAGATGCAGCGGTCCAGTCGTGGCAGCGAGTTGTTCCTGGTCGAGGGCCAGGTGGCGGTGGCCGGCGACATGCTGTACTCGGCACGAACACCAGGCCCCCCGTCGCGTTACAACGCCAAGTACCTGCTGCAGGCGAGCCTGGGCGACGTGATCATCCAGGGCACCGACAAGACGCTGTTGCGGGTCGACCCCAAGGGCGGGCCCGATGGCAAGTCGAAGATTCTCTGGAAGGACTCGAGTTTCGCCAAGACCGAGGCGGTGGTGCTGACGTCAAACGCGGTGATCGTGGCCGGTGAACTGCCCGCCCTGAAGGCCGACGGGCCAATGCGGCCGGCGGTGGTCGCCCGCGATCCGGAAGACGGCAAGCCGCTGTGGGCCCAGGCCCTGCCGGCTCCACCCCAGAAGTGGGGCCTGGCGATCGACCGCGACGGTCGAGTCGTGCTGACACTGATCGACGGCCGAACCGTCTGCTTCGCAGCCGCCAATTAGCGCATCCCTTTGCCACAACCAACTGGGAATTTCTCATTTGCTCGTGGCAAGATGTATGTACCGGGCCGGTGGTGGACTGCTTGGCGTCCTCCACTTCTCACTACAAAACTGATTGATGGCTGTCTGCGGATCGTGTTCTGTCGATCTCCCCGCCGACGCGAAGTTCTGTTCGCATTGCGGCGAGTCCACCGTTGCGCCCTCGGCGGCTGACGATCCGCGACTGGCAGCCACGCACCACCTGCTGGCTGATCACTTCCTCCACAGCTCCTGCCGGCTGGCCTTCTCGAGAATGCGAATGACGTCCTCGTCCAGCAATAGCTTGCGGCTCCGCAGCGACAGCACCGCCGACGTGACCCCCGACACGTAATCCGCCTTCGTGGGATACCGCTCGAGGACGCTGCGACGCGGGTCGCCGCTCTTCAATCGCTCGGCCTTCGTCCTGGCAAATGGCATCCAGCTGCCGGAAAACCGGCCCAGCATGCCCTCGGCCCCGCCCGACTTCCCACGCACGTTCCAACCACTGTAGGCACCCAACGGCACAGCCACCGTCGGCAGCTTGACACCCGCTCGCTCGATCCCGTCCGCATCAACGGACGGCACCAGCGTGTTGTAGGCCGGACCAACCTTCGGCGGAACGTGATCAGCGATTCCCCGAGTGAACCAGCGGGGACCGGGATCCAGTCGCAAGGGGCGGAACATGATTCCCGCTTTGGTCACGCCCGGGACGTCGGGGAACTGATCCTGCCACGCCGACAATCCGACCAGCGTCCCCTCAGAGATTCGCGGAATCGACGTCGGAGGTGGCTCGACGCCCGACGTCACCCAGCGATCCATCGCCACCAGCAGGGCACGCAACAACGGACGATGGTCGAGATCGTTGCGGAGGTTACGGAAGATGCCGCGAGACGTCGAACTCGATACGCCATGCTGAGCACCGGTGAAGAAATACAGCCGCAGGTTGGGGTCGATCCCCGCGTCGGTCTTCCCCACCGTGTCGGTGTGCAGCAACGACGCCGCACGGCTCCAGTACTCCGCAGACGTCTCCGTAAAAAACACCTTCGGCAAGTGCCTGCGTGCACGCAGCTTCGCAAACGAATCGCCCTTGCGGCCGGTGACCGGATCGACCTGAGGCACGCTGTTGAAAGGAAAGAAGTCGGAAGCAAACAGGTTGTCCTGGTGCTGGCTGCCGTGACGAGTCGTTTGAGCGAAC
>Ga0310125_10001756_pt1 | contig 11093 bp, 5 predicted proteins | sample CB11b_Tmax_Bot8__FD_203508 | JGI IMG/M metagenome (GOLD analysis project Ga0310125, IMG submission 203508) | Marine microbial communities from Western Arctic Ocean, Canada - CB11b_Tmax_Bot8 | ecosystem: Environmental > Aquatic > Marine > Oceanic | place: Canada: Western Arctic Ocean | collected... | reverse complement strand
ATTCGAGCGCGGTGCAACCGAGCACGCCCAGGTCGGTCAGGCTCTGCTTGACCTTGTCCAGCGCGGCGGGCTTTATGATGGCTTCGATCATGTGCATGGTTCGTGCTCCCTAGCGCGGGCGGATATCGGGTATCGGATTACGTCTGCCACTGGGTATTGGGGTATTGGAGTACTTCAAATCACATTTCGCCCGCTTCGTAACTCTTAATGAACGTTCGCTGGAAGTCGGGGTAGGACGCCATGTTGTGCTCGCCAAGGTCCAGACCTTCGATTTCTTCGGTGGCGCTCACACGCAGGGCCCCGGCGGCTTTGAGGACGCCAAAGACGATACCGGCGAAGATCAGTGTAAAGACGCCGATGCTGACGATGCCGACGAGCTGGTAGCCGACCTGCGACATGCCGGCTTTGGCGCCGAAAATGCCCACTGCCAGCGTGCCCCATATGCCGCACACGAGGTGAACGGAGATTGCGCCCACGGGGTCGTCGATCTTGATTCGGTCAAAGAAGAAGACGGAGAAGACGACGATGACGCCGGCGACGGCACCGATGACAACGGCCGCCCACACAGGCATCTGATCCGCGCCGGCGGTAATGCCGACAAGACCGGCGAGGATGCCGTTTAAGGCCATGGAGAGGTCTGGTTTCTTCGAGACGCACCATGAGGTGAGCGCGGCGGCGAGGCCGCCGGCGGCAGCGGCCATCGACGTGGTGACCAGCACCAGCGACACGCCCGCGGCGTCAGCGGACAGCACTGACCCGCCGTTAAAGCCGAACCAGCCGAACCACAGAAGCAGCACGCCGACGGTCGCCAGCGGCAGGTTGTGGCCGGGGATCGGGTTGGTCGAGCCGTCGGAGGCATATTTCCCGATACGCGGGCCGAGCATGATCGCACCGACGAGCGCGCCCCAGCCGCCCACGCTGTGCACAATGGTTGAGCCCGCGAAGTCGTAGAAACCAAGGCTGTCGAGCCAGCCGCCGCCCCACTTCCACGAGCCGGTCACGTTGTAGCTGATGCCCACAAACAGCGCGGTAAAGATGAGAAACGGCATCAACTTGATGCGCTCGGCGACGGCACCTGAAACGATCGTTGCGGCTGTCGCGGCGAACATCGCCTGGAAGAAGAAGTCCGTCCAGTAAGTGTAGTTGCCGTTCGCGTAGGCAATGGTGTTTGCGCCCTGCTCGTAGCCCCCCCCGAGACCGAAGCCGGCAAAGCCCAGGTATCCGTTGAAATCACCCGGGTACATCAGGTTGAACCCCAGCAGCCCGTACATGAGCAGGCCGATACAGATGATCATGGTGTTCTTAAACAGGATGTTGACTGTGTTCTTGGAACGCGTCAGCCCTGATTCGAGCGTCGCGAAGCCCAGGTGCATGATGAAGACGAGGCACCCTGCGAGTGCGACCCAGAGGTTATTGATGGTGAACATCTCGTCGGAGACTGTGTCTTGGGCATCCTCAGCCGCTGCTTCCTCAGCCTGGGCGACCGCTCCCGCGGCTTCAGCGGCGACATCCGGTGCACTCTCGGCGGCCTCGTGGCTGTCGGCGAAACAGATCGAGCCGATCATGAGGCCGGTCGCCAGGCAGAAAAACGCAGCCAGCCAGCGCAATCGGCGGTGTGAATCAAGACGAGGTGTTCGCAACATGGCCAAGCTCCCATGGGCGGTATTTACAGGGCAACCCTTCCCGGCAGGCAGGGTGCAAAACGCATGCCACGTGGGGGGAGGCGTGCCGGCATGTCTGCACAAACCTCTGTGAGGCTGGAGCTTGCGGCATTTGCTTCGCCGTTTAAGCGTGGCCCGGTGCTTCACAACGCTGTCTAATATGTGCGCAAATAGCGTAACATTGCTTATAAATCAGGCAAAACGGACCGGCGGGGCGAACCGCCGGGACGCCGCTACGTTTGAAAGAAGGCGTGCAGTATGAGAAGTCGTTCGCGCGGCACACAGGGGTCCAGCAGGTCCACGGATTGGAAAACTGTGCGCCAGGGGCGATAACCACCGATCGCCTGATCGTACTGGAACAACGTGGCGCGCATTGATAGGATGCATGCTCAGCCTACCCCGGTGCGGGGATTGCGGGGGGATTGGAGTTCCCTGCCCGAGTTCGATGAACACCCCGCGCGTTTGCGCTTGCCGGTCACCGTCAGGTTTCCTCATGACAATACGACAGCGACACGTTTGGGCGACGGCGATCCTGACCGCCGCGCTGGTAGCGATGACGGCCTGGCACGCGCCGGGTCAGACCAGCGCCCCTGCTGATGCCGCTGATGCCACGGCGGGCGCGACCGAAGCTGAAATCCCGCCGATCGAGTTGGACCTCGAGACATTCATCCTTGGTGAAGAATCAAACAAAACCTTGCGTACACGGCATCCCCGCGGGCGCACATCGGCCCGCCGCCAGAACACGAACCGTGACCAGGGCCGCATACGACGCTTTGAGGACGACATCTGGACCATCAATGCCGCCGAAGCCATGCACCTGGTGATCGTGCCGTTTCACGTTGACGTGGACGAACAGGCGTACACGCTGACGCCTTCGAGTGTGCGGATGCGCGGCGGGCGGTTTGTCGCTTGGTCGTTAAAGGAGGTTGATCCGTACACGATCGACACAGACCACGTCGTTCCGACGCTGGCGCGGAAGGTGGAGGTGCTGCCCAACAGCCGTGTGCGCTGGAAGGTGGATCGTCTGCGCAGCTTCGGCGGGCAGGTGTTTGATTCGGACCTGCCATTTTCCCTGAAGCTTAACCCGGAGATGTTCGAGCGTCGTTATGCACCTGACGATCGGCGTTCGACCGGGCGAAGCAACCTTGGCCGTGGCCGGCGTAAGCGCGAATCACGCGCGGCGGAAACGGCGCGTCGCGAGCAATCGTTCTTATACCGGGACAAACGCAAAGAGCTGCGTGCATTGCCCGAAACATTCACCGCGCCGATGCCAGAGCGCCTCTGGGCCGTGTTCGCGGTCAACGACATTACGCGTACGCTCAAGCTCGACGGCCCGGGCGCGTTGCCCTGGGCGATTGACATTGCCAATCTGGCATCGATTCGCGAATTGAGCAAGCCGCTTCGCAGCCGCAGAAGCGCGCGTGCGCCGCAGGGCGGCATCGACAGCGCCTACCTCGAACGCCTGAGCGCTGTCGAACGGCTGCTGAAAATCGCGCAGGGGAATGCCCACACCTACACGCAGCGCGCGATCGCCATGGCGCTGGACCGTTCGAACATGCTCGGGAAGATGCGCCCCGGCGACGCGACCTACCGACTGGCCGAAACACTGGCCCAGGGTGACGATCGGCTGACACGGCAGCGCGCGATGCTCGCGCTGGTCCGCGTCGTCCCGCCCACCGTCGCCACGGCGAACCTTATGAAAACCGCATCGCTGGACCTCGATCCGGCCGTGCAACTGATGAAGATCCGCGTGCTCTTCGACGTCCAAACGAACGATATCACACAAATCCACACGACGATCGAGGAAGCGAACAACCTGCTGGCAAACCCGCAGGGGCCGGACCCCGGTGACGTGCTCGACCTGCTGATGGAACTGGCTCAGGACCGGCCTGAATCACGCAACCTGCTGACCAACCGACTGCGTCTGGACCGCATGCCCGATGAACGCCTCGACGCGGCGATCTCCCACATTCTTGCGGCGGCGGCGCACGACCCGTTGGCGATCCAATGGACGAACATCCAACTGCTGGGATTGTCGAACATGACGCTGACCCGCCGTTCCCTGGACATCCTTGCCAGCGCGCAGACAACCGGAACAGTCCTGCAGCCGATGGTCCGTGGGTTCATGGACCGGATGTTCGGCCCGGCGGGTGAGCGCACCGCCGCGACCATCAGCCGGTTAAAGCTCTCGGCGCCGATTGTCATCGATTCACCAAGGCACAACTTCCTGCGTGCGATTCAGCATGCCGACCCGCAGATCCGTCAGGGTGCCTGGCAGGTGCTGCCCAACTTTCAGGTCGAGCCCGACAACACGCTGCTTGAGCAGATCTACAACCAATTGCTTCAGATCGCATTCGACCAGCCGACGACGCCGATTCAGATCGTCGACTTTTTCGAGCGGCAGGAGAATTGGGGGCGGGGCACGGAAGGCATGATGGCTGTGGCCATCCATGGCGACAACCAGTCGTCGCGATACGCGTCGCGCGCATTGATGGGTTCCGCCCGGCCGATAGCGAAGGCGCTGCAGGCGCTCGGACTCGGCGACCGATACGTGTTCGCGCAGCGCCTCTACGCAAACCTGACGGATCAGGTGCCCAATGTCACTGCACTGATGCTGTACGACGCGGCGACCAGTCCATTAATCGATTGGTTTGGCGGCAGCGTGGCACAGGGCCGACTGCCCGAGCCGATTGAATGGGCCCAGGCGATCGGCGGCGAGTCACGGTTGCTGGAACTGGTGATCGGAAAAGACGAGCAGCTGGCGGTGGGTGCCGTGGACGGTCTGCTGGCAATAATCAACGCGTACGAATTGCGCAGTGACGAGATTGCGTGGCAGCTTCGCGCCACGGCGGGAACTTCACTCAAGAGCCTGCGCACCGTATGGACCCAGCGTAAACACAAGATCACGATGAGCACGATGCGGCGGGCGTCTGGCCCGTATGAACTGCTCGTGCGTGGCGACGAGATCGAAGGCGAAGTGAACGTCGGCGTGCTGCAACTGGTTTGCGATGGCGAGTCGATCGAATTCTCAAACGCCGCGGTCGACATCAATATCACGGAAACCGGGCAGATTCGCATCGAGAAGCCCGCGGACCTGCAGGGCCTGGGCAGCCAGGTGCTGTCGTCGTTGCCCCTGAACAAGATCAAGAAACCCATCGATCTGCGGCGCGGCGACGACGGCAGTTGGCGCGGGCAGACCAATCGCGCGGATACCCTTATCGAGTTGACCCTGCGGCCTACGCGCGGGTCATAACAAAGCCAAGTGCGCCGGACCAACCCCCTGGTCACGTATGCCTGGGTAGCGCTGCTCGCGCTGGGCGCGCCGGGTGTGCGAAGCGCGCCATCAGCCCTGCACGTGAAAGAAGCAGGCGCGAAACCCGCACAACCCCAGGCCAAACACCGGGTACCCGGAGCGCAGCAGGCGACGCGCAGCAGCAAGCGATGCAAACGTACCGGCGTGACTGCGCTGCGCGAGCGCCTCGGCGCCAGAACGCCCACGGGCCTGGGCATTGTCATCGGGCACGTCGAAGGCGATGTGGACGCGTACCTGCCCCGAATGGGCGCGCCCAATTTTCGGGGCGTGACCTTCAGGCCGCAGATGGGCAAGGACGCACGACACAACGACCACACCACAGGCACGTGCAAAGTGATTTACGGCGCCAAGGGCATGGCCCCGGGCGTTAAGTTCGTCGACCTGTATCCGTCGGGCGCGTGGATTGGGTCGGCGTATCTGAATGCCGGCCGGCCCGAACCGCCGCGTGTCACCGAAGCGCGCATCTTCACCCACAGTTGGGTCGCTTACGCCGGTGAAAGCTCCGCACTGCCGCTGCGACGCGTCGACTATCTGATCGACACGCGCGACATCATGGTCATCGCGGGTGTAAACAATGGCGCGAAGACGAAGGTGCCCGGCCTGATGTGCAGTTCGTATAACGGGATCGCGGTCGGCACCCACCGTGCCAAGCACAGCCGCGGATACACGGTGGTGGAAGGCGCCGGCCGATGCAAGCCCGACATCACCACGCACGCCGGTACGACGAGTATCGCCACACCGATCATTGCCGCCATGGTCGCGCGACTGATGGAAACCGCCGATCGCATGAGCCACGCCCCGGACGCAAAGCGGTCAGAAGTGCTCAAAGCCGTTTTGTTCGCCGGCACGCACAAACCCAAGAAATGGAAGCCCGCCCCTGGCAAACCACTGGACGAAACGTGGGGCGCCGGCATCGTTCAAGTCGACCGCAGTTACGACGCGCTGACGTCAGGCCCGGTCCTGCCCGGCCAAACCGCCGGGGCCAATGGGTGGGTCTTTCGAAAAATATCGGCACAGGAAACGCACCACTATGAGTTTGACATTTCCGGGCCGGCGCGAGCCTGGGGCACCGCGCTGGTCTGGCACCGGCGTGTGATGGGCAAGCAGGTGCACGATTTGCTTACCGATCAACTCAAGTGGTCCACCGCTGCCCGGATGGCGAACCTGGACCTGCGCCTCTACCGCATCAAGCAGGACGGCTCGCTCAAACTCATCGCTGAGTCGACGAGTAAGATCGACAATAACGAGCACCTTTTTCGCAGGAATGTTTCCCCGGGCCGATATCGTGTGGTCGTGTCACGAAAAGACCGCTTCGACCAGCCATGGGACTACGCGCTGGCGTGGTCGATGAAACGATGATGGGTCTTGTGCCGGCGACATTGCCACAGGTCATCTGGCCTCAAACGAAAACTTCTGCCCGCCGATGGACGCCTCACCCATGAGCCCGCTCTTGGGCATGGTGAATACGGCAACACCGCCCTCAAAGTCCGCATCCGCCGATGCGCCGACGGTCATGGCGACACCGGACGCCTGCCCGGAAAACTCGAAATTGCCGCGCTTAAAGTTATCGAGCGTGTGTGGGGACTTGAAGAAGATGATCTCGCTGTACACCTGCCCGCCGATTTGTGCGCCGACGGTTGCCTGCGTTAATGTCGTGATGCCCACAACCCTGCCTTGCTCGAACACCTCGCCCCGTCCGTAAGCAGCGCCGACGATCAGGCCGCCTTTACCTACCGTCGGGTACACCGCGTAGCCGTGCGCGAACTTGAAGAACCGGTCAAGCCCCGGATCGCGAGCGCGAAATGAGGCGATCGTCTGCTGTACTTTTGAATGCAGCAAAGGATGCGGGTCTGGATGCGGGTCGCCACCGCTTTCTTTATAAGTCGAACAACCGGCGACAAGCGCCAGCAACACCGCCACAATCCCGCATCTGTCCGCCATGACAACTCTCCTTGAAAACTGGATTCGAGATGCGGCGGATTGTAACGCGAAGCGAATGATTGAAAAATATTGGCCTGGCGCTTTGAGAAGACGAGGCATTGCGACGCCCGAGCGCAAAAAACCCCGCGCCGACCAGGGCGGCACGGGCATGATCGCTGACGCAGCGGCCGCGGTCTATGGAGGGGTACCGCGGCCCCGCATGCGTCAGACACATTCCCCCTCCGCCAGCCAAACCGTTCTGCGAACGGGGCTGACCTCATCCCATCCCCGAGCCCGACTCGTGAGGATGGCGCTTCTGCGGGATTCCATTCCAGGCAACGGCAGTGTTCCAGGTCAGGGATTCGACGTGACGGTCTCGAAATTGCCTGCGAAAACTTTGCCGTATCGCTTGACGGTATGGCCACCGACGGTTGCGACCCAAGTGGCGCCCGACTGATGGACTTAACTGCCGCCGTCGGTACCACCGAATCAATTCCTGACACAATCCTCAAGGCTGATTTGCTGCTGGGCCCACTGCTCGGCAGCCTCTGCAGCGTCAGGGCAGTATCCCCTGATGCATTCACCCAGCGAATCAATGGCCCGGCCCTTGGCCTGGCAAACGGCATCTGCATAGTCGGCATCAGCTGCGTCAAGCGCTTCTTGAATGTCATCAGCATCATTGGCCGTAACGGTCATGGCCGCGATTGCGCCTCCGATTGCTCCAGCCAAACCCCAAATTAACGCGCCAATCGGGCCGCCCGTTGCGGCACCAAACAGCGCGCCGGGTATAGCACCGTCGATAATCCACTCCATAAGTCCCTCGACAGCATCCTCGCCATACTGGTCCATGATCTGGTTGACAGACTGCTCGTGCGCTTCCTCGGCAGCCTCGAGTTCAGATTCGAGCGTACTGAGTATCTCCGCTGAGCATGCGGCCAGTGCTCTATAATCACATCCCCATCTTGCCGCCCGCCTGATTGGATTGTCCACGTGGGTCTGGCCCGCAGGCTGTTGCTCGCCGTGGCGGTTTCTGACAAAGTCCGTAAAGTCGCCCCTGCCGTCGAGTTGGTGGGCAAAGAAGGCTGCCGCGTCTTTTGCGGACAAGCCGTCGGCCTTGACCATGGCCATGGGCAGAAAGACAATCTCGGTGCCTGTCCAATGGGTTCGAGCCAGCGCGGTTCCCATATGACTGGGGCCGGATCCGAACCGGGCCGTATAGACATATGCCTCAATGCCGGAAGCGATACCGGCGGATTGAAGTTTGGACTCCATGCGACGGCTACGCCACAGTTTGAGATCTGACACCGCCGCGTTGTTGCCCTTGTTCGTATAAGCCTGCTCGAAGGAATCGCTTCCGTGGGTCTTGAACGCAAAGATCTCGCTGCTCTCGGGCGCAAACTTTTCACCGAATCCTTTCAGGACTGCGACAACAGTCTGCTTGACCATCTCGGGGCCCAGATTCGCGGACAACGCAACGTACCTGGAAGCCCACTGCCCCACCCAGTCGCGATGGCTTTCAGTCGATCCTGCAATACCAGAAAGCAACTTGTCCAACTCGGCAAAGGCTTGCTCCTGACCGTGCCCGCTGGTTGCTTCCTGTTGTTCCTGTTTGAGGCTGCCCGTATTTGACTTGGCGACTTTGTAGCCCTTGACCTTCAATGGTTCGTGTGTGCCTGATGAATTAACACGGCGACCCGTTTCCCCAGACGTGTCGTTTTGTTTCACATCTGTCCCAGTCAGGTTGTCGACCTCAATCGCCATCGTTGCCGACAGATCCGGGGCCACTGCAGTGGGCATGTCGGTTGCCAGCAGCAGGCGGTTTTCCAGTTGTTCCAGCCCCTGGAACAACTGGAGATTCTTTCCCTGGCACCGTACTTGTCGTTTACTCGTGAGACATGCAAAGCGCATGGCTGATTGTTCCTTGTGTTTACACCGCAGTGCCTCCATTGACGGCGTCAGTCACCATCGTGTAGTCAGCCGTATAAGGGGTTCTCGTAGCCGAACCGCCGCAATTGCAGACCATGCCCCTGGCCTGCTGCATCTATTCAACTCTCCATTTTCCAACCAGGGTCCCCGTATCACCCGGGGGCCGGGGGCCGGGGGGGGGGGCCGGGGGCCGGGGTGTTTAACCGATGAAGAAGCCAATGCCAGCCGCGGCCCCAGGATTGTGGAACGTGGGCAGGTTTCCACCCAGGTCCACGGATACTTGCTGGTTGCGGTTGACGATGCCCTTATGGTCCTTGTCCAGCGACTCGCCCCTGGCGGCAATAATCGCGAACAAGCTGTCCATAGACTCGCCATCAACGCCCTCTGTATCAGGCGAGAAGCCCCGCGGTTCGTCACCCAGGACGTAACCTCTGTGCCAGGGCAAGAAGTTACCGTCACCAGATTGCGAAGCCGCACGCGGCGTTGTGCCAGAACGCTGCCACTGGCTGACGTACATGGGGCCATCTTCTGGAATCGCGTCATGCCAGAGGTTGTTGACTGGCAACTGCGTCGTTCGGGCCACCTTTTCAACAACTGAATCATGCAGGCCCGGACCATGCTCGAAATGATTTCGATCGGTAGTGCCTTTCGACTCGTTAAGCTGGTAACCCCTGTGCCACGGCAGGCTTACTTGCGGCATTGGACTGGCTGGCCGGTCCGGCATCGATTCGCTGCTGACGAATCCCCTGTGCCACGGCAGGAGGATGGGTTCGGTGGACAAGCCCTGCATGCCCGGGTCGTCGAGTTTGAACTGGTCTGTGGAACTGGCATCTAAACGCTCTGGAGCAGGCACCGGGTGCGATGCGAGCACTGAATGGTGCATATCAGGTTCTGTTTGAACATCCTTTTGCTTGAGGATTTTCGCCGACAGTTGTTTTTGGGTAAGCGGGCCATGCTCCCTGAAGGCACCTAACGGAATCTTGATTGGCATCCGTTCAATATCGATCTGAAACAGATCTCCGGCATCGGCGCCAGTTCCGTCCAACCCAATCGCCAGGGCGCTGTCGTAAATCCCGTCCGAAGCGTCGGCGACCATTATGCCGACAAAATAATTCGCACCGGCTTTGAGATGAATGTCCTTAGTATGGGACAACAGGCTGCTGCCGTCATACTCCCAGTTCATGTCGCCGCAGATCGGGTTCGGATTGTAGTACTTGCCAGAGACGTTTCCGTTCTGGTTGGTGGCTGCCAATTCGTTAACCGCCAGATCCGCGCCATTGAACGTCTGGGCGATATTGATCGGCGTGAAGCCGTTATCGAAATTGTCCTGTGGGCTCTTGACCGCGGTCACAAAAATACCCGCACCGTCGTTGTAGACGCTACCGACATACTCGTCGAATTCTTCAGAACCGAACAAGAAGTCGTATGAGAGTGTGACGTTTTCCGTTGGTGTGAAATAGATTTCCAAACCGGAGGCATCGAAAGTTGCCTTTTCGGTCAAGTCATCCAACAACACGTGGCCCGGGTTGACCCAGTTGGTCGACGTATCGGGTTTATCATTCGGTCCGATGGCATCGACAAGCCTTCCGGACGTGAATAGCAGGCCCTCATCAAGGGGCAGATTGGATGCCGCTCCGTTGGTAAAGACGCCCATCGACAGCGACTCGCCGACCTGGTTCACGTGATTTAGCTCAAAGGAGCCGGATTCCAGACCGCCGGCGGCCAGTGCCAGCCTGGCGAAGCTGTCGAGTGAAGCGAATGGGTGAGCCAGACTGGTGACTTCCAGTGGGCTAACTCCGCTACAGGTTCCATAAATTGAGACCTGCCAGTCGGTAATGGTCGTCGCCTGGCCGTCACCGACCCCGGTATCCAGCGCTTGCAGTGTCCAGGATCCGTCAGCTGTTTCATCCCAGAATTGATTGGTCGTAAACGTAAAGGCATTGATATTGGTCTGTGGGTTACCGGCGGTGTCAACGCTCGTGCCGCCCGGGGCCATGAGTACAGACTGGGTGCCGCCGGGCGATTGGAGGACCAACATAAGCGTATCTTGATCCTGGACAGTGGCGTTAACCGTGACTTCGACCCACTCCACAGTCAAATGCGACTCGGTGAAATAAGAATCGATATTGTTGAGGCTGTTCAGGTTGCCGAGATTGCCTTCGGCGACAAAGGTGTTGATCGTCCTGGTGGGGATGTCCAGCTGCAGCTCCGTATCGACCGGGGACCATGAGGCTGCCGCCTGAACCGCCGCGTTGGCATCCAATATTCCGAAT
>Ga0310125_10001755_pt1 | contig 11095 bp, 7 predicted proteins | sample CB11b_Tmax_Bot8__FD_203508 | JGI IMG/M metagenome (GOLD analysis project Ga0310125, IMG submission 203508) | Marine microbial communities from Western Arctic Ocean, Canada - CB11b_Tmax_Bot8 | ecosystem: Environmental > Aquatic > Marine > Oceanic | place: Canada: Western Arctic Ocean | collected... | reverse complement strand
GCCACCATCTCATCCCGTTCACCCCTGACCCACCGACTTGATCCTGGCTACTCATAGCAATCACCGGCATCTTGCCCAGTCAGGTAACACCGAGCATTTCCAAAGGAAACACGGCCCCTTGGGGCTTTAGCCCAATAATGATCAATATTTAGGGCGTCGCCGTCCATGTCCGTCCGGCCTGCCTGGCAAATCGTTTGACCAGGCTGGTGATCTGAAATGTCTTTTTCCCGATCAGGTACGAACGCACAGTATTGTTAAACGGCTCGTACCAGTGCCGCGGAACGCCGGATTTACCCACCATGGCCCCGACAATGCTGCCCGCCGATGCGGCTGTACAGTCGTTGTCCAGACCCATGGCCACACACTGCGAGATCACCTTGGTCACATCTTTATCGCCCATCAACAGGCCAAACACTATCAAGCAGACGTTGTTGATCGTGTGCGTACCCCGCATACCATTGAACCGCTGATCAACAAGTCGCCGCGCCTGGCGAAAACTCTTAACCTTTTTACCGGCCTGCAATGCCCATCGCACGTGCCCGGCCAATCGGCACCGTTTGGGAATCTCCGTCAAGCCGATTCCGATTGCCTCGGCTGCGTGATCCACAGCAAATGCCGCAGATTGGGCAGCGGCCAGGAACATGGCTCCATAAATGCCGTTACGCCGATGACTGACGCAAGCATCCCGGTGTGCCAGTTCGGCCGCTTTTTCCGGCCAGCCCGGAGCCATATATGCCCACGGATCGCAACGGATCGTCGCACCAATGATCTGTACATAAGGATTGCCCTGCGCCGTGCCCGCCGCCTTGCTCGCCGCACCACCACTGCGCAAACTGTTCAGCGCTGGCTTGCAGGAACCGGCCACAAAGGGCAGATACTTCACCCACGCGTGTCCCACGTCTTCGCTCGTAAACTCCGGCCCGTAATCTTCCATGATCAAAAGCCCCAGCAGCGTATAGGCGATGTCATCATCCACAGGCACGCTGTCCATGCCCATTTTGGTGTAGGCTGCACAGGGGCTGGTTTCGTAACGAATTTCAGTCGGCGTTTTCGCCGCAGACCAGTAATCCACCGGTGGGAATGAATCGCCAATCTGTCTTGCCCATGACTGCATCGCCTCAATCGACCACCCCTCAACCACCGAACCGAGAATGCAACCAGCCAGTCGGGCCAGCAGCGCCCCGTCCAGTTTGTCAAGGTAGACCTGCCGGTCGAACCGTTGCCACAACCGCCGCGGACCATCGGGCCTCACCCGGCGAATCATGCTTAAGTTGTCTGGTTCACGATTGGCCAGTTGCTGGTCAATTTCAAGTTTCTTCAGCTTGGCAACAGTCTTGCGCAACGATTGTTCAGACTCGCGCAGGATATCAGCCACGCCCTTGGCGCCATATTCAAACCTCAACTGGCTGTGCGCCATGATCTGGGCAGCAAACTCCTGGTAATCCGGAAGTTTGGGATAATTCATTAGATCCTCTATCTACTTTTCTTTAACCACATACCTTGCCAGCACAATCTTAAACAAGCCCCAACTGTTTCGCCTTGTCTTGTATGGCCTCGATAGTATCTTCAAACGGGACCATCCGAGAACCGTCGGGCACTGCCCGGGCAAGGTTCTGGTGCTCATAAATAGTCAACCCCGCGCAACCACTATCATTAAACAACGATTCCATCTCGGCAAGGTAAGCGTCAATAGGCTCAGCCGAGAGATATCGGTTGACGTAAACGGGTATGTCACTCTGCTTTGCCAATTGGAGTACATCTGCGACAAAAGGTTCTTCCGGGTCAGCCCGCAGCGTCATGCCGTCCAGTAGCCCCTCGGCCAACCAGCGTTTGTAATCGAAGTAAATATTGGCAGGCTGCCAAAAGGGTTGCATCCGAGCGGGGTCCGGACGCAATGGATAACCTTCACCACCAAGGTGCATTTGCAATTTCTTGCCGGCCCTACGCACCCGCTGACTGGTCTGACGTACAAATGATGTAAAAAAACCAGCGCGAATTTTCGCTAACAAGGCCAAGTCCGCATCGTCTGCCAAGAGATCTGCTCCAAATCTTTTCTGATACTCCTCGACAATGGGCTCGTTGAAACCGTATTCATAAGCCTTGCTCGTACCGATGCCGTGCGATCCGAGGCGAATGTCGATACCGTCTACCCCTGCGTCAAGCATGCGCTGGACCCATCCGGTCCACAACTGCTGCACTTGAGGATAGGCCTCGCACGGATCAGCAGGCACATACTCGTTACGGCCCTTGGCAAAAGCGATCACGCCCTCACAAGGCGCATTTCGCCAACTGGCAACCCCTTCGGCAGACGGCAATGCCCTGTTATCCATATCCAGCGTGACCTGCGAAAGACCAATACCGCAATCAAATTCCAAACCATACTCATGGTAATCACGGGGGAACGGCATGATCGCCCGACGCGTGGCCACCTCAACGGGTAACAACTGGCCTCCCGGACCGTAAACCGCCACCATCTCCTGGGCTGTATTGCAAAAGCTGCCACGGTCATCTTTAAAATCCGTTGTAATCAGTACAAATGGGTCGGCAAGGTCCATACCCTCCAGCGTCAACACCCGCACCGGATCGCCAGTGGCGGTCAACTGCTGGCCGTACCGGTCGTACACGCTACATGGCGCCCGCTCCACACTCTGTCGCAACGTGAATTCAACTTCGCGCCGCTGGTAGCGGTAGTTGTTGGCGCTGGTCCAGATTTGCAGATTTTTCTTTTTGATGCGTGTCGGGGCGTTATCTTTATTAGTCAAACAAATCTTGTGCACCGGCAAGTTTGCCAAGTTGTCCGGCAAGTCCATGGGCCGCCGCTGTACACGCAGGTGCGGGTAACGCTCGATGAACTGACTGACGATCTGTAACCTGCCGCCAACACGACTCACTTTCCTTGTTTGCGCCTCGGGTGAGCCTTCGGGACAGGTGTTCGACGCTCCCAGCGAATAGGGATACAAAATACCGTAGAGTTCGACACCGTGACGATGGGCGCTGGCCGCCGCCGCCGTAACCGGGTCGCCGATGTGCTCAAGCGTCTCGGGCCCGTATGCCGTCAAGTTGATCAGCCCGTTGTACCAATCTGATTGTGGATTGATATCACCGTCGTACCACCAATACACCCGCCTAACCCCCATATCGTGGTAACGGGCCATCATCTCGTCCAGCAGCGGCACCGTGTACACGCCGAATTCCACGTCACCACGAAAATCCACGTACGATGCGAGAAGAAAATCAGCACTGCGATGCATGCTATAACTTGCCATATTGGTTGGTCGCCTGCGAGATACCCGGTCACCCACCCGCCCAGTCCAAACGCAGCAGTGTCCCCTGCATTTACCGGCAAACCTGATATTCCATGACCCCATATACCAGAATCAAACAACCAACCCAATCGTACAACTCGTGCTGCCCATGGCAACCTAATGGGAGATAAACCTGCAAGTGAACATTTTCGATGACAGGTGAATCAGAACCACAGAAATACCTGTGTTCACCGTCAACAAGAGCAAATGCATCGATTGGCGACGGTAGGCTAACGATCAAAAGCAATGATGCGTCGGGTAAACACAGGTTCGAGTTCTTTGTGCCCCATGAATATTTCGCCCTGTTCAGGGTCGGCCACCCATGCCCCTTGCCCATTGAACCGCAGCAGCACCACCATATGCTGACGATTGATCTCAAGTTGCAATGGGGTCAGCAAGGGGCCAGCCAAATCGGGCAGTTGGTCGTAGTCGACATCAAGAATATGTACAGCTACAGGTCGGCCAGCGAGTTTTCGACGCAACGCCTCGGCAGCACGAATCAGCGTAGCGCCGGTGCCGGGGCGCACCTGGGTCAGTTGCGCCATTTCCAATTCATTGGTCTCCACACCCATACCACGCAGGGCCGTGGCGCAGGCAGCCGGTACACAGGAGTATTCCTGGCTTTGGATGACCACGTCGCCACTCACGGTATCGACAAACAATTCGGTGGGCGTTGACTGGAGCATCCACAGCCCACCCTGGACAAAAAAGATAGCTCCTAGCATCATCGACAGTATCGCCAGCCGCTTCTGATGGGCCAAGTGACTGTGGGCATAGACCAAGCCCATCATCACCATAAAAAATGGCACCGCGCCGGTGCCCTCAATGTAGTACAGCACACTGGGTGATATGGCCTGCACCGCCAGCGATGGATGACGCTTCAACCAAGTCCAGCACAACAGCATGCCCAGTGATAGGCCCAGCCACATCCACATCCGCCGTGACGGGCCGCGGCCGGCCCAGAGGCCCAGCCACAGACCTGCCAGCGAGGCATTGGCCTGAAGCATGAACCAATTGACAGGTGTGTTCACCGGCTACTCACTCCCCCACACTGGCCCACCAAACTTCCTTGCGTCATCGTCAGCCACGGAGACGTGGATGGCTAACAGCAGATGCTCTCAATATCGTTCAGTGAGCTGGCGCACTTGGGCCACCAGCGATGGTAATGGCAATGGCTGATAGGTTTATGACGGTTGCAATAGATATGTGGCCGGGGCAACTTTCAGTCAACGATACCGGTGGCGATACGTTGGGGCCGGCCCTTGCGGTCGACGCATACCAGTGTTGTCTGCCCATCAGCCAACAGGTCATCGCCGCGATAGATCCGGTATTGATGATCGACCTTGATACCTCGCGGCGCCATGGCCTGAGCGTGAATACGCAGCAGGTCGTCATATCGGGCTGGCCGATGAAAGCGCAGGTTCATCCGGGCTACAACGAAAATCACACCCCGTGCCTCCAGATCCCGGTAGGCACTGCCCCGACGTCGCAGCATCTCCGTACGGGCCAGTTCCAGCCAGGTCGGGTACACCCCGTGATGGACCACGCTCATTGGGTCACATTCGTGATATCGAACACGTAGCTCCAGATCAATGCTGTCAACGGCTGAATCTTTGCTCATCGAGTTAACTAACTCGGCTTGGTCAGCCGCCAGGTGCGAAACCAAAGCAAGGCCAAACACAGCACACAGGAACCGCCCATAAAATACCAATTGCCCGGCACCAGTTGGTAATTAGCAAAATCAGGCGCCTTGATCAGCGATAACGCCGCGGCCACGGGGTTGACCATCAATACCGTTTCGACCATGCGATGGGTAAACGGCGCCCCACGACCTAGCCACACCAGCAACGTCCCGGCTACCAGCAGCACCAGCAGTGTGTACGAAACCGTGGTAGACACTGCGGTACGCTTGAAGAAGCTGCTGACAGTCGCCGTCAGCAGCAGCGTGAACACGGCAGTGATGACCATGGTGATCAGTACCTTTGTAATGCGCAGCCAAAGCGCCTCTTGTATGTATATCAGCACGGCATAGCCGGGCAACGTCGCGATAAGCACCAGTCCCAGCGTGGACATGACGCTCATGAGCTTACCGGTGACGATCGACAAGGCCGAAAGAGGCGTCATCTGCAGCAACTGCCATCCGCCGGTTTCCAGTTCCCCGCTGATCAGGCTCGAGGCCAGACTCGGAGTTAACAGGGTCAGCAGGGCCATCTGGAGAATGACAAGGATACTGCCGACGGTTTCGGCATAGCCACCGCGAGCCATGACGCCCATGGTCGCGACAAGGGTCAGCAGAAGGCTGATCACCAGACAGCCGAAAATCATCCGCATGACCCAGTTGGATCGACCAAACCGGCGGTTACGAAACTCCTTGGCCATGACCACATTGGTCAGCGGCCCGATCAGCCCAGAGCGCCGCTGCGGGTCGAAAAACCACAAATACATGATCCGCCGAAACACACGCACAGAGGTGCCGCGATCGTCGGTCACCTTGCCTGCCGGGCGGGGACGATCCAGCTGCCGCGGGTCGAGGCCCAGTGCCGTGGCGATCAGAAACAGTGCCGACAGCAACAGCGACGTAGTCGCAAAATAGGCCGGCACATTGATGGTATCGCGCATGCCTGACGAGCCGATGCCACCCATCGCGGTGGCCTGCATCATGGCGGGAATTGGCGAAAGACTGCGTAGCCAATCAGTGACCGTGTGCAGCAGCGGGTTGTTGATCTCCTGAATGAAATAATGAGGCCCTAGGGCTATCACCGCCAACAGCAGCATCAGCCCGTAGGTCAGCCTCAGTGCCGAGTCCGATGTCGAGGCCCGACTCGATACCCACAGGCCCATCGCCGTATATTGCAGCGACAGCAACACCAGCAGCAGGTAAATTACCATCAGCTGTTTGACCGGATCGACACCGCCCATCACATAACAAGCTACTGCAACCGGCAGGCTAAGAACCAGCAAAAGCAGCATAAAGCCCATCGTACCGATCACTTTGCCTACCAGAATCGACTTGCGGTTCATTGGCGAATTGAGCAAAAGCGCCAAGGTGCCCTGTTGCTTTTCGCGAACGATGCTGGTGGCGGGAAAAGCGGGTGCCAGCAGCATGACGGCAGCCATGAGCCCGTACCCTACGACACGCATCATTTGCTGGGCCTCAATGCCGTCAAGATCAACCATGGCGTCGCTGGGCCACTTGATCAACACCAATACCGACAAGGCGATGACAAACGCGATCTGCAACGCTACCGCCCTGCCACTGCGTAGTGTGCCGACAAGCTCGCGTTGGATGATTGGGTTGTTCATTGGTTTTGCCGGGTCACGGACAGGAAAGCATCCTCCAGGTCCATGTTCACCTCGCGAAACTGTGATACAGTCGCACCGCCGGAAGCCAGTTGAGCCAATATCTTGACCAGTTGAGCCTCCTCGGCGTTGGTGGTAAAGCGGACCATGGCCTCGGCGGGCGCAACGGTGACCTCGGTCTCTGCACCGACGGCTTGGCGCACAATCGCGGCTGCGGCCTCCACGTCAGCCGATGACAACAACTGCACCTCGATGACACGGCGTTGACTGACCTGCTTCATGATCTGTTCCAGCGAGCCAAAGGCACGCAGCTTGCCCTGGGTAACGATGGCCACCTGATTACAGATACGCGACAACTCGGGCAGTATGTGGCTAGTGACGATAAGCGTTTTGCCCATCTCCGCTAGGTGTAGCAGAATCCGGCGCATCTCGATGCGGGCGTTGGGATCGAGTCCATTGGCCGGTTCATCGAGAATCAGCACCTGTGGATCGTGCAACAGCGTGCGGGCAATGCCCACCCGCTGTTTCATACCGTGCGAAAGGGTCTCAACGTAAAGATCTCGCATATAAGTCGAACCGGTCAGTTCCATGGTCTGTTCGATGCGTTGCCGGCGTAGGCTACGGGGTATTTTGTAGGCGGCGCCAAAGAAATCGAGGTACTCGCGGACCCGCATGTTGTCGTAGCCGCCAAATACATCAGGCATGTAGCCGACCAGATGTTTGATGGCCGAAACATTACGTGTGCAATCCTGCCCGTCGATGGTGGCCCAGCCCGAGGTTGGCCGCGACAAGCCGACGAGTATCTTTATCATTGTCGTCTTGCCAGCGCCGTTGGGTCCGATGAAACCGAGGATATGCCCACGGTCAAGCGTTATGGACAGGCTGTCCAAAGCGGTAAAGTTACCGTACTTCTTCGTAAGATTTTCCATCACTACGACTGGCTGATCACTCATGGGCTGCTCCAGGCAAGGCTCAAATCATATCCTTAACACGACCAGTGCAATCACCTGCGGACATTGGCGGCCATGACCTGCCCGCGTAATTGCAGCTGCACATCCTTGATCTGCCAGGGTGCGGTGCCTCCCGAGGCGTCGCCTATCTCCAAGGCAAGGTGCAGGGTTCCATCATCGTCATGGGCAATCAATTCAGCATGCCTGTCAAGGTGGGCTTGGAGCCGCGGTTGACTGGTCCCAGGCATCTCTACGCGTTGGTTGTCCGCAAAGTAGTATGCGTGTACCGATCTCCCAGGCGCGTCAATATCCACGGCCAAGGTACCGCCGGTGATGTCCAGCGGCAGTACCTGCCGAGGCAGTTGGAAACGCAAGACGACAACCGTCGACGCGTTGACGGGTATCCATAGGCGTTTACTGGCATCGAATACCGTCTTGGTCCCCTCACCCGTGGGACCGGAATCTAAGCTGTAACTGATGAAACCGGAGGGCACGGTCACCCGCGTTCCAACGGGCACATCTATCAGGTCGACAGGTAGAATCATCAAAGATATTTTTTTTGTCTCGTGCTGCTGGGGCAGGCGATAACCTAGGTCGAGCGATTTACACCAGGCGGCAAGTATGGGCTGGGATACTGGTAAAAGTTGGCGTATGGACTTGCCGTCAATTTCATGTGCCACTGGCTCAAACATGTCCTGGTACATCTGCTGGTGGCGAAGTTGAACAGAACCCATTGTCTGGCCGCCAATGTATTGCCCCGCGACCAAGCGTTGTTTTTCACTGATCCGTACAGTGCCGTCACGGTTAGGTATCAGCGAGGGCGCGTAAAAACCATTGGCGGTAGCCACAACGACATCCTCCAGCGGTTCCAATTCACTGGGAAAAATGGTGGCCACGGCGCCTTTTTCATCAAAGGTTAACTGTACCGCCGCCGAATTTTTCAACTTCACAATGTGTCGTGTCGCAGCATTGAGAAACGCACGCGTCGGCAACACGACTCCGTCCCACACCCACCGGCCAAGGTCATCGGTCTGCACCCGCACCAGTTCATTGCGTTGAGTCTGCAAGTCGGGAAAGATCGCGCCACCCTTAATGCCCTGGAGCGGCCCCTTGCCCCCTTGGGGACTGAATACAGCCAATGAACCGTCCACCACCGCGTAGCCGGCCTGGGGAATCACACGGATGACGTTTGCTTCGGAGATGGTCAGCGGTATGGGTGTCTGCATGACCCCCATCAAGACCAGCAGAATGACCGACACACCGACAGCCAAGAGGGAGCCGACCCAGGCCGAGTGCTCCAGTAACCTTGCCCGCACCAGTATCAACGCGGAAATGAGAAGCCCGACGATAAACAACAGAAAAATGACCGCCACGGGCGTGCGTGACAATGTCTGGAAACCGATCTGGCTGCGCGCTAGTTGCGCCATGCTTTCCTGCGGTAGTGGCGGCGGCTCGAAGGACAAGTTGAACAGCTTAGCTAGTTCTTGCAGCGGCTTACGTGCAGTTTCCACGTAGTCGCGGCGCGGTGTTTTATCACCAGGCGGCGGTGGGGGCGGGGTCATCATCCGGTACCAGGCCCGCGGACCTACCGTAGTTACCAGCACACTGCCGAGACCAACACGTTTATGGAACGATGCCGGCCAACCACGCACCTGGTGCACGACTTGCCACCCGGAGGTAAGCATGCGGACCATGCGCACAGGCAGTTCAAACTCCATCTGGGCGCCACCTCGATTTCCACCGGTGATGTGGACATGGTTCAGTTCGACGTAATCCACGACATGGCAGGTCCAACTGTCCCCTAACAGTTTTTCGACAAAATACGGGTCAACCTGCTCAGCCATGATCCACAACCGACCGCCTGAAAGCAGCCATTGCCGCAGGGCAACGAGTTGGGCCGGGTCTGGATCGGGTTTGTCACGGGCGATCAGCAGGTTGTCCACACCCTGGTAACCAATGAACACTGGGGGCAAGTCCAACTCACGAAAGGAGGATTTGGCACGGGGCAGTCGACTGGCCAGGCGTATGGCCGTGGCGCAACGCTGGCTAAAGCCGTCGCCTACATCGGCCAGGACACTCATAGCCGGCCGCACCTGATCGACGCGAAACAAGCCGCGGTCGCCGCCAAGGGCTGATTCGCTGTCATCGAGCAGGTCAACTTCAACCTCGATGAACCTATCATCCGTAAACAACGGCGTTCGCAGGGGAACCTGGATAGAACGTTTACTCTTTGGCGGCACCCAGATGCGGCGAGTAAACTGCACGTGGGGGCTTGACCTGAAACTTATCGCAAGTAAAGGTTCAATGTCTTGCTCGGTCGGGTTGTAAATTTTAGAGCCGGCGATGCACCATGTATCAGACCGTACATGGGTAACGCCGCGCAGTGCTACGGAACCCGGCAGCCAATTGATGTCAAAGGCTGCATCCTCGGCCCAGACGGACGCGCAAGCAAGGGTGGCCAGTCCCGCGGCTACCAGTAAGGTTAGCCGGACTTGGCCGACGCATAGAATAGACTGCTGCCGCATGAACATTACTAGCCAATCATATCGACCTTGCCGCCAAGCGACCAAATCACGGGCCCTGATTGGATTGTTGCAAAGGCTTAAAGGCAATCGTATGCTGTGCCATCTTAGTGCAAGATCGTAACTTCCCAGACATTGAGGGCGATGTGCTGTCAGAGGTAAACGACTAACGAGCATGCCATACGTGCTCTACATCGCATCGACGCTCGGGGCGGTAGCGTTGTTCATGATGATGCCGCGACACGGGTACAGCCCGCGCAAGCTGGGTGCACTACTCGGCGCCGTGACATTGGGCGGCCTATGGCTGTTTCTGGCTCAACATTACCTGGAACCAGCGTCGGATAGGGGAATCACGGCCCCGGCGGTCGTCTACCACTACATTTTCAGCGGGTTGGCTATCGTCGCTGCCGTACGGGTGATCACGCATGACAAGCCGGTGTATGCGGCCTTGTGGTTCGTGATGATCGTGTTGGCGTCGGCAGGTCTGCTGCTGGTGCTAAGTGCCGAGTTCATGGCTGTGGCCATGGTCATCATCTACGGCGGGGCCATTTTGGTGACATACGTATTCGTGATCATGCTGGCCAGTCAGCCAGGCGACACCGCTGCGCCCGATGACGCGCCTGCATACGACCGTGTGTCCCGCGAGCCGGCAGCGGCAGTGGTGGTGGGGTTCGTATTGCTGGCCCTGCTATTGAGCGCCATGTTTGCCACGGGAGACAGTACTGATTCGCCCTGGTTAACACCCAACGTCATGGCCCAAGCCCCCAGCGATGAACTGATCATTGAAAAGGTACTAACCAACCGAGCGGCTCAGCGTGCACTGGATCGCATAGGCGGACAAGGCGAAGCAACCGTGTCACAGACTTTTGCCAGGACCGACCAGCTTGACAACACCGAAAGGGTTGGCCTGGACCTGTTCGAGGGCCATCCGCTTGGACTGGAACTGGCCGGTGTCATTCTGCTGATGTCCCTGGTCGGCGCGGTGGTCATCGCCCGTACGCGTGTGGAGGCGTCACAG
>Ga0310125_10001752_pt1 | contig 11106 bp, 10 predicted proteins | sample CB11b_Tmax_Bot8__FD_203508 | JGI IMG/M metagenome (GOLD analysis project Ga0310125, IMG submission 203508) | Marine microbial communities from Western Arctic Ocean, Canada - CB11b_Tmax_Bot8 | ecosystem: Environmental > Aquatic > Marine > Oceanic | place: Canada: Western Arctic Ocean | collected... | reverse complement strand
GTTTGTAGTTCACTCCCTCCTGAAATAAAGCATGAGTCCCAATTAATAATTGGCAGCTTCCATCCTCTAACGATTCTAACTGTTGTGATCGAAGAGATCCTTTGGATTTACCGCTTAACCAGCCAACGTTTATCCCTAGAGGCTCTAACCACTGACAAAAATTTATATGATGTTGTTCCGCTAATAATTCTGTTGGGGCCATCAAGGCGACTTGATGGGAATTTCCAATTGCCTTTAAGCAAGATAACGCTGCCACTACAGTTTTTCCTGAGCCGACATCACCTTGTAACATTCTCAACATGGGATGACTTTGATTGAGGTCCTGCTCAATTTCTAAAAAGGCTTTTTGCTGACCATTAGTTAGCTTAAACGGCAGCTGTTTGAGGAAAGGACTAAGCAGTTTGTCACTGTCGTTGAATGCCGGTGCATTTTGCTGATTAGACTGCAGTTTGAAGCGTCTCATACACAAACGATTAGCTAGAAGTTCTTCAAAAGCAAGCCGGCGTTGCCCCTGATTCATTCCGTTATTAATCCAATCCAAAGGTATTTCAAGCGGTGGTTGGTGAATAAGCTTGATGGCATCGATCAGCGAAGGCATCTTGAGTTCTGCGATTAAAGACGCTGGCAAATAATCTTTTACTGAATTAGTAGATTCAAGTAATACAAGAGCTTGTTGGATTATGTTGCGAAGTCTAGTTTGCTGCAGGCCTTCGGTGGCAGGGTAAATCGGTGTCAATGTTTTTGAAACCGGCAAGTCCTCGCCTGGACGCAGAATTTTGTATTCTGGATGATAGATTTCAATACCGTTGCGTCCACGGCGTACCTCTCCGAAACAACGAATTTTTGTGCCCGGCTGCAACGATTTCTTTTGTGCGGCACTGAAATGGAAAAACCGCAGATTCACTATGCCACTACTATCTAATAAGCCACACTGAAGACTACGTTGGCGTCCAAAAAGAATTTTGCTGGTAACTATCTCGCCTTCTAACTGTGCTTGGTCGCCGGCGCGAATCAAGCTAATAGTATTTATTCGGGTTCGGTCCTCAAAACGAAAAGGTAAGTGGAAAAGTAAATCTTGTACGTTATGAATACCGATTACTGCAAATTTTTTCTCTAGTGCTAGACCAACACCTTTTAAGCTGCGCAGAGTTATTTGATCCAGTGGTGAATTAGTCATTTGACGCTTTCTTCATTGGCAAGAGGGGGGAGAATAGGCAAACCTTTTTAGGTGTAGGCTGTTGCGGGCACATATTTGCTTAAACCCGTTAGGTACGTAAAGCCAACTATCCGTGTTTTTATATAGTAGTTCTAAATGACCAGAATGGCGTCGATCTCTACTTCAGCAGCTTTAGGAAGGGCGCTTACCTGAATAGTGGCGCGGGCGGGAAAAGGCTGATCGAATTGTTCCGCCATGATTTCATTCACCACAGCGAAATTTGTCAGATCAGTTATGTAAATTGTGAGCTTTACGGCATCTTGCAATATTCCACCGGCAGCCTCGCAGACAGCAGAGAGATTTTTGAATACCTGTTTCGTTTGTTCTTCTATATTACCTTCTACTAATTCCATTGTTTCAGGATCCAGGGGAATTTGTCCCGAGAGGAAAACGACGCCGCCATTCTTTATCGCTTGAGAATAAGGGCCTATTGCAGCAGGGGCTGCTGAGGTTTGTACTGGTTCAGAGTTTGCCATTAGTGTATTCCAATTGTGCTTTTAATTGTTTTGCGAACTTTACGACTTTTAACCCGGGTGATTCGTGAAACTGCTAGGATCAGTCGAACCCTCTTCATCACTCTGGCGAGATGAACACGGTTACGAACATTAAGAGAAAGATTAACAATACTGAATCGCGCGTCTCTTTCTAAGGTACTGATTTTCTCAACATTTGCTTCAGCGCCGGTTATTGTAGTCGCCAGAGTTGCAATAATGCCACGTTGATTTTCCAGTTCAACTCTAAGTTCAACGGAGAATTCACCTTCAACTTGTGGATCCCAGCGCACTGAGACGCACTTCTCTGGATTGTCACGAATGTCGGCAACGTTATTGCAATCATCAGTGTGTATAACCATGCCGCGTCCCGAGCTAATATGACCTACGATTGGGTCCCCAGGGATCGGGTGACAGCACTTGGCATAATTCACCACCATGCCTTCTGAGCCACGAATAGCCAGAGAATCTTGATCTTCTCTACCATCCGTGTTTTCTGCTGAGCTAGATTGTGCATGTGCAGCAAGTCGTTGCGCAATCATATAAGACATTCGATTGCCTAATCCGATCTCCTCTAACAATTGATCCACGCCGGTGACATTGGTTTGCTTAAGAACTGCTTGAATATTTTCCTGTGGAATGGACTCAAGTTGATTGCCAAATCCAGCAAGTGCCTTGTTAAGAAGTCTACGGCCAAGAGCAACTGATTCAGAATGCTTCTGATTTTTTAAGTAGTGACGAATATTGCTCCGAGCTTTGCCAGTTACCACGAAGCTTAACCAGGCCGGATTCGGCTGAGTGCCCGGTGCAGTAATAATCTCGACAGTTTGGCCGCTCTGCAGTGGTTCGCTTAATGGGGCCAGGCGCCGGCTAATTCTGCAAGCAACACAGGAATTTCCGACATCAGTATGAATAGCATAGGCAAAGTCTACGGCAGTTGATCCAGCAAGTAGTTCGAAGATTGCACCTTTGGGGGTAAAGACATAAATCTCATCTGGAAAGAGGTCTATCTTAACATTTTCGATAAATTCGAGAGAGTTGCCAGCATGTTTTTGTAGTTCTAAAAGTCCATGAACCCACTCACGCGCGCGTCCATGAGCGTTGCTTGGAATGTCGTCGCTGGACTTATATAACCAATGGGATGAAATACCGTTATTGGCCATAGCTTCCATTTCTTCAGTACGAATCTGAATTTCAATAGGCACGCCGTGCATCCCAAACAAAGTGGTATGCAATGATTGATAGCCGTTAGCTTTAGGAATGGCAATATAGTCTTTAAAACGACCAGGTACCGGCTTATATAAACTATGCACTGCGCCAAGCACTCGGTAACAGGTGTCTACGCGATCAACACAAATTCGAAATGCATAGACATCCATAATCTCAGAAAAGGATTTGCGCTTGCTGCGCATTTTCTCATAAATACTGTATAGATGCTTCTCGCGACCGATTGTCCGCCCTGGCAAACTTTCGCGTTCTAGACAGGCTTCTAGAGAAGTTTGAATTTGCGAAACGATTTCTTTTCGGTTTCCTCGTATTCGTTTTACTGCGGCACTAATACGACTAGCTCGCATTGGGTATAAAGCGCCGAAGCCCAATTCCTCGAATTCGATACGCACATTGTTCATACCAAATCTATTGGCTATGGGCGCGTAAATATCTAGAGTTTCGCGGGCAATGCGCCGTCGCTTATCGGGCGCCAGTACATTCAAAGTACGCATGTTATGAAGCCGATCCGCGATCTTTACCAGAATAACGCGAAGATCTTTGGCCATAGCCATAGCCATTTTTTGAAAATTCTCAGCCTGCGCTTCAGCCCGACTGCTAAAAGTCATTTTGTTGAGCTTGCTAACGCCGTCGACAAGATCAGCGACAGTGTTACCGAATTGATTTTTGATTGCAGTCTTGGTGATTCCAGTATCTTCAATTACATCGTGCAACATAGCTGCCATCAAACTCTGATGGTCCATGTGCATTTCACTGAGGATACTGGCGACGGCAAGAGGGTGTGTTACGTAGGCATCGCCGCTGCGGCGGAACTGACCTTCGTGGGCTTGTTCGGCGTAGTAATACGCACGCCGAACATTATTGACTTGATCGTTGCCAAGATAGCTGGAAAGACCGGTGGCAAGGGAGTCGATTGTCTCAATAGTTTCAACTTGCAAGACGCGACTCCATAAGCGCTAGGTAAGACTTACTCTTCAGTGGCAGGCTTAGCTTCTTCCGTGGGAGCAGTAGTAGCTTCTTCTGTTTCAGTTTCTGCAGGCTCTACAATTTCTGTGATCTCGATGCTGGGCTTTTCGACCAAAATAGCGGCATTAACATATCCTTCAGCTATTTCTCTCAAAGCGATCACTGTAGGTTTATCGTTATCTACGGCTACGTGAGGGTCTTTGCCTCCTATCTGTAGCTGGCGAGCGCGCTTACTGGAGACCATTACCAACTCAAACCGGTTGTCTACGTTTTCTAAACAATCTTCTACAGTAATCCGTGCCATACCTATACCTGTTGTTTTAACTAAGTTTCATACTTGCTGTCTAGTGTCTAACCTAAACCAGAGCTTGTTTCATTGAGGACCGGGGATTTTACTGAATTCCATCCTAAAATGCATATTTTTCTTGCAGTGGTAGCGGTTTTAATGGCCTCTAGCGAAGGCTGGCACGCTTTTCGGTGCCGAAACTAGAGGTCTACGCGAGTCAGATTATCCAGTAATTTTGTCTGACGGGTTTCCTGAGCTTTCACCGTTAAGCGTCGTGAGCGAATTACTGCATTTAAATCTTCCTTTGCAGTACCGAAATTGTCATTAATAATCGCGTAATCTGCTTCAGCCATATGGGTCATTTCATTGACTGCCTGACGCATGCGATTTTCGATTGTCTCGGAGTCATCTTGGGCTCTGGCTTGAAGGCGTTCACTTAACGCGGCGACAGAAGGCGGCAAGATAAATACCGAACAAGCATTCGGGAAAAGATTGCGAATCTGTTCAGCTCCCTGCCAGTCTATTTCCAATATCACGTCGGTGCCACTCTTGAGCTTGTCTTTAACCCAGGCATGTGAAGTTCCGTAATGGTGACCGTAGACTTCGGCGTTTTCGAGAAATTCACCTTTCTCTAACATCTTCATAAATTGCTCTTTGCTCACGAAGTGATAGTTTCCCCCGTCAATTTCTCCAGGGCGTGCTGGCCGGGTTGTATGCGAGATAGAAACACAGAGGGAATCATCGGATTCAACAACAGCGTTCACCAGGCTGGTTTTTCCAGCACCGGAAGGTGCAGTAACTATAAAGAAAATGCCGTTGTTCATTAGTTATTCGATATTTTGTATTTGTTCGCGCATTTGTTCTATTAGCACCTTTAGTTCCACGGCACTGCGTGTTGTGTCGACTACGATCGACTTAGAAGAAAGGGTGTTAGCTTCTCGATTCAACTCTTGCATCAGAAAATCCAGGCGCCGACCTTTCTGACCTTTTGTGTCGATCACCCGTTGTACTTCATTGAGGTGGGAATCAAGTCGGTCGAGTTCTTCATCAACATCAGCTTTCTGGGTCAGCAATACGATTTCTTGTTCTACACGAGCTGAATCTAATTCAGCTTTCAAGTCTTCAATTTTATCTAATAGGTTTTGTTTTTGCACTGTGAGAATTTCAGGCATTTTAGCTCTTACGGATATGACAATCTCGCGAATGGCATCTAAGCGTTTTTGCACGAAGCCTTTGAGTTCTTCACCTTCCCTTTCTCTACTCGAGATAAGGTCATCTAGCGCCAAGGAAAAAAGCCTAATTGCTTGTTTATCAATACTTGCTGTATCCATTTGCTGGTCTGAGACTACGCCAGGCCAGCGTAATATTTCCATATTAGATAAGGACCCTGAAGAACCAGTCATTTCTTCAATTTCCTTATTAGCATTGAGCAACTTGAACACCAAATTTTGATTGAGATTAATCTCAGTAGTGGAATTTTCCACGGATTGATAACGTAATTGGCATTCAACTTTGCCTCGGCTTAGTCGTTTGCGCACGGTTTCTCGGATAACAATCTCTAATCTTCTAAATGTTTCCGGCACGCGTACACTGGTTTCGAGGTAACGGTGATTAACTGATCTAATCTCCCAAGTGAGCGAACCCCAATCCTGTTCTAATTGCTGCCTCGCAAATGCAGTCATGCTTAACATCATATTTCTACGCCAGATTTCAAAGAGACGCTATTTTAACGTAATAGAAATTTAATCACAGCGAACTTTTTGACTATCAAACAGCACAAAGCGCTGGAGTGCTTTACTTTGTATTTGATCGGGGCTTTCTCGCTATAGTTCATAAATTCAAGGATAATTTATGTCACATTAATCGGGTCAAACCCATATGGTAAAAACGGAAAAATTTATGAAGGATGTAATCAGACCTAGTCAGCGTCAAGCGAATCAACTCAGAAGCATTTCTATCACCAGAAACTATACCAAGCATGCCGAAGGCTCAGTATTAGTGGAGTTTGGCGATACTAAGGTTCTTTGCAATGCCAGCGTAGAAGAATCGGTACCGCGGTTTTTAAAGGGCAGTGGCAAGGGATGGATTACTGCAGAATACGGTATGCTGCCAAGGTCCACCGGCAGCCGCATGGATAGAGAGGCTGCTCGGGGCAAGCAATCAGGAAGGAGCCTAGAAATACAACGACTCATTGGCCGCTCCCTCAGAGCAGCGGTGGACTTGCATGCCCTTGGAGAGAACACCATCAAGATTGACTGTGATGTTATTCAAGCAGATGGTGGAACCCGAACAGCGTCCATTACTGGTGGCTGTGTGGCGCTATCTGACGCAATTAATCACTTAATAGCTAAGGATTCGGTAAAAACAAATCCTCTACATCAGCTAATCGCGTCAGTGTCTGTAGGCATATATAAAGGGGAAGCAGTTTTGGATTTGGACTACGCCGAGGATTCGAATGCAGAAACTGATATGAATATTGTCATGACAGACTCCGGTGGATTTATTGAAATTCAAGGAACCGGCGAAGACGGTGACTTTTCTCACCAGCAACTATTGGAAATGATTAATTTGGCTGATGAAGGAATAAAAACTTTGATTGAAGCGCAAAAACAAGCGTTAGCATAAACGCAGATTATTTTATAAAGAGAGGCACAAATGCAAGATTTTCGATCCAAATTCCTCGAGTTCGTAATCGACAATGAGATTTTAAAATTCGGCCAGTTCACATTAAAGTCAGGTCGTACAAGCCCCTACTTTTTTAACGCTGGGTTATTTAACACTGGCGAGAAACTCTCATTTCTTGCCCGATGTTATGCCAAAGCTATTGCTAGCTCTGGATTAACCTTCGAAGTTTTGTTCGGGCCTGCCTACAAAGGCATCCCCCTTGTGTCGGCTACCGCAATGGCATTAGCCAGCGAGCACGGAATTAACAAGCCTTATTGTTTTAACCGAAAAGAAGCAAAGGATCATGGCGAAGGGGGCACGGTTGTCGGCGCGAAACTTTTCGGCAACGCACTAATAATCGATGATGTTATTACCGCGGGGACAGCTATCCGCGAAGCGGCGGATATTATAGCAGCTAATGGAGCAAAACTCTGTGGAATTGCAGTAGCAATGGACCGGCAAGAAAAAGGCACTGGCGAACTATCGGCGATTCAAGAAATAGAACAAAATTATCAAATAAAAATTGTTAGTATTATTACGCTAAAAAATATTATTGATTATCTAATCGAATCTAATAATGAATCGCTGCAACAACACCTGATCGAAGTATCAGCATATAGAGAGCAATTCGGAATTTAGAGCAAGTAACTACTAACGTTATAAATAGTTACTCGTATTAGAGGGTATTGAGTACGGAGCTAAAAGATTTCTGTTTAGAAATTCCCACTGAACGTCCCAATTCTCCAATGGAGAATTTTTGAATTCACTTCGAACAAATTGAATGAGTCGACCTTCGCAAGTCGCTAATAATAAATTCGCTAAAGCGGCAGGCGATGCTGTTGGCTTAAGATTTTCTCTAATTTGTGCTTCGCGCAATATCTGTTTTAGTTGAGATTCAACACGGCAGAAAAACTGAGCAATTCGTGTGCGCAGCCTCTCAGTTTCTCCGGCGAGGGCATCACCTGTTAGTAGGCGTGTCATGCCAGGATTTTTTGAACTGAATGTCAATAATAAACTGAGAATCTTCTCACAACGTATAGCGGCGTTTTGCTCATCATTAATGATTCTGGTAATCCGTAGGAACAATGTATCTTCAATAAACTTAATTAGTCCTTCGAACATCCTGGCCTTACTTGGAAAATGTCGATAGAGAGCTGCTTCTGAAACGCCAACTTCTTTCGCTAGAGCAGCTGTAGTTATTCGCTCCCCAGGGGCAGACTCCAACATACGCGCCAAGGCCTGCAGGATCTGGTCTTTTCTTGAGACTTTCACAGTGCTTTCCATAGTTTAACTAATTCGACGCTCTTTGATTTTTAATTACTTCGATTGTTCTATGCTTCAACTCTAACTATCTAGCCCGTTCTTGGTGATCAGTGTGCCAACCCCTTCGTCGGTAAAGATTTCCAGGAGCATAGCGTGTTCAACTCTACCATCGATTATATGGGCGCTGGCGGCGCCACTTTTGACTGCGTTTAGCGCGCACTCAACCTTAGGCAACATGCCTCCCTGTAGAGTTTTATCGGCAATAAGCTTGTCAACTTGCTTAACACTGAGCCCGGTAAGTACATTGCCTGACTTGTCTTGAACTCCAGCGACGTTAGTCAGCAAAATTAACTTCTCTGCTCCCAGTACACTGGCTATTTCTCCAGCCACAGAATCAGCATTAATATTGTAGCTAGCACCCGACTTGTCAGTGCCTATCGGAGCAATTACCGGAATGAAATTGCTGTCCTTCATGACCTCTAGTACTTCTGTGTTAATACTCACGACCTCGCCCACCTGGCCCATATCTATTTCTTCATCGTCTAGTTGGTCGCCATTGCCCTTTATTTTTCGTTTAAGTTTTAACTTTTTAGCACTGATAAGATTGCCATCTACACCACTAATTCCAACCGCTTTTCCCTGGTTTTTGTTCAAAAGGCTAACAATTTCCTTGTTGACCAGACCGCCCAGTACCATCTCTACTACATCCATTGTTTGGCTATCAGTTACTCTTAATCCATCGATAAAATTCGATTCTATATTGAGGCGTTCCAAGACGCTGCCGATTTGAGGGCCACCACCATGAACAATGATAGGGTTTATTCCTACCAGCTTCATTAGCACAATATCTCGGGCAAAGCTTTGCTTAAGGTCATCATCAACCATGGCGTTACCACCATATTTTACGACTACGGTTTTGCCTGTAAATTTTTGAATATAAGGAAGTGACTCGGTAAGAACCTTCGCAATATTCTTAGCGTTCTCTAATGTTAGTGACATGGTCTTTTTCCGGTGGTGACTTGCCGTTAACGCGCCTAACTGCTTTGTTACTGTTTGACTTACTAAGAATCGACGCTGATTCGTTTGAACCAAATTTATTTTTTGAGTCGAGTCGATATCAATGAAAGCATGTTTCTGGCGAGTAGATTTTTATTTCCTTCTGTCAAAGTTTGTTCTTCATCCGCACTAATCGCAGTGACCGATATCGTGTCGCTGTTAAACGTTTCGGATGCATTATTTGCAAACAATAAATCGAGATTTTTCTTGTCGAGTTTGTCTTTGCCATTCTCAATAATGTTATTTGTCTCCGCAGCGAAGCCTACGGTAATAGGTCGATTCTTGAGCTTGGCGATTTCAGAAATAATATCTGGATTTTTTACCAAGTTCAAAGTCATCAGATCATCGTTTTTCTTAATTTTTTCTTCTTCAATTTGCTGTGGGCGATAATCGGCGACTGCAGCAACGCCGATGAAAACATCCGCATTGGATACATTATTGAGGCAGGCCTCCAACATCTCTTGCGCAGTTAGAACATCAATTCTCTGGACGCCTTCAGGAGTGGGAAGGTTCACGGGCCCGCTAACCAAAATTACTCTTGCGCCTTCAGCTGCAGCTTCACTGGCTAATGCGTAGGCCATTTTTCCGGAACTATGGTTACTAATAAATCGTACCGGGTCGATTGCTTCTCTCGTTGGTCCGCCGGTAATTAGAAAGCTAGTCCCTGCTAGAGATCCAAGTTTGAACAATCCTGAACAATTTTTTATTAACTCTTTAGGCTCCATCATCCGTCCCATTCCATAATCTCCACAAGCTTGTTCGCCTGCCACGGGGCCGAAAACATGGTAATTACGTTCTCGCAACACTGCTAAATTCGCCTTGGTGCCACTGTCTGACCACATGCCTTGATTCATGGCAGGAGCGATAGCAATTGGCGCTGCTGTTGCCAAAATCAAAGTGCTGAGAATATCGTCAGCCTGCCCGTGGGTAATCCGGGCAATAAAATTGGCGGTGGCTGGAGCTACAAGAACAATGTCTGCCCAGCGGGCCAATTCGATATGGCCCATGGCAGCTTCTGCTTCGGTATCCAGCAAATTCAGGGAAACTCGATTTCCAGTTAGCGCCTGCATTGTGAGCGGAGTTACGAACTCGGTAGCAGCCTTAGTCATGGTCACTCGCACTTCTGCGCCAGCCTTAGCAAAAAGACGAGCAAGCTCGGCGCATTTATACGCTGCTATACCGCCGGTAATTCCCAGCAATATGTGCTTGTTAGTGAGACTTAACATGGAAACTCAGTAAATACAGGCCTTTTTTCGAATGGCTAGATTAGCAGTTAGCTTAAGTATGCGCAATTTGGGCGAGTTTTGGAACAATGGTGGGAATGATCTACCATAAGATCCAACCAAATAGAGGCCGGCTGCCGGAGAGATGACAGAGGTTAGACGGAGTTGAAGCATGAAAACTATTAATGGCAATCAATGACTGGCCGGAGTCGGAAAGATCCTGTGAGAAATTGCTCAATTTGGTCCCACAACCCTTATTTGATGGAGGGTCGCTTGTCCTGTTCTTAAAGAATGGCAGTTTGGGTCAGTGTGCATTGGAGCTGGCACGCGCGTTATTGCGATTTGGCAGCATGGGCGGGATATTAAACGGGAATATCCAAGAATCGACAGAGATAAAAGGAGTTGACCTGCAAAGGCTGTTCGTCTCTTAGCTATAAAAGAAGCCTCTTTGTCAATGTTGCAAGAAAAGGCGATGCCGCTAATGCAGGTGAATAGTTCTGCTTAGACCCGCTCGTACTTAAAAACCTGATCTCTACATCACGAACACGAAATTTTCAGCTGCTTGGGCCTAGACAATCAACACCAGGCACTCAAGCACGAATAATTGTTTCAGAGTACTATCGATAGCACTCCTGTTTAACTTCGGGAAGTAGTCAAACGCTGTCTTTTTCTAATTGCAGCAGCGGTAATTTTGGCGCACAACCACGGTTCAGT
>Ga0310125_10001750_pt1 | contig 11110 bp, 13 predicted proteins | sample CB11b_Tmax_Bot8__FD_203508 | JGI IMG/M metagenome (GOLD analysis project Ga0310125, IMG submission 203508) | Marine microbial communities from Western Arctic Ocean, Canada - CB11b_Tmax_Bot8 | ecosystem: Environmental > Aquatic > Marine > Oceanic | place: Canada: Western Arctic Ocean | collected... | reverse complement strand
AAGTTCGGCCAGAGCGGGGACCTGCAGCTCGTGGAGCCCTACTACGTGATCATGAAGATCCCGGGCGAGGAGAAGGAGGAGTTCGTCCTGCTGATCCCGTATACCAGGAACGACCCTCCCATTCTCGCCGGCTGGCTGGCAGCCCGTAACGACGGCGAGAACTATGGCGAGTTGGTCGCCTTCACCTTCCCCAAAGAGCGCCAGGTCGACAGCCCGCAGCAGATCGAGGCCAAGATCGACAATGACCCGGACATCTCCGAGTGGTTCACGCTTCGTTGCCAGGAGGGCTCCTTCTGCATCCGGGGCAACTTGCTGGTCATTCCGATAGCGTCCGGTGACCAGTTCGGACTGCTCTATGCCGAGCCGGTCTACATGCAGGCCGAGGGGATCGACTTCCCGGAGCTCAAGCAGGTGATCCTCGCGACCGGCAACCGCGTAGTGATGGAGGGCTCCGTCCCCGAGGCATTGGAGGCGCTTACCGGGTTCACGGGCCCCGTGGAGACTCCGGGTGACCCTCAGCAGCCGCCCGCGTCGACGGTTCCGGGGGGCGGCCTGCAGCAGGAAATGAAGGCGCTGTCGGAGGCCATCGACGGAATCAAGCGAGAGCTCTCCAATCTGGAGGAGGCCCTGAAGCGCCTGGCCGACCTGGCAGGAGGGGAGTGACGTGACGACCGACTGGAAAGCGGTTGAGAGCAAGTACTACATGTTCGCCGTCCGGCGGCAGCCCATCGTGCTGGTCCGAGGCGAGGGGACGCGAGTGTGGGACGACCAGGGCAAGGAGTACCTTGACTTCACCGCGGGCTGGGCCGTCAACAACATCGGTCACGCCAACCCGGTCGTCGCGGACGCGATCGCGGAGCAGGCGCGGACGCTTCTGCAAACGTCGAACCAGTTCTACACGGTGCCCCAGCTACAACTGGCCGAGGCGCTGGTCGAGAATAGCTGCATGGACAAGGTGTTCATCTGCAACAGCGGCGCAGAGGCCAATGAGGGCGCGGTCAAGCTGGCCCGAAAGTACGGCAAGCTGCACCGCAACGGGTCCTACGAGGTCATAACGACCTGGAACTCGTTCCACGGCCGCACGCTGGCGATGACCGCTGCGACGGGCAAGCCCCACGACGAGGACCCGTTCCAGCCACTGCCGGCCGGCTTCGTGACGGTCGATTACGACAGCATCGACGCCATCAAGGCCGCCACCACCGACCGGACGGCGGCCGTCATGCTCGAGCCGGTCCAGGGTGAGGGCGGTGTCAACGTGCCCTCCAACGACTACTTCGCCCAGGTGAGGGAGTGGTGCAACGAGAACGGCCTGCTGCTGATAATGGATGAGGTGCAGACCGGCCTGGGCAGGCTGGGCACCCTGTTCGGCTATCAGTCCTTCGACGTCGAGCCGGACGTGATGACGCTGGCCAAGGCTCTCGGAGGCGGCGTCCCCATAGGCGCGTTCCTTGCCAAGGACTCCGCAGCCGTTTTCGAGCCCAAGGGAGAGCACGGCTCGACCTTCGGCGGCAACGCGCTGACCTGCGCGGCGGCCAACGCGTCGGTGCGGTTCATCGTCGACAACGACGTCCCCGCGCGGGCCCTGGAGATGGGCGAGTACCTGCGGGCGGGCCTGAATGAGATCCAGGCCGAGGCCGAGTTCATCGCCGACGTGCGCGGCATGGGCCTGCTCATCGCCTTGGAGTTCACCTCCGAGATGGCGCCCCAGGTGCTGAACGCGTGCAACGAGGCAGGCCTGCTCATGAACGTGACGCGGCCCAACGCGGTGCGAATCATGCCCCCGCTGACAGTGTCCAAGGCCGAGATCGACGAGGCGCTAGCGCTCCTCAAGGCGGCGCTTCCCAAAGCCGTCGCCGCGGCCAACGCCTAGCACCGCACCCGGTGACGCAGCGCTGAGCTTGTTTTGACCCTCTCGGGTACGGTATCTTATTCTGTGTCATACACGATGCATTGAGGTCATACTGTGGCCGCCAAAGTAGGAACGAAGGGGCAGGTCGTCGTCGAAAAAGAGATCCGAGACCGCCTGGGCATAAAGCCGGGCTGGATGGCAATCCAAAGGCTCGTAGATGACCACGTGGAGCTCTATTTTGTGCCGCCGGAGCACAATCGATCATTGATGGGGGGCTTGAAGAAGTACATCAAGGGAGGGGAAGTCCCTTCGGACGAAGACTGGCACGAGGTCAAGGAGAGGGCCTGGACAATCGCGGCTGAGGAAAAGATGGGGGTCCGAGAGCGGCAGCCGTGAGCCGATTCGTCGACACCAGTGTGATGGTGCGCTACCTGACAGGTGTCCCTGCTGAAGGCGCGGAGCAGGCCGCTCGAATAATCGATCAGGAGGAGGACCTTCAGGTTACTGACGTAGCATTGGCTGAGACGGCGTTTGTCCTGGCTTCCGTTTACCACTTCCCGCGAGACGCAATAGTCGACCATCTTATAAGCTTTGTTCGCAAGGCGAATATCTCGCTCTTCGGCCTCAGAAAGGACGTAGTTATCCACGCGTTGCTCATGTGTCGGCCCTCGGGACGTGTCTCTTTCGGGGACGCGTTGATATGGGCGGCGGCTCGTTCGTCTGGGAGCGGCGTCATCTACTCGTTCGACGGGCGGTTCCCATCAGAGAGACTGACGGTCCTCAGGGAGAAGAAGTGAACTGGCGAGAGCTGAAAGATAACGGCCAGACGGTGCTGGGAGGTGCCGTCTCCGGCGGCCTGGATAGCTGCACGGCAGCACACTGGTTGAGCAGCAAGGGCTTTGACGTCCGCGGCTACACAGTTGACCTGGGCCAGCCCGACGAGGAGAGCCTGGAGCCCGTCAAGCGGCGCATGGTGGCCTGCGGCGCAACGGTGTCGGAGATCGTCGACGGCCGCGAAGCGCTGGCCGCGGTCGGCCTGCAGGTCATCCAGTCACAGGCCCGGTACGAAGGCGGCTACTGGAACACGACGGGCATCGCCCGCCCGGTGACGGTGCGCGCCATCCTGCCCCGCCTCGAGGACCAGGACATCGGAGTCTTCTTCCATGGCGCCACCGGCCGGGGCAACGACCAGGTCCGCTTCCAGCTTGCGGTCAACACGCTGGCGCCCAGCCTGGATGTCTACGCTCCATGGCGCGACCCGGAGTTCGTGGAGCAGTTCCCGGGGCGGCAGCAGATGCTGGACTACTGCCAGTCCAACGACCTGCCGATCAAGCCGGCGAGCGAGGCGCGCTACTCGACCGACGCCAGCTTCCTGGGCCTGACCCACGAGGCGGGCGATCTAGAGGACGTGGGCAAGTCGCCTTGGTTCGTTGAGCCCGGCATGGGCGTGTGGCCCTGGGACGCGCCGTCGCGGCACGAGGTGGTCAGCGTTCGCTGGGAGGAGGGCGTGCCGGTGGCCTTGGACGGCAAAGAGATGGGCCTGCTGGACATCTTCGCCCAGGCAAACCGCATAGCCGGCGTGCATGGCGTCGGCATAGGCACACACGTCGTGGAGAACCGGTTCGTCGGGGTCAAGTCACGGGGCATCTACGAGGCCCCCGGCATGGAGCTCCTGGGGCGCACCCACGAATATCTGCTCCAGTTCATCCTCGACCGCCGAGCGCGGCAGCTCTTCGACCAGCTATCGGCCGTCATCAGCCTGCAGATATACCAGGGCTACTGGCTCGACCTGGCGACGACGGCCGCGCTGGCCGCCGTGGAGCCCATAAACAGGCTGGTCACAGGCACCATCGCCGTACGGCTGCACCGTGGGGACGTCTACTTCGAGACCGCCGAGGACACTCCGGAGGCGATGCCCCACTCGCTCTATACCGACGACTCGTCCATGGAGGCGATGGGGACCTACGACCACGCCGACGCCGAGGGCTTCCTGAAGGTCCTCGGCATCTCTGCCAAGAACGTGGGCGAACGACAGTTCCCCCGCTTCGACCGCTAAAGGGCCGACGCATGGTCAAGACCGACAAGGAGTTCCTCGACCAGGCCGCCGGCCTGGCGGCGAGGCCGGTGAGCTGCTGGACCAGTACGGGTTGCTGTCCGGCATCGCGAGCTATGGCCCGACTGAGGTGATCGGTTCGTACGCCCTCGACCTGATGACCTGGCGCGACATCGACATCTACATTCAGTTACCGGATGAGAGAGACGTCGCGACCTTCTTCCGGATCGGTGACGCGATCGCCAATCGGTTTGAGGCGATCATGATGTCCTACTCCAACATGTTCATCCGGACGGACCAGGATTTCCCAAGTGGGCTGTACCGGGGTATCCGGCTCCTGCACCGAGGTCAGACGTGGAAGGTCGACCTGTGGGGTACGGTGAGAGAGAATACGCCGAGAAAAAGGGCGCCTTCGAGAAGCTCCGGCAGACTCTGGCAGGCGCGGACCGGATGGCGGTCCTGCGAGTCAAGGACGCCGTATGCGGGTGGGGCAGTATCGTAAAGGAGTCTACAGCGTCCATGTCTACGACGCGGTGGCCAACCACGGCGTCGCCACGTTAGGCGAGTTCGAGGACTGGCTCCGGCTGCACGTCCCCGAAGCTGTCCCGGCCGGCTAGCGTAGGATAGGACTGAGCATGATTCACGACGGGAAAGAAAACTTCGGAAGGTACCTGGAGGACATCGCCGTCGGCGATGTCTTCAAGCACTGGCCGGGCAAGACTATAACCGAGGCCGACAACCACCTCTTCTCGCTTTTGACGATGAACCACAACCCGCTGCACATCGACGAGAACTACATGAAGGACCACCAGCACGACCGCGTCCTGGTGGTCGGGACGTACGTGCTCAGCCTGGTGGTGGGGATGAGTGTCGGCGACACCTCGGGCAAGGCCGTCGCCAACCTGGAGTACGAGCGGATCACCCACGACGCGCCGGTCTTCCAGGGCGACACGATATACGCCGAGAGCGAGGTGCTGGAGGTCCGGGAGTCCCGCAGCCGGCCCGGCCGCGGCGTGGTCTACATGGAGAGCCGCGCCTCGAACCAGGACGGCAAGAAAGTGCTCACGCTCAGGCGGCGGTTCCTGGTCCCGAAGCGACAGACGTAGTGTCGCCAGCAACCAAGTGAGCGCACCACGGGAATGCGCCGAGAACGCAGAAGGGCGCCTATGTCCTCCAGTCTCTGGACTCCTACGCTCTACCAGCTATTCCTCCCGTCGCAGGGATGGCCGGACCGGCACGTAAGCCTGTGGGAGTACCCGACGATGCCCCAACAAGGGGGTCGCGACGCGATAGTCATCGAAGCCCTCGCCGAATGGCGGGGCTGGAGGGCCTATGGTCGCTACTACGGCTTTCTCGACTGATGGCTCAGTGTCTTCGTCACTTTCGACGTCGATGACCTGAGCCCGATCCCTTACCCAGGAGACGACTTCCCGTTCGCCTTCAATTGCGACATGACGCCGCCGCACTACGTCGACGCCATCTATACCACCGACCTGCACCCGGACGTCCTTGTCCTTGCAGACGGGACGACGCACCAGCTTGTGGACGTCCAGGACTTCCAGAGCGCCTACGACGATGGCCTATTCGGGCAGGCCTGGTACGACGGTGCCAGGCAGGAAGCCGAGCGCGTTATCGAGGAGGTGAGGACGGGCCGGTTCATCGATATGCTACGAGAAGCCGCGCTCTTTCCCGATACGTCGATACGAACAAACCCCGCGGTGCTCACCGAGCTAGGCCCGGATGAGGCAGGGTTCAGGCACCACCCCGATTTCCCTTGATTCTGATTCTGGAATGCCGGGCTGTCGCGAAATCGGCTATCATGGCTGCTCACTCTGGATAGCGGCCACGACCCCGACCGCCGCGTCTGAGTCGAGTTCATGGACAACGCCGCCTTTGACTACACCGTATCCGTTCACTACGACCGCCGGCTGTATCGCCAGGACATCGCGGCCTCGATAGCGCACGCCCGGATGCTAGGACGGCAGGGTATCATCGCTGACGATGAGGCCTCGGTCATCGTCGACGGTCTGACGGCCGTCCGCCAGGAGATCGAAGACGGCGAATTCCCCTGGCGTGCCGAGTTCGAAGACATTCACATGAACGTCGAGCGCCGGCTGTTCGAGACCATCGGCGACGTCGCCGGCAAGCTGCATACCGCTCGCTCGCGCAACGACCAGGTCGCGGTCGACATGCGGCTCTACGTGAAGGACGCCATCGGCGACGTCCTGTCAGCGATACGCGGGCTGCGCCTGGCCTTGGTCGACCTGGCAGAGGCCAACTCCGGCGTCATAATGCCGGGATACACGCATCTTCAGCGGGCACAGCCCGTGCTCTTCGCCCACCACATGCTGGCCTACTTCGAGATGCTCGGCAGAGACGGCGAGCGCTTCCGTCAGGCCAGGGGGCGGGCCGACGTGCTGCCGCTGGGCAGCGGGGCGCTGGCGGGAGTCCCGTACCCCGTCGACCGCGACTTCCTGGCGGGTGAGTTGGGCTTCGCCGCCGTATCGGCCAACAGCATGGATGCGGTCTCGGACCGCGACTTCCTGCTGGACTTCCACGCCGCGTCTGCAATATGCGCCACCCACCTATCCCGCATGGCCGAGGAGATCGTGGTCTGGTCGTCCGACGAGTTCGAGTTTATCCGGCTCAGCGACGACTACACCACCGGCAGCAGCATCATGCCGCAGAAGCGAAATCCCGACTTCGCCGAGCTGGCCAGGGGCAAGACCGGAAGGGTGTTCGGCAACCTGGTCGCGACACTGACCGTGCTCAAGGGCCTGCCGATGACCTACAACCGCGATCTTCAGGAGGACAAGGAGCCGCTGTTCGACACGGTAGACACCCTCGTGCCGACCCTGAGCGCGATGGCCGGGATGGTCTCGTCGCTGGAGCTGCGAAAGGCCAATCTGCGCCGGGCCGCCGAGGCCGGGTACATCCTGGCCACCGACGTCGCCGACTACCTGGTTGCCCGGGGAATGCCCTTCCGGGAGGCACACGGGTTGGCCGCTCGCGTCTCGGCCCGCGCGTACGATGAGGGCAAAGGGCTTGACGAGCTGTCATTGGACGCGTACAAGGAGTTTTCGCCGCTGTTCGAAGAGGACGTGCTGTCGATTACCGTCGACTCGTCCATCACCGCCAGGGACGTCCCCGGCGGTACGGGCCCCGGCCAGGTACGGCAGGCGCTGGCCGGAGCGAGGGCGGAGCTGGAGGCTGAAGGTGGCCGATAGGGTTATCAAGATCGCGCCGTCTATCCTGTCGGCAGATTTCAGCCGTCTGGGCGAGCAGGTGGCAGAGGCATCGGAGGGCGGCGCCGACTACATCCACGTCGACGTGATGGACGGCCACTTCGTCCCCAGCCTGACCTTCGGCCCCGAGGTGGTGCGGGCGATCCGCCGCTGGACCAAGACGCCGCTGGACGTCCACATGATGGTCCAAGCTCCGGAGCGGTATGTCGACGAGATCGCCGACGCCGGCGCGGACGTCATCACCGTCCACGCCGAGGCGTGCGTGCACCTGCACCGCGTGGTGGGCCAGATCAGGCAGGCCGGAGCCCGGCCCGGAGTGGCCATCAATCCGGCCACTCCGGTGTCAGCCGTCGAGGAGGTGCTGCCGGACCTGGACCTGGTGCTGGTCATGACGGTCAACCCGGGGTTCGGCGGCCAGCCTTTCATCGAGACGATGGTGGACAAGATCCGTCGGCTGCGAGCGACCCTCGACCAGCACCGACTCGATGCCGAACTGCAGGTGGATGGCGGCATCAAGCCAGCTAACGCCCGCCTCGTGGCGGAGGCCGGCGCCCGTGTGCTGGTGGCGGGCTCGGCGGTCTACGCCGCAGACTCGACCGTCGCCGAGGCCATCGCCACCATCCGCGCTACCGCGCAATCCCGCGTGTGACACAGGCGGCATGATCCCCAACGTGCCGAGTACGGCTAAGCAGAATTGAAGGTCACCAATGAGCCGCTGGTGGACTTCTGCCGCTGCCATCACATCCGTGACATGTCGCTTTTCGGCTCAATTCTGCGGGACGACTTAGGTCCGGATAGCGACTTAGACGTTCTGGTCTAGTTTCACCTAAAGCACATTCCTTGCCTCATGACACTTGCCGGCGTCGAGTTCGAGCTGTCCGAGCTCGCCGCCGGTCGCAAAGTAGATATGCACACGTGGGGTGGAATCAGTAAATACCTCGTCGACCAGGTGCTGGCGGAGGCCGAAGTCATATATAACGAGACGTGACTACTCCGTCACACTGGGACCTATGCTGGACCATGCCCGGAAGGCCATCTCTTTGGTCCAGGGCCGGGGCCGCAGCGACCTTGAAGACGATCGTCTCCTCAACCTGGCGTTGACCCGCCTCATGGAGATAGTCGGAGAAGCGGCGGGCAGGATGCCGCCGGACGAGCAGCGCAAGCACCAGGGGATCGACTGGCCCCGGATCATCGGGATGCGCAACCGGCGGATCTACGAGTACGACACGGTCGACCTGGACGTAATGTGGCAGACTGTAACCGACGACCTTCCCGAGGTGCGTCGCCCGTATCGAGGAAATTCTGGATGCCTAGGTGAACCTACTGTTTCGCCATCTGCTCGAGGGCGGACCAGAGGCCGAGCTGCTCCACCGCGTGGCTGCGGTAGACGCCCACGGCGTCGGCGCCGTTTGCCCTGGCGACGCGGGCTCCCTCCACCATCAGCGCGGGGTCCTGGAAGCTGCCCGGGTGGTAGCACGATAGCTCCGCGATGAACGGGCACCGGCCCGCGACCACGTCGGCCACGTGACGGGCCTGACGCTCCAGCCGCCCCAGGTCTGAGTCGGTGCGCCACCAGACGTACAGCTCGTCGACGGTGCCGTCGTCCAGCCATGAAGGCCAGTCCTGCAGCACCTTGATGTAGTTGTAGGGGTCACCGGCGATCATGGTCGTAGTGAGCCGGGTCCCCGGAAACCGCGTAGCGACCGCCTGCCTGAGCTCCTTCAGGAACAGGGTGACGTAGCCAGCCCGGAACCGCAGCCACTCAAGGTCGCCGTTGGCTATGTCGAAGGGGTCGCGGCCGGTCTGCTCTCGGAACGGCCCGGCCACCGCCTCCTCGTAGCCGTAGGGCGTGACGCCGTGCTCGTCCTCGTCGCCCAGCACGAACTCGACCTGTATGCCGTCCGCGCCGCCGGAGCGCTCCAGGGCCGCGATGAACCTGGCGGTCTTGTCCGATCTAACCTCGGGGAACGCGAGGCTCAGATAGCGCCGCTCGCCGGGTCGCAGCTCGCGTTTGCCGTCCCGGGTAAGGCTCCAGAGCTCCGGGTGCTCCCGCGCGAAGTCGTCCAGGGTCTCTTCTCCGACCGTCGGGCCGTCCCACACCGGACGGTGGCGGTCCGCTATCTCACGGGCCTCGGGCGACTCCACGGGCGGCCTGAGGTACGCCAGCGACCAGCCGTAGGTCGCCGGTCTGGAGCCATAGCTCGGGAAGGCCGTGTAGTCCACGTACGGCGAGATGTCGATGCCTTTTTCGTGCGCCGCATCGACCAGGACCGGGTCGGCGGCCCCGGTGATCATCTTCGTCACGCCTACGCCCTGACAACGGCCTACCCACCGTCGCACGTCCCTCTCGTAACGCGGTTCGCCCGGCACGCTCGGAACGACCGGCGGCCCCCAAAGTACGAAATCGTTGGCCATGCCCTACTCCTTCCACCGCCTCCTGGCTGCGGGTGGATTATGTGGCCGGTCGACGCCGGTGTCAACATCCCCGAAGAGCATTGACAAACCGGTAATCCCTGAATAGGCTTGGTCGGGCGTAGATAGGGAGGGAGTGAGGAAGCGATGACGTCGGCCGCAATGACATTCGAAAAGCTCAGGGACGATCTGCCCATCACCAGGGAGGTGGCCTACTTCCAGGTCGGAAGCCACGGCCCGACGCCGGACACGGTGCTGGACGTGGTCCGCGACGAGATGGCGCTGGAGGCCCACTACCACTCGGTGCCGTCGGTCAAGGCGGCGCAAGCCGAGCGTGAGGCCTGCGCACGAGAGCGGGTGGCGTCGTTCATCTGCGCCGGCTCCGCCGAGGTCGCTCTGACCCCCAACACCACCCAGGCGATGCGGCAGGTGTCCCGGAGCATCGGCTGGCGAGAGGGCGATGAGCTCCTAATCACTTCGCTGGAACATGTCAGCACTGTCAGCCTCGGCATGGGCCTGACGCGACAGAACGGCGTGCGGGTCCAGGTGGTCGAGGCCGACCAGGGCGACGCCGTGTTCCTGGAGAGCCTTAAGTCCGCCCTGACCGATCGCACGAGGCTGGTGTGCGTCAGCCATGTGGCCTCGCCCGACGGGCGTATTCTCCCGGTGGCCGCCGCCGCCGAGTTGGCGCACGATCGTGGGGTCCCGGTCGTCGTGGACGTAGCACAGTCGCTGGGCCAGTTCCCGGTGGACGTCCCCGCCCTGGGCTGCGACTTCATGGTGGGCTCGGGCCACAAATGGCTGATGGGGCCGATGGGTGTGGGTATCCTGTGGGTGGCACCCGACAACCTGGACGAGTTCATGCCCGACCCGCTGCCGGACAGGAAGCCGTGGAGCATACCCGGGTCCCCCATCCCCGAGCCAACGGCATACGATCGCGCCGAAGGCGGCACCCACAACACAGCGATGGCCATCGGCCTCGGCAAGGCCGTCGAGATCGTCGACGAGCTCGGCACGGCGGCTATCGCTTCCCGGGTGGCCTGCCTGTCTCGCATCCTGCGGGACGAGGCGTCGCGGATCGGCGGCGTCAACGTGCTGACCCCTACGAGGCCGTGCGGCTCCGCCGGCATCACGACGCTGACCTTTGACGGCTATACGGTCGAGGACCTGCAAGCGCTGGTTTCGCGCATATACGAAAAGTACAACGCGCTGGTCAAGCTCCAGTGGCTCACCGCGCCTCTTGACGTCAACCGCATCGGTATACGCATATCCATCGCCAGCTTCAACAACGAGGACGAGGTCGCCCGGCTGATCGACGCACTGAAAGAGGGTGTAGCCCAGTTCTCAGGGCTGGGCCATAGGCCCGCCCTGAGCCTTACGAAGGGATGACGGGGGTCCGTTCCGTAGTGAGCACCGAGCCTACGACCATAGCCGAGCTCCAGCAGCTTGCGGAGCCCGGGATGGCGCTCGAGCAGCGGGAGTTCGTCAGACGGGGCTCGGGTGGCAACTGGACACGCGAGCGTAACCTGGCAAAGCTTGACGGCCTCGCTC
>Ga0310125_10001749_pt1 | contig 11112 bp, 12 predicted proteins | sample CB11b_Tmax_Bot8__FD_203508 | JGI IMG/M metagenome (GOLD analysis project Ga0310125, IMG submission 203508) | Marine microbial communities from Western Arctic Ocean, Canada - CB11b_Tmax_Bot8 | ecosystem: Environmental > Aquatic > Marine > Oceanic | place: Canada: Western Arctic Ocean | collected... | reverse complement strand
GATGGTCAGTTCACCTGTAGCTGATATCGTCGCACCACCACCAGCAGAGGTATTGATGCCCAGTGCATCCTCCAGAAAATCCATAAAGTCCTGAAGGGTCGTACCAGACATGTTGCTGCCGGTCGTATTGGCAGCACCAACTTGAAATGTGTGGTCCGGCAACGTTGAACCACCCTTTAAAGCTGCGGAGAGGGTAATCACGTCCCCATCAGCGAACAGGGGCACACCCGTGTCATTGAATATTGATGTCAAGGTATCGGTCGCTAAGGCTAGGTTTTCCTGAGCATCATCTGTGTAGATTGGCCCGCTGGTAATCAACGCCCCCATCGTGGCCAAATCACCCTTGGTATCGAGGTTACCAGAGAATGTCACGGTCTTGGTGGCCTCGGCAAGCGTCAGATCTCCAATGGGGATGTTGATGTTTTTTGTCACCCCTTCGACAACATTAAAATTACTGTCGATTCCATAACCCTGAATACGCCCACCACCGGCACTGACCAGATTGGAATCCTTATCAAGTGAGAAAGAGCCATCACGCGTGTAACGTGCGGTTCCATCAAGATCCAGAACAAAAAAGCCATTCCCTTCAATAGCCAGATCCGTATTGAGACCGGTAACCTGAAGTGATCCGGACGTGAAATTGCGAGTCACCGCACTGACACGCGTACCCATCCCAATCTGCGAGGGGTTGGTCCCACCAAGCGTTGCAGTCGGGGCCGTACCTGGATGAAGGTTCTTGGAAATCTGTGTCTCGAATGACAGGCGGCTGGCCTTGAAACCGGTGGTGTTGACATTGGCAATGTTATTACCGGTGACGGAAATAGACTCTGAGTTCGACCTCATTCCGCTGAGGCTTGTGAAAATCGCAGTGGTCAGTCCCATGAAGCAACTCCGTTGCATGTAGAAGGATGAGCCTGGCAGTTGTTTACCAAGCTAGGTTCTTTACTCCACAGCAGACGTGGGGGTCGAAGCACTTGAAACATGTCGCACATGATCAAGTTCAAGTGTCCTGCCAGCGTCAAGTTCGAGGACCACACGACCGTCCACAACATTCAGGGCCGCCACAACCCCCGTAATCTCATGGGGGTCTTGAGGCAGTTCGCCTGCAACCTTGGCCGCTTCTATGGTCTCCAATCCAGTCACCTTGCGACCAATAAGATTTGCGGCGATCATGATTTGGTTCTGTAATGCAGAACTATTACTGGTCTGGCTCGTGACACGATCGAAGGCCAGCGACGCACCGGTATCCAATCCCAGGACAGCCTTGCCATCAACAATGCGCATCGAAGTAACCACACCCGTCACGATCTGGTTTAGGGTATTAAGTCCGCTCACCGTCTGGCCAATCAGGGTTCCAGCAGTAGCAAGCTGGTTCTGAAGTACCAAGCTGTCAAGCTTTTCCTGCAGCACCAATTGGCTTTCGATGTTTCGTATACTGCTAATCTGTTCAAGCAGCGCTGACGAATCCTGGGGATCAAATGGATCCTGATTCGCCATTTCAGTAATCATGATCTTGATGAACTGTTCCGTTGATAACTCAGCAAACTGATTATTAACACTCGGCGTTGCGGGCTGTCGTGCAGCGCCGGCGATGGCTCCTGCGGACATGGTTATGCTCCTTTTCTAATCATCTGTTTTGCCTTTCGAGAATCAGGTGACTTCCTCGAACGCCTGTTGAAAGTCATCCTGCGTTCCCATCTCGCCTTCCCCTTTACCCTGCTGTTCCCTGGATGACTGGGCAAAGCCACCACGGCTTCGCCCATCGTTCGCCCCACCTTGTTCTTCCTGTGTAGACGTATTGTTCCACGGTGTGGTATGCACGATGAGACGCTCCACGACAAGGCCCTGTGACTCCAGGGCATGACGCAATTGATGGATCTGATGGTTAAGTAGCGTCCGAACGGATTCATGCTCAACATGAAACGCAGCACGAACCTGCCCATCGGTCATGGCCAGCTCGATGCGGACTACACCTAGTTCAGGTGGATGTAGTCGTAACGTAACAGCACCTCCTCGCTGATTGATGACATTGGTAAGACCTCGGACAACTCGCGCAACATTGGCTTGTTCCTCTGAATCCATTGTGCTGGCCATCATCACCGTTGATGTAACCTCGCTACCGTGAATCGCTCCCATTGCCCCGATTTGGGTGTGAAGTGACATTGCAGACGAGGCGTCTGAAGTCTGAATTGGCATGGCGGCACCTAATACGCCTTGGTCACCCACGGATGCGGCCGGTACCGCTTGATTCGTAGCCTTGGTTAAACCACTGCCTACTTGTCCAGCGGTATTGTTCTGTGCCTGTGATCGATCAGCCGAAAATTGTTCCTTTTGATCAGCGTTGGCCGCACCAACAGCGAACCGATCACCGCTGGAATTTCCGGATTTGCCTGATTCACAATTCGACGAATCTCTGGTTCGCCCCAATCTGTTGATATCCGAATCTGCCCGTCCGGATGTACCGGAGACATGCTGTTCATGGGCAACGACCGTGCTCTGACTGGATTGATCTTCGGCCTTGGCCGGCAACCGGCGTGATGACCCGGCATGAAAAGTCCGCACCGCCTTTTGCCTTTCGCTCGTATCAGGCCACGCCTGCAGCAGGCGTTGGCCAAATGACACGCTCGATGCGGGGGCTACTTCCGGAACTGTTCTCGACGCCATATTTGGTCCCAATTGCTCTGGAATCACCAACGATGCCATAATAAATTCCCTCGATCAGTTTCCCATCCCACTCTATTGTTGTCGTAAACCATCGATAAGCGCTGCAAACACCGGCAGTTCCTCCTCTTTTGTGAACTGCTTGAGAATCATCGCTGCTTTACGTGGTTTCATGGCCGCCAAATACGCTACCGCCCGATCTGATTTCCCCTCATTGACCATTTGCACCATTAGTTGCTTGCTTTGCCTTGGACTAACTTGTTCAAGCATCCGCAGGGCATTCTTAAACCCGTCCGACTCCCGACGCTGGGTTTCCTGTTGCTGCGCCTTTTCCAATTGGTCCTGGTTAGCCTGTATCTTGCTCGCCAATGATTCAATAATCTGCTTGCGATGCTCCATGTTCGCCAGCAGTACCTGACGGCCCTGTTGCAGTTGCTCATGTTGCTGGCGAGCAATCTTCCTGGAATCTTGTTTTTGTGACAGTCGGTGTTCAATGCTTACCGGACCCTGCCTGACCCGCTCAAGCCATGCTTGTTTTTCAGCAATCTCTTCGGCTTCAAACGCGAGCCGTTGAGCTTTTTCTTTTTCTATAGCTTCTTGTTCAACTGTGAACTTCAGGATCTCGACAACTCTGTCGTATCGATCCCAGTCCAGACGACCACTTTCAAAAAGCCACGCAACGCTGCCACCAAATGCCACGATGTTAAGCAATAACACAATCAATATCGCTCGCCATACCGTAGTCACGTGCACACCTCCAGTTCCGACCGCCGGATCACCCGCTGAATCGCGATCTCATCCTGCAAAGCTGCCTCGCGCAGAACCTGATCACGCCGCCATTGCTTGTGGTGACGTTCGCGCAGCAACTCAAGTGCTCGCCGAGCACGGGTTGCCTCGACCAAATGTCGGCGGACTTCTTTAATTCGTTTTTCCAAACCCGCCATGCTTGCAACAAGTGCTGCAGCACGATGATTTACCTGTCCGCTATAGCTGGCAAACTGTGAAACCTCCTTTAGATCAATAGAACCCACAAGTGCATCGCCCAGATTCTGCTTCGATTGAGAAATATCCTGGTGCATTGACCGCAGTTGTGCCTGCATCATTGCGCGATGACGAAGTACCTTGGCCAAATCGCGATGAACGTGGTCTTCCGCCGCCTTACGCTGGCGAAGCACCGGTTCAAATCTAAAAACGAATGTGGGCATCTTTACCTTTATCCAATCAAGCCATCACAGGTGACGATTGCTCTGTCGGAGTCTCCAGACGCTGGGCCTGGGGACCTTGAAGAGCATTGGATCTTGGTTGGCTCAGTTGCTGTTGAGTGCGGTCAACCAATTGACAAAGGGCCAGTAACTGTTGTCTTGTTCGCGAAAAGTTATCTGTCGGTGTTTCGCTGGCGCCTTGCCGCAGCATTTGGTCAATGGCACTTTTGCAAGCAATCGCCAGATCAAAATCAGGGTTGGTACCGGCGGCATAGGCTCCAATATGAAGCAGGTCTTCAACCTTTTGATAACTGGAAAGAAGTTGCATAACTCTTTGCCTTGCTGATTGATGCTGAGCATCAGTCACCACATCTGCAACACGACTAATTGACCCCACGACGTCAATGGCCGGCCAGTGCCCCTGATTGGCCAAGTCTGTGCTCAGGTTGATATGTCCGTCCAGAACACCCCGCGCCGCATCAGCAACAGGATCATTCAACTCATCACCTTCGATCAGAATGGAATAAAAACCCGTGATGGATCCATATTTCGTGCGACCGCAGCGTTCAAGCAACTGGGGTAACATCGAAAAGACACTAGGAGGATAGCCTTTGGAGGTCGGCGGTTCGCCAGCTGCTAGCCCAATCTGCCGCTGGGCTTGGCAATAACGTGTAATGGAATCGACTAGCAGCAGAACCTGGCGACCTTGGTCGCGAAAATACTCGGCAATGGCGGTGGCGGTCTGTGCCGAACGGATCCTGAGCACGGGCGACTGGTCACTTGTCGCACACACAACAACACTGCGAGCCAGCCCCTCCTCACCGAGATGATGCTGCAGGAAATCACGTACCTCACGACCACGCTCACCCACGAGACCGATGACGGTCACATCCGCGGATGTGGCTTTTGCCATCATGCCCAGCAATACGCTTTTACCGGCACCCGGTGCGGCAAAAACACCCATCCGCTGGCCCTGGCCGGCACTGACTAAAGTGTCGATGGCACGGATGCCTGTGGCAATCGGCGTATCGATGGGCGTACGATCCATAGGATCGATTGGGGCAGAATTGAGATGACGGGGGATGGTGCCCTCTACGGGCCCTGCTTGATCAATAGGCTGACCTGTTCCATCAAGCACACGTCCAAGCAAAGCGTCACCGACACGGACCGTGGGTATCGGCTGATCGGCAATAACCTGATCCCCCGGACGGATGCCGTGGGTGGTACCGATAGGCAAGACAATTGCCCGCTCTTGATCGAAACCAATCACCTCTCCGTGAACCAGTTGATCCTGATTACTTGCCCTGATCTGTACGGAGGTGCCAACTGAAACAGCAAAATCTGATACATGGATGGCCATTCCACGGACTTCGACCACTACGCCAACAACTGCCACAGCCAAAGCATGGTCAATCAAATCTGCTTGGCGATGCAGAATACTCATTGATCCCTGGCCTCACTTGAAGATGGCGTGGACACTTCATCTGAAGTACGGGCCTTTGCCAATGGTGGTATCGATGCAACTGTTTCATGTTTATAAGGATTAACGAGTTCTACAATCCTCTGTAATTGCGTTTGAAGTGTGGCATCTACATGTCCTTGCCCATGCCTCACGATGCATCCGCCTCGTGTGACCTGGTCATCTTCAATCAACCGTACATGTTCAAGCTTGCTGAACCGATGCTTGAGATTTGGCAATGCCTGTTCAACCACTGCGCGATCTTGCGGGTTGATTTCGACGGTAACATCCATCGGCCGCAAAACCTGGTCCAGAGCCATACACAACTGATCAACAATCACCGATTGATCCAGTTCAACGATACGGTGAATGACTTTCTTACCTAATGACCATGCGAATTCAAAGACTTCCTTTCGAGTTTCGCGCTCGATTTTTTGACGCTGCTGTTCCCATGATTCAGCGGCAGCAATCCATGCTTCTTCAAGTTGGGTCAGTTGTTGGGAGTGTTGTTCGATGGCCTCCACGCGTCCCTGCTCACGGCCTTCGGTCAGCCCATTTGCATACCCCTCGGCCTGGCCGATTTTGTAGGCTTCATCATGGGCTTGGGTCGATATCTGGTCTTTTTTATTTTGTGCCGCATCAACAATCTCCTTGGCGTCCATGCGTGCCTGTGCAATGATGCGTGCAGCCTGGCGGCGCAAATCACTCATGTCCAGAACGATCGCATCCCTTGTGGCAGCAACTGCATGTTCGCTTTTGAGTACAGGCATCCTTGAACTCGCCTCGCCACGCCAATCCAGCGCGGTCTATGGGTTCTTATTCCTAACAAAAGCGTGTTAGGCAATCATCTCTTTTTCACCACCACGACCTGAAATGATGATCTCGCCTGCATCTTCGAATCTGCGCACGATATCAACAATACGCTGTTGCGCGGCTTCGACATCCGACACCCTTACCGGGCCCATGAATTGCATTTCTTCATTGATGAGATCAGCAGCCCGTTCTGACATATTCGAGAAGATCTTATTTTTCAAATCGTCGCTGGCAGTTTTGAGCGCCAGGGCCAATTCGTCGTTGTCGACCTCTTTTAGGACACTTTGAATCCCCCGATCGTTGACCAATAAGATATCCTCGAATACAAACATGAGTCGGCGGATATGTTCTACCAGGTCTGGATTTTCGGCCTCAAGGCCACTCATAATCCCCTTCTCTGTTGTTCGATCAACCAGGTTCAGCATTTCTGCAATGGTTTCCACGCCACCGATCTTGGCAAACGAATGCATCAGCAGGTTGGACATACGGGCTTCAAGCCCCTTTTCAACCTCGGTGATAATTTCCGGATTGGTCTGTTCCATATTGGCCACACGTTTCACCACCTCGATCTGTTTGGGACCGGATAACCCCACAAGAATCTCAGCCGCTTTATGGTGAGCCATATGACTGACGATCAGGGCAATCGTCTGTGGATGTTCATCTTGAATGAACGTTAACAGGTTCTGCGTCTCGGCCTTCTGTAGAAATGAAAATGGAGCCTTACGTACCTGGTCGCTGATCTGTTGAAGAACTCGATCCGCTTCATCAGGGGGAAGGGCTTGTTCCAACAAGGTTTTAGCGAAGCCCAGACCACCTTCACTGGCCCAGTTCTGTGACATCGCCAACTCATAGAACTCCTCAAGCACACGATCACGAATATTCCGGGGAATAAATCCGGTGCCTGCCAGTTCCCGAACGACCTCTTCAACCGCAGTCGGCCTAAGTTGCCGGAGAATCGTACCTGAAGCCTCTTGGTCAAGGGCCAGCAAAAGAATTGCAACCTTGGTAATACCTGGCACGTCCTTGTAGAACTCAAACTTATTTTCCGCTTTTAACATAAAACGCTAGTCCCCCGTCTGCACCCATTTACTTACCAAATTGACTGCCTCATCTGGATTGGATTTGACAAGTTCGCTGATTTGCTCGGCGATTTTGCGAGATCGGATATCCTCCTCACCCACCTCAAACCCCGGCATGGAAGGGGCAGACTCCTCCACTTCTCCAATCAAGTCATCATCAATCGCAAGGGTTGGCGGTATACCTGCCAGTTCTTCAGCGGTGGGCAACTCTGTCTCACGTGTAGCCTGTCGCACCATGAAAATCATCATGGCAATAGCGACAAGACTCAATATGCCAAGTCCAACCGGACGAATCCATTGGGATGCAAACACACCCCCAATTCCCGCCATCTGCAGCTTATGTTGTGCGGTGGCCAGTTGGATGAAACCATCGTCATACATATCAACATTCAGGTCTCCCGGCTCGTCGAGTTTGATGATAGGCTGGATCATTCTCGTGATCTTATCCAGTTCCAACTGGATAAATGCGTTGTCAGGCCCCCCTACAACCTGGGCATCGCCTTGATCCGGTGCCGCTTGGGACCACAGCGTCAGCAAGTAACTACGCGGAACATTCACAGAAACGTTGATCTGCTTGGTTGTCTGGCCAACCAAGTTGGTATGCACCTGTTCGATGATCGGCTTAGAACCATAATCACTTCGTTCAATCTCCTCTTGCTCGGAACTACTTGGTGCCACTGAACCCGGAATCTGTGCACGAGTATTAGCTCGAGTACCTGGTTCGCCGAATTGACGGTTGTCTTCTCGAATCTTGCGAACTGTTTCTGTACGTTTCAGGGGTTCCTCTGCCAGATATTTGGTTTCATGTATATTCTTGCGTCGAATAGGTTCGATCTGAATATTGACAGCCACGATGAAACCGTTGATATACCGGAACAAACTGGCAATCTTGTCATGGTAGTGCTGCTCTCGTTCCTTGATAATTGCCAATGATTCTTGTGGACCGTACTCATCTTCGTCTTTGACGGTGTATTGGGTACCTGTGCCGGCATCGACAACCGTCACCTGCTGTGGAGCCATTTTGGCAACGGCACCACTGACAACACCGGCAATTGTTTCAGCCATTTTCTGATTAAGCTTAGCACCACCCTTCATCACAGTGCTGACCGTCGCACTTGGCAGCGTATGGGTCATACCAAAGCCCACTTCTTCTGGCGCGTCAATCACTACCGTAGCTGAATGCACACCTTTAAATGCGCTTATGATTCGACCAAGCACTTTCATCTTGGCGATCAGTTTGTTGGTTTTATATTGACTGCTGGGCACCCAAATACTCGTATTCATAAGCAATTGGTCATATGCAGCAGACGCATCGGGTGCCATCAAGTCAGCCCGCGCCAAACTGGCGAGGGCATCGATGTACTGATCGGCGGGCACACGCAACTGGCCCCCTTTATTGTTGATACTGATCCCCGCTGACCGGAGTTGATTCTGAACTTGCGTGTGACTGTCCGAGGCAAACCCGGTAACAACAACGTATTCAGGCCGTCCGGCATATTGCAAGACGAGGATAAGCGACAGGACCATGACGATCAGCGCAAGACCGATCAGCCACTTTGCATTAGCCGATAGCTGCTCAAGTTGCAGAATAATCTGCTGCCAGGATCTCTTTATAAATTCCAAAATCTAGTCTCCGTACCAGATTCACCTTTACACCCGCATCTGTTTGATTTCGTCATAAGCACTAACCAATTTATTTCGAACCTGTAATAAAGTTTGAAAGGCCAAGTCAGCCTTCTGCTTGGCGATCAGAACCGCCGCCGCATCATCCCGCCGCCCCGTAACCAGATCTTCAATGGCTATCTCTGCATCTTGCTGAAGCTTGTTGATTTGCTCGATATTCTTCATCAATACATCTTTAAATGATGGGGATGATTGATCCCCTGGTGGCCCAGGGGATATAGGCGGTCGACTCACCAGTGGGTTTTGTCCGGTCGATTGAATAAGTCCTAATGGGTCAGTAGCCATGGTTTAGTTTGCTTGTATTTGGGGATGCAAGGGATTCCATACCTCAGTTACGCCAGGAGACGCAGATTCGCCTGAGCCATTGATTTGGTGGCTTCGGCGGCTGTGATGTTGGCTTCGTAAGCCCGGCTTGCTTCCAAAGCATTGATCATCTCAATTGAGGAGTCGATGTTAGGGTATTTCACATATCCATCTTGGTCAGCAAAAGGGTGCCCGGGTTCCCATTTCTTGCGGAACGGCGTCTGTTCGTACTCAATCCTTTCCAGATGAACGCCTTCACTGCGTCCCGTGGAGGGATCACCGGTTCCGAAGACCACGATTCGGCGTCGGAAATCATCGGGGTTACTGTTGGGATCGACCGCAACCGGTCGAAGTGCCATATTGGCTGAAATGGCTGTCATCCGCTGTCGCTGGGCGACTAACGCTGAGGCTGAGATATCCAGTGCACCAAACATAATCAGTAGCCTATAAAATTAGATCTTGGGGTTATGCGAATCGCTCCCGAATTGCCAGACGCAACATGTCGAGTTGATTTCGCACAAGTTCCGTGCCCAGCCGGTGGGCCATCGTGTTCTCGGCCAGTTGCTGCATGATACGATCGACATTTCGGTTGTTTTCATCATGAAACAGGATGTTGTCGTTGGTTGGATCCGGCCGTCCGGTGATACCATCAGGTCGGAAAGTCAGCTGATGCGTATCCCGCAGGGGCAGCGGCCTACGTGTTGGTGACACGGTATGACGGCGTATTTCGACTGCTTCACGCAATGCTGCCTGGAAGGATTGTGGGTTTAAGTCGCGCGGTTTGAAGTATGGCGTTGAAAGGTTGGCGATATTGTCAGCCAGTACCGTGTGACGTTGTGACGTAAAGTGCACAAGCCTCTCGGCAACGGGCAGTGCACCACTATCGAACATGCCATGAATGAGCGGCATCTTATAGATTCCCTAATTGATCCAACCAACCCAAACAAACAACCATCTCACCGCCTGCTTGTGAATAGCAAATTGCAGGCCAGATCATGAAACCACCTACAGCGGGACAGAACGGGGGAAAAATCGCCTTAACGGCCCGGTACAAAACTTGGAAAGAGCGCAAGATTTGCGCGATACGCCACGACGACCGGCCTTTATTGCGCTCACGAATCAAACTTGGTTTAGATTGTCTGGGCCACAAGGTGCTGGTCCTTCCATTTCTTGAGCTTCAGTCCAAGCGTACGCACACCGATACCCAATGCCTCAGCCGTCTGTTGGCGATTGCCGTTGAACTCACCTAGAGCTCGAACAACCTGTTCACGCTCAACCACCTCAAGCCGACGCACATCCTGCGCACATGGATCCACTGCCCCCACGGGCAGATGTGTCTCTTCAAGCCAGGATTTGATAATATCTGCCTTGATGAGTTGGCCACGGGATAGAATGCTGGCTCGCTCGCAAATGTTTTCGAGTTCTCTCACATTGCCATACCATGAGTAGCCTTGCATCAGGTCCATCGCTGAATCCTCAAATTGCTTGACTTCCTTACCCTCACGCATTGCAACTTTGGTCAAAAAATGTTCGGCGAGTAGCGAAATGTCATCCTGGCGGTCACGTAACGGCGGTAGATGAATTGGCAAGACATTCAGACGATAAAAAAGATCTTGGCGAAAAGCGCCTGCAAGCACCTCTGACTGGAGGTTTCGATTCGTTGTCGCGATCACACGAACATCTATCTGCATCGTCAGGCTTGACCCCACACGCTCGAACTGCTGTTCCTGAAGTACACGCAAAAGCTTGGCCTGAAGCGAGGGCTTGATCTCACTGATCTCATCCAACATCAAAGTACCACCGTCCGCCAGCTCAAATCTGCCCTTTCGCAGTTGATCTGCACCAGTAAAAGCACCTTTTTCATGACCGAACAGTTCACTTTCCAGCAAACTGCTGGAAAGTGCTGCACAAT
>Ga0310125_10001745_pt1 | contig 11124 bp, 11 predicted proteins | sample CB11b_Tmax_Bot8__FD_203508 | JGI IMG/M metagenome (GOLD analysis project Ga0310125, IMG submission 203508) | Marine microbial communities from Western Arctic Ocean, Canada - CB11b_Tmax_Bot8 | ecosystem: Environmental > Aquatic > Marine > Oceanic | place: Canada: Western Arctic Ocean | collected... | reverse complement strand
GCTAATGCGGTGATGGATGCTTTGTTGGGATTCGGCGTGCGGCATATCGACACGCCGCTCACGCCGGAGAAGGTCTGGAATGCGATTCAAGGACGGGACAGCTGAGGATAATTGCCTAATGGACCATCACTGGCGCCCTATCTCTGGCTGCGAACATATTCAACTAAGAACAGAACGCTGCTGACCAAGATGATGGTGATCCCGACATTGACGTTGAGATTATCGGTGCTCGCGGCCAGCGCCCCGGCAATCATGGCGATGGCGCTGGCTAGTAATCGCACCTGTTGATTGTTCATGAATTCCCCCCTCCGTCTTTAGGATACCAATCCGCGTAGCTATCATCCGCGGGGTGGTTAGTCAGGTTCGTCTGATCGGAGCCGTCTGGGCTCATAACATATATCTCCTCGTTTCCATCTCTGCGAGACGTGAAAGCGATCTGCTTGCCATCGGATGACCAAGCAGGCCATTCGTCTGAGCTGTCGTTGTTGGTGAGGCGCGTTTGTTTCGATCCGTCAGCGTTCATGACGTATATCTCCCGGTTACCGTCTCGCTGTGAAACAAAAGCTATCTTGTTGCCATCGGCGGACCATGAGGGAAAGAAGTCGGTTTCGGGATGATTGGTGAGGTTGGCGACATCGGTCCCGTCGGCATTCATGACGTAAATCTCGCTGTTGCCGTCTCTGGTGGATGTGAACGCAATCTTCGCGCCGTCTGGAGACCAGGCAGGATGCACATCCGTAGAGCTCTTGAGATTGGTGAGGTTGACTGGGTTAGAGCCTGTCGCATCCATCGTGAAGATCGCGAAGAGTAAGGGTTGGCTGTGGAAGGCTATCTTGGATCCATCCGGAGACCACTTGGGGAACGCGTCGAATCCGGCGCTATCGGTAAGACGGCTTTGTTGCGATCCATCGGCGTCCATCACGTAGACCTCCGACTCCTCTCGGATGCCATCCCGGTCAGAGGTGAAGGCGATCTGCTTGCCGTCAGGGGACCAAGCGGGGGTGTCGTCTTCCGATTGATCGTTGGTAAGCCTAGTTTGGCCGGAGCCATCAACATTCATCGTGTAGATCTCGTGGTTGCCGTCCCTATTTGATCGAAAGGCTAGAAGGTTACGTCCGCCCTGTTGGCCCGTGGCTGTTGCGCTGACGCTCTGAGACGCCGCGGCGTTGGACGTAGAAGAGCGAGACGTAGGCGCACCTTCCTGACTGCCACAAGCAGCCAGGAGCATCAGAACAAACAGCGAGGGAATGAGAACCACGGGCGCCAGTCCTCTTTTGCTACTCAAGATATCACTCACCCGGAAAACCTTACTTTGATACCGGAGTCGGTCTGTTGGAATCTACGTACCGTGGCCACTCAAACGTCTAGAGTCTTCCCGCTACCGCGCGCGCCAGGTTTTCTAAATCAGCCAGATCCATGAGAGGCGTATCGCCGTTGGGATGGGAGGTGTGGAGAGACACGACCCACTCGTCCTTCTTAAATGCGACTATGCTTCCCATTCCGGCTTGATTAGCTTCCAGGGAGGCTGATGCGTCGCCGATAGTCTCAACCATGTCCTGCATGCCGGAGTCCGGCCCGGTCATCATGGCCATATGCTCCTTGGCCGCGTCTTCCGAGTCGAAGTCGATCGTTGTCAGTGAAAGACCACGATAACCGTCTTCTGTGTCGAAGGATAGTACAGCGAAGGAGTCCATGTGTTCGACTTGGGTGGGATCCACGGCGGAAGCCTCGGCTTTCAAGTCGAGGTACTCGATCTTCAGGTTGATTCCTCCGGCGGCGGCAGATACTTCCTTTAGCGACAGATACGCACCGGCGTCGTTATCGACGACCTTCTCCATGACGACCACCGGTTCGATAGGTCCGCTTCTCTGCATGGTGGCCGCCATAAAAGCCGGCGTCCGCTGCAACGCCAAACCGATCGATTCGTCGCCGCTTGCTTCCATGGCCTCTCTCGCGAACTTCGAGACGGTCACTGCCGATTCGCTGATCAGATCGCTATAGGGGGCGATCAAATCTTTCCGCTCCTGCTAGTCCAGGGAGGCGAAGAAACCTACGTACTCTTCCAATCGGGTGGCGATGGTCAGTACTTGGGCGATGGAGGCTTCTTGGTCGGTCGAGCGCCCGACCCCCCTGAGGGAGTTCGACAGTTTGTCCATCAGTTCCAGATATTCTTCAACCTTTGCCGCTTGGCCGGTGGCTGGGACGGGAAGCATGAAGCTGCTGGTCGGGTCTACTACCGCGAATCCGGGACCCATGACGATTTCCAGCCGCTCAATGACGTTGGCGTTCAAGCCGACGTAGAGGACCAATAGACTATCTTTCAGATAGAAATGGTGAGCTGAGACCCATGAAGCCATGGTCGTGCCGATGGGAGACCCCGTTGGGCCCACCAAGTCCGCATCTGCTTTTGCAGCTTCAGGAGAAGCATAAGTAAACACTTGCACGGTCTCGCCATCGACGATGGTTTCTTCGCCATCGACCGAGACGAACGGGTGGGAGATGCTCTTCCCCTGAGCCACCACGGAGCCTAGCCCTACAAGATCGCTTACGAGCGCTGCGATGCCTTTAGGTTGTTCCGCAGTACGGATACCGGTGTCGAAGTCCTGGTTGATTGTGACGGTCTCTCCGGCGCCGATAGTCTTTTCCATGGGGAACGCATCGTTGCACCGGTTGTAGCTACAGTTGTCCATACGGATCACGTAGTCGGCGGGTTCAACGTCGACGCTGAAGGACCCGTCTTCGCCTAGAGGTACCTTGAACGAGGTGGACCCCGAGCGTAGCAAGATTAAGTCTCGGCCCATGTAGATGGCGCCGGGAGGTCCACCGCATGGTTCCGCAGCACAGGCGGGGCCGATGGTTATCTTTCCGGATAGGGTTCCTTGTTTGGAGGTGCTTTCTCCTGAAGCGTCACCTCCGCACGCTGCCAACAGCGTTAGCATTGAGATCGCTAGTAAAAGAGTAATGAATGAGTGCTTCTGCAAATCCCTAACCCCCTTCGTGTTCCAATATTTTAGATAAGACGTAATAGTGCGCGGAAAAGTTCCTTGGGATTCGGGAATTCTAACCAATAGATGTTTTGCCGACATCCAACGGAAGGATGATAGCGTCTCGTCAATCCGGCCCACTGGGCCCTAGTCCCGATGGGCAAAACTTCGTTAAAAGCTTGGACATCTTACGGCTTAGACCCGTAGGCGCTGTGAAGGAGAATCAAACAGGGTTTGATGGTTTATTGTAAGGATAGGTTCGAGGCTACTCATGCAGGCTCTTCCGATGAGGACACGAGGCTGGAAGGAGTTGAATCGCGGGAATAGCTTTGCGTTGCCTCTAGGACCTAGATGTGTGACGAGTCGATCCCGTGACACATGAATCTAACTAATATAGGTGCTTAGATGGTAGTAGTAGTCGCAGGGGAAAGGGAGGTAATCGTTAACTTTCGCCCCTCAAGATCGGCTCGAAAGTCTGAATCATCGCTGAGATCCGGAAGGAAATCTCCACTAGGAAGTCATCGTCCAGAGGGTCAAGTTCCAGAGTCTCGTGGGCTCGTGTCCAACCCCGGTCCCATTCGTGGATCTCCACTTTTTCTCCCAAGGAAGCATGAATCGCGTCCGCTTTCTCCCTTAGCAGGTCCAACTGTTCAAGATTGCTGTCCGGGTCGCTTTCGAAGTGGAGACCAAGCTCAACTTCCTTGCGGCGCTTCTGGATCCAAACCTCGTAATGAAAAGAGGGATTATCGTAGTAAATCTTGGTCAGGCTGGTGATGCGGTGGGCTACCTGGAAGCCGGCCAAGTCCGGAGGGAGTTGTTGCCTCAGCAGGTCCGGTAGAAGCTCAAGGAACTCTTTGGTCTTCATCGCTGGCATTACAGGCCTATAAACGCCCTGGCGTTCTCGCCTAAGATTCCTTCTTTCTCGTTGTCGGACAGTGGGAGGCTGGCGATGTATTCCGATTCGTCTAACTGACTAACCAGGGGGAAGTCGGTGCCGAAGCAAACCTTATGACTCCCATGTTTGTTGATGATGGCGGTGAGGGTATCCGATGCAATCTCCCGTAGTGACGGCGGCCAAGTGGTGTCGACGAGCACGTTTCCTTGGCCAATGACCTCCCGCTCCGCTTCGTCCAGCATGTAGAGGCCCCCCAGATGGAGGGCGATTACCTTCAGCTTGGGAAATTGACGGACAACGCTCATGATTCGCTCAGGGGCGGCGAATATGGTATCTCCCGGCTTGGTGGTGGGGTACCGGCCTGAATGTATTTCCAGAACCATGTCCTCGCCGAGTTCTTCGTATACAGGGAACATCTCAGGGTCGTCAGGGTAAAAGCTGTTCATCATGGGGTGAAGCTTGATGCCCTTTATCCCGTTTTCTCGAAGGCGGCGTATCTCACCAGCTTTGTCTTCCAGTCCGGGATGCAGCGCCCCGAAGGGGACGAGCATGTCGTCTTGGATCGAGATGAGCCAGTCATTCGCCCGTTTTACCTGATCGGCGCGGTCGACGACGCCGAGCACGATGGACTTGTCCACGCCGGAGATTCGCATGTGGGCCTTGATGCCGTCCACCGTGTTGGTGGAGATGGCTTCAAACCCCAGATCTTTGGTCATGGAGTCCATGACTGTTTCCGCGATGCGGTCCGGCCAGACATGGGTGTGAACGTCCACGCGCATAAGCTCTGATCCTCTTTGTTGTTTTGTTTTGGGGAAGGGAAATCCCCCCAACCCCCCTTTACGAAAGGGGGGCTAGGTTCGGCGTTGTTGACTGGTACGGGATGGGTTTTGACAGATCTGCGGAGTCCTAGTGAAGAGTATGTGTGGTGCGGACCCCCAACTTAATTCTCCCCCACAAGAGGGGATATTAGTCCCTTCCCTCTTTATGGGGGAAGGTTAGGATGGGGTGATCCCCCGCGATCAAACGGCTACGCAGTCACCTTTGCCTTGGTGTCTTTGCGGGCGGCATGCTCTAGGTTGAAGAACTTGAGAGTATTTCCGGCCCACATCTTGTATTTCTCGTCCTCGGGGACGTCGGCGTAAATCTCCTCTACTATGGGCACAGTGTCCGGCCACTCGCATTCGATGTGAGGGAAGTCGGTGGCGAACAGGATGTGGTCTACTCCGATGTTGTGGCGCAATTCCACCGCCACCTTTTCGTATTGAACTCTGAAGAGGATGTGGTCCCTAACGTATTCGCTGGGCAACCGGTTCAGTGGTTTGAAGCCCAACTGCTCCTCTGCCCATCCGATGTGGCGCTGGTACCAAAGGTCGGCATGCTCCAGCCAGAAGGGCACCCAGCCCAGCCGGGTCTCCGCGAAGAACACCTTAAGGGAAGGGAACCGGTCGAAGACGCCGGAGAAGACCAACTGGGTGATTCCCACCGCCGGCCGCAAACCGAAGTTGCATACCCAGTCCAAAAGATGACGGCGGATAAGCCGCATGGTTTCCGGGTCTTCCTTGGGGTATCTGAAGGTAGGCTCGTGCTCTCGGGGCCCTGAACGGTCGAAGGTTACGTGTACGGTCACCGGCATGTTCATGTCGACCGCCGCTGCCCAGAATCTGTCGTCCTCGGGCAGTGGGTAGGATTTGCCGTTCGGGTGGGCGCCTAGAACAACTCCCTTAAGACCCAGCTTCGCTATGTGCTCCAGCTCTTCGATGGCATCGTCTACGTTGGTCCACGGGATGATACCCATGCCGATCAGGCGTTCCGGGTCTGTGGGGCAATATTCTTCGCCCAGCCAGTCGTTATAGGCGCGAATCATCGATTTATAGACATCGTTGTGAGTGATGTTGCGCCACAGACTCGGCCCGGCCACCTGTGCGGGGAACAGGACCTCGCCGTCAAGACCGTCCTCGTCTTGCTCACGTATCCGTTGCTCCGGCGAACCTATTCCCGCCGCGCCCTCTACCGTTAAGCCGAAGGGCTGCCATTGGCCTGTTGCCCGTCCGGCCCTCAGGTCCAGGAAATTGGCCTCGCGCAGGGGCTGGCCTTCGATCAATAAAGCATCGCCGCCGTTGGGGAGGGTGATGGTGCGGGGAGCGCGGTCGCGGTATTTCTCAGGCACCCGGTGCACCCATCGTTCCGGTGGCACTTCCAAGTGACCGTCGCTGGACATCAGTCGGTAATCCCTAGCCATGAGATCCTACCTTTGCCACATAAATGGCTCTTTTCCGAGCAAGTTTTAACTGTTGGCACATGCTAATACTTCTCTTACCCGGTGGCAACCATAGGCTCCTGACGTTTCTGGGTTGGGTGTATGCTCACGTCAGATTGCCCGGAAGACGTGGGAACCGTATAATCGCAGGAATCTCACATTTTTACCCTCCGTAGCGAAATACTTCCTTGACGGTAGCCCTCTGAGTCAGGGATGGCTAATTCCAAGATTATGATGCTCGTATAAACTTCATCGCTAGTCGGAAAGGTGTTTTTGATTGTTACGGTCAATATTCGGCAAAGGCAAGAAAAAAGGCGGTAAGTCCAGCGGCAGTTCCGCCCAGGACGATAGCATCCGAGCGGCAAAGGTTGGGGATGTCGTCTCGATATCCGGGCTGCGCCTGGAGTACGACGATCTATACTTCTTCATCGAGAAGATAGACCGGTACGCTACTGACAGCGAGACCTGGTATGAATTGCTATGCGTGGAAGGGGAGAACCAGGTTTGGATCGATTGGAGCGAGGGCTACGAACTTTCAATAACGGCCACCGACGATCCTGATCCAGTGGGGTTGGGCAGCATCGGCATGACTGAAGAAGAATTGATTCAACTGGATGAAGAACACTCCATCGACAGTTACATCGAAGTCGAAGGGGAGAAATACTATTACCGGAACAGCGCCGAGGTGCTGTTTTATCAAGACAATCGGAGCCAGGGCGAGGGCTTTTATAACTGGGACTTCGCCCAAGAAGATGGCGAACGCGTCTTGTCCATCACCAAGTGGGAAGGGAAGCCCTTCGAGGCTACATTTAGCGAAGTTATATCGGCGGATAGAATAGTTTTGTACAAGGGCGACCGTGGGGACGCCGGGAAAGGGAGGAACTGATGATAGAGAGCATTATCGACACGCTACAGGCATTCCCCCGTGGGTTGGTATTCGTGGGGTTGGGGCTGGTGGTGTTACTACTGGCTAAATTGGCGCGAGACTTGGTTACGGCTTACAGCATCAATGAGGAAGTCGGCGAGAAGCAGAATCTGGCCGTATCCTTACGGCTTACCGGGTACCTTGCTGGCGTGATTCTGGTTTTCCTGGGAGCGTTGTACCAAGGGCCGACGCTGGCGGGACCTGAGGGATTCGGCTTCGACCTAGCCTACGGGCAAGAAGTGCTGCGGGTGTTCCTCTACTCTGTGGCCGGTATCGTGGCATTGAATCTAGTCCGGGTGTTGATGGACCGGGTTATTTTGTACAAGTTCAGCCTTGAGAAGGAGGTGGTAACTGACCATAACGTTGGCGCAGGGGCCGCCGAATTTGGGATGTACGTGGCCACCGGTCTGATGATTGCTGGAGCGATATCCGGAGGAGGAGCCAACTCTGAGTTAGACGGTGCTCTGATTGCTTTGGCTTTCTTCGGGTTGGGATTGGTCTTGCTGGTGATTTTCGCCCTGTTCTACCAATTCACCACGCCATACGACATACACTCGGAGATCGAGGGGGGCAGCACGGCTGTGGGAGTCGCATTCGGTGGAAACTTGGTAGCCATTGGTCTGGTGACCTTGAAAGCCTTGTTCGGAGACTTCGTAGGGTGGGGCGAAAGTATCGCGGCTTTCGTTATTTTCGGTGTATTAGGCTTTGTTCTGTTGTACGTGATGCGGTTCTTGATTGATCTGCTGTTCTTGCCGTCGATCAAAGTATCGGTGGCCCTATCTAGCGGCCGTAACACGGGTGTTGCTCTCATCGAAAGCGGGGTCGTGATTAGCTCGGCGTTAATCTTGTTTCTGGCGATCTGACGCCCTCGGACTGTCCAGGGGATAAATCGGATACGCCGGAGCGTGGTGGCCTTCGACAGGCTTACAGCCGACGGGGCGGACTACCGCCCCTGTTAAGGGTGAGCCTGTCAGACCATCCGAAGAAGCAGTCTTTAAGTGTCCGCTTGTACCCGATGGATGATTTCTTCCCGCTCGGCAGATTCCCGGGCGGCAAGGTGCCTTTCCTCCAAGTAGACGTAACCAGCGCCGATGATTTGGTCGATTAACGCCTCGTCCACGCCCTGCCGGTTCACTACGGGCTCAAGAATGCTGTCGAAAAAGCATTCGTCATCGATTCGCTCTTGCCAGGTGGCGGCAAAGGCATCGAGAGTCCCGTCATACATGCGCAGTAGGAACACAGTCCTGATGGGATCCAGGCCTTCGGCGATAAAGACGGGCACTCTCAGATCGGTGCCTTGACCGGTGTCGAATTCCACTGTTTCCGCGTCCTCACCAAAAACCGTGTCTTTGAAATGGTCGTACAAGTCGATGTACGACTCGGTCTCGGCCAAGAGCCTGCCGATGTTGCTTCGTCCCTCTGAGGTTATGGTGAACACGGCAGCTTCCTGAGAGACCGCGATCAAGCCGCTACGTTGAAGGAAGCCGACTACGGACAACGAGCCCTTCCCATCTGCGGCGTCCGGCGCGGACTCGAACCTGAATTCGTGCTTATCCATGAAGTAAAGAAGGGTGTGCGACTGCAGCCATTCAATGAGCGCGGACTTAGAATCCCAAAACCCATGCCGCACTGCGTACTCGATGGCGCTGTACTTTCGGTCTATACGTAACTTCAACGCCCAAGCAACCCCCCCCTTTTGTAAAGGGGGGGTGGGGGGATTTCCCACGCCCACAACCGCGCCATCCTGAAGATGCTTCGAAACCGGCTCTTCCAGATCCAGAGGAAGTTCCCCATCTCCGGAGAAAGTTAAATCGCAACGCCCATCCCGCCACTCGTCAAAAGCAGACAAGATGGCCTCGTAAATCTCTGGTAGATCCGGATTGGCTCGGACGTCCAGCATGGAGACTATCTGTTGTTGGCGCTGCTCGTCTGCTGGGAAGACCTCGTCCAGAAATTGTGACAGGGAAATGTCTCCTGATGGTTTCGGCAGGTCAATGCCGAGCGAGTCCGCGGCATCCATGCCACTCAGGGACACCTGGAGTTGCAGTTCGCCATTCGGTGGCAACAATTCGGTGCCCCCGGGAACGGTGCTGCCCTTATCCATCAGTTACGTAGAGAAGTTCTGACGCGCATCCCGCCGCCTGCGCCTCTCGCTCCGGACCGGCTAGACGATCGGAAGGATGACCCCGACCGGGGGCGGGAAACCGTGTTGCTGTTCTTGAAGGATCCACTGGTCTTCTGAGTTTGCTGATAGGTCTGCCGGTTGCTGCTGACATTGCTTCGGCTCTGCTGATACTTGGACCCGGCAAAGGATGACTGCTTACGGTTGAAGTTGCTATTTCTCTGGGCTTGGCGATTGTAGGACGACGATTGGCGGTATCTGGACCTTTGGTTCCTGATGGCGGAGCCCCGAGAGATGGGGGTTGAATAATAATAGCCCCGGGGAGAAAGAGAAGAGATTACCATGTAGCTGAACAGGAAGTCTCCGGCGCCGTAATGGCTTCGGTAATAACTGTTGCCATGGTAGCCCCGCATGTTGTATTCGTTTTTGGTGTCTTTGACGATGGAGAAGAGTTGATCGTCCGTAGTGTCGTCAATCTCACTATTGCCGTCCAGGTCTTCCCAGCCTTCCATAGTTAGGTTCTCACCGTCTTGGCTCGCCCGAATCAGAACCAGGCCGTCGCCTTCGTAGATCTGATTGACCCGGTCCTCAAAGTCAGTGGCGCTCTTGGATTCCTTGAAGGCAGCCTGAACGTCGTCCAGGTTGATCAGGCCAGCGGCGCCGTCGGTGGCCGCCCAATTTTCGTAGGAGTTGCCGGACCCGCACGCCGCTATCAGAGGTGAGGCGGCTACGATGCCTCCCAAGAATACAGCTGATCCCTTACTAAAACGTTTCCTAGTCATCTAATTCCTCCCTGTCGAACCTGCTGCCGGGGTCATGGAGCGGTCTGCGATGAGTGTTTGGACTTCCTCGTTCACTTGAATCGAAGGTAGTGGGTTGCCAGTGTCGTGGCTGAAGGTCAGCAACCGGGGCAGGAACTCGGCATTTACTCTGTCCCAGAAGCCGTCCCATGTCTGAAAACTGCTCCGGATGTATAGAGCTACGGCCGACCTGTGCTCGGATGTTGCAAGCAGTTGATTGGAGATTGAATCCTGTAACGATACGATATGGGACTTCCATAAATCGTCGCAGGTCTTCAAGTAGAGTGCCCGGGCGACGGCGGCATACTCTTTTGCACCCAATGTGTGCTCTAGGGCCGTCATCTCGGAGGTTAAGAGAATCCCTAACTCTTGAGGGAGAAGGTTCATGTCGCATCCCCTAAGAGGGGAACAATCGACATCGTGATCCAACTGAATCTCTTCGACGAGGTTGTCGAATCGGGCGTGGTATTCCTCCAGAGTAACCTGCTGGAAATGGGCGGACACGAGGCTAGATGCGTGTTCTTGGGCGATCCTTGCCCATATATTTGGCCCGCCGTCTAGCGCACCGGAATCGACTATCTCACGGCGTTGCCGGTAGAACGATTCGGTTTGATGGTCCAACACTGAGGCGTAATCCTGTACAAGCGCCCGCTGGACCTCAGCCTCACCTTCGACGTTCCTCTGCACTTGAAGGATGTGGCGGTCAATCTCATCGCCCGAATAATAAGTCCGGCCCGAAGTATCGGTATAGCGGCACTTGGACGTCTTGAGGATGCCGTCCACATGGAGACTAAGTAATCGGTCCTCTAAAGACAGGAATGTTTGTGACACTCCTAAGCTGCCCTGCCGGCCACTACGTCCGCTGAGTTGCAGGTCTATGCGGGGAGTTTCGTTGAGTTCGGTGCCGATGACCCGCAATCCAAGGGAGTGTTCCATGGTTTGCGTTCCGGAGTTATCGTTTTTGAGCGAATCCTCGGTTAGCTGGACGTTGCGCTGGTTAATCTTCTCATCTAAATTTGATTCAAGCAGGATGTCAGTTCCCCTGCCAGCCATGTTGGTTGCCACAGTGACGGCGCCGAAGGCACCTGCGTTCTTAATGAGCTGCGCTTCAGTGTCCGAGTTAACCGCATTGAGCAGGTTG
>Ga0310125_10001744_pt1 | contig 11128 bp, 10 predicted proteins | sample CB11b_Tmax_Bot8__FD_203508 | JGI IMG/M metagenome (GOLD analysis project Ga0310125, IMG submission 203508) | Marine microbial communities from Western Arctic Ocean, Canada - CB11b_Tmax_Bot8 | ecosystem: Environmental > Aquatic > Marine > Oceanic | place: Canada: Western Arctic Ocean | collected... | reverse complement strand
TGCGCCGAGTGAAGATCCGGGCGGCCGAGCGGAACCAGAAGCTGAAAGACCTGCTGGCGGAGTTGATTCAGGCGGGATTGGTGGAGATTTCTCCGGGCACAAGATCCCGAAAGCCACCCAAGGCAGTGAAGCTTCGCCACCGGGGAATCATGACCCTGGGCGATATGGCGGAGGCGATTGTGTCCGGGCGGGACTAGCGTCTATGCTGGTGATCGATACGAATATCCTGGCCTGCCTGCTCATCGAGGGCGACCGCACTGGAAAGGTGCAGGACCTGTACCGGGCAGACGCCGATTGGCACAGCGAGGAATTCATCCTTGTTGAGTTCTCCAACGTTCTCGCCACCTACGCTCGTACCGGAGACCTCACAGCCACCCGGGCCCGAGGGTTATTGGACGAGGCGATAAAGCGACTCTCCGGCGGGTTGATTGCAGTCCCCCATGCCGAAGCCCTTGCCGCCGCGAATTCCTATCAAGTGTCCGCCTATGACGCCCGGTTTCTCGCTGCCGCAGAATCACGCGGTGTCAAACTGGTCACCGAGGACGAAACACTACGGAAGGCCGCCCCCCCGTTGACCCAATCCGTCGACGACGTTCTGGCTACCATCAAGTAAGAGCCACGGAGGGATAGATAGCCTGCGATCATGAAAGCAAGAAGGCTACATCGGGTGACGTCCGGTCTGCATGCGCCACGCGGGTCCCCAGGCGCCGTCCCATGGGGTGATGGCGTGGGATTCGATCACGTACTTTTCAATCAACACATCGAAACGATTCTCGATACCCGGAAGGCACTGCGGGATGTTGGTGCGTTTCCACCGGGGTGAGAAACGCTCTTTAAGGCGGCGGAGCTCCTCCGCCAGCCGCGCCGCCTCGCCCGTGGTAGGCGCGGTATTGAAGCGGACGCTTTCAAAGAGCCACGCGGCACGCTCGAGTTCATAAGCGACAAGGTCAAGCACGGAGCCGTTGCGCGGACACTCGACAGCACGTGTTCGCTCTTCGCGCAGGGCGCGCGCCTGTTCGGCGGCGGCGGCGGATGCCTCGGCGTCTTCCACGGTGCCTGAGCCCGGCCGGGGGTAGTTCCAAAAGACGGCGTGGGTGGCGATGGGTCGCCACCCGAAGTCGCGGGGATATCGATGGTCGTGGCGGGCCGCGGCGTAGACGTTGGCGTTGGAATCGCCCAGCCAGGCGTGCGCTGCTTCGATCGGGCCGGAGGCGATGCCAAAAAACTGGCGTACCCACCTCCGGACAAATGAAGAGGCGTCCGCGGTTTCGGCCGTACCGTTCCATTGGTGCTCCGCGGCCACCGCGTAGTTGAGGTAATGCAATTCCCGGAAGCAGTCCCCGGTATCGTTCCAGGCGCAGGTGATCGAGTCCTTTACCCCCTCGCTCCAGGCCGCCCGGGTGAAGACGGGCAGGGAGCGGCGGGTCTCGGTGAGGCTGGGGAAGAGTTGGCGCCAGGTCCAGCAGCCGGGTGAAATCACCTGGTCCACGCCCGAGCACTGAAGCGCGTTCAGGTAGGGAAAGTAGGCTTCCGGATCGGCGTCATTGTAGTTCCAGTTTACGAACGCGAGGCCGGCGTCGCGCAACGCATGAACGTCCTCCTGGCTGCCCTGCACCGGGGGGCGGAATCTCGTGTCGGCGAACTCCGCGAAAAACAGGACCCGGTCCCAGTGCTTCCGGGCCCTCTTTGCCACCTCGCGGACGTGGTCGACGTAGACGGCGCCGGCACACCCCGGTCGCGCACCATGGGGCTGGAGCGCAGTCCCAGGGGTGCAAGCGTGACTTCATCGCAGCCAATGTGAATGGTATCGCCGTCGAACACCTCGGCGATCTCCGAGAAGAGGTCCGAAAAGAAGTCGTATACCGCGGGCACGGCGGGAGAGTAGTGGCTTCCGCCTTGGGGGTGGTCGGAGAGGTGATGAAACTCGGGCAACGACGTCACCCGGCCCGCATGCCCGAAGGTTTGAAAGGTGAGGACATTGAACTTGAGGCGGGAGAGTTCACGGATGATGCGTTCGAATCCCTCGAGGGTGGAGACCTGCCCGCGGGCCGGATCGTCCTGCAGTCCGCGCATGCGAAAATCGGGCCAATCCTCGATGGTGCAGGCGGGGACCTGGACGGCGTCGGCGTCCAGCCGGGCCAGGTAGAGCAGGGTGTGGATGCCGTACACCAGTCTCCGATGGGAAGCGGCGGTGATGGTGATGGCGCCGTACAAAGGAAAGAGAGAATTGTCGCCCCACCCTTCGTCGCCACCCCGAGGCCGCATTTCTCACCGGCATCGAGGACCATGTAGGAAATCCGGACGTGAGTCCCGCGTTGCGAGACAACGTCCCGCTCATGCGGAAATTCGAACCTCGAAAATCGAGACAATATCGAAAATCGAATGATCAAAGTTCGAAACAATCTGTGATGTTACCCCGCAGGCAGTGGGTCGATCTCATTCGAGTTTTGGGAATTTTTTATTCGGATTTGTTTCGAATTTCGAGATTCGATTCTCGTGCTTCCCGTATTTCTCGTGAGGATCAGGAGATGGTAGATCCCCTCCGGGGATCTGTTTGTCCGTGCAGAAGTGTGTTGCTCTGGATTGGTTAACGTGGACTTTACCGCGACCGTTTCAGGGTGGATTCCCTCCGGGGATATTGGTTGGCCATGCAGGGGATCAAATCTTGGATTTCTCCTGAAGCCAATCCCCGGAGGGGATCAATGTGAATAGCCGCGGGTGAAACCCGTGGAGGAGACGCGAGCAGGAGGGACTCCAGAAAAACCGACACCCAATTCGCAACCTTCGAATCGCTATTTCGGCGGCAGGCGTACCTCGGTATCCCCCCAGTGGACGCGGATGCGCGTGAGCCGGGTGTCGCGGGCCTTGATGTCGTTGATGGTCTCCACGTGGCCGTCCTTGAAGAGGAAATTCAGGTCGAGATGATTCCAGCTGCGGGGGTCATCCGCCCAATAAAAGGAGTAGACCTGGGTCCACTCCGGCGGCCCGTTCTTGGTGAACGGCCCGTTAAAGGTCTGCGGGAAATCGGGATGGGAGGAGCTGAATCGCAACGCCGGAAGCCAAATCGAGTTATGGTCATTCATCAGGACTTCGAACTCGCGGCCGGACACGAAAAAAGAATCTCCGACTTCGGCCATCCGCTCCTGCCAGCCCGGGCCCACATCGGGGCGGCCTAGGGGAAACCACCCGGCCCACATGTCGTAGGAAGAGATCGTTTCGCCCGGGGCCTGCACATCGGCCATCAGGTTGAGGCGTGGCATGAAGGGGCAGACGAAGGTGGAATTCAGCAGGGTGTATTCCGAGAGGATAGGACGCAGATCGTTCACCACACCATTGCCGATCTGCATCAGGGTGCGGGCCGTGGCCGTGCCGGCCCCGGGGGTGTGGGCCCAGCGATCCATCCAGCGGCCCTGGTGGTCGGAGGCGTAGGCATACAGGGCCACCCCGTTCTGGTGCAGGTTGCTGGTGCAATGGGCAATGCGCGCCCGATACATGGCCTGTTTCACTGCCGGAACCAGCAAGGCAGCCAGAACCGCGATGATGGCGATGACCACCAGGAGCTCGATCAGGGTAAACGCTTGTTTGCGCATGTCGGGTGTCAGGTTAAGCTAAGACTTCTTCTGGAAATCTTACTATGAAATTGCACCATGCGCAATCCGTTTCGCTCTGCCACCGCACTCCAAATCTGCTCCCGTGGGTTCTAAATGCGTGAACAAGAAAATCCCTCACTGCCAGCGGCCGATTTTTCCACACCGATGTGTGCACAAGTGTGCAAAGTGCTGGGTGGCCTATTTCGGCGGCAGGCGTACCTCGGTATCGCCCCAGTGGACGCGGATGCGTGTGAGCCGGGTGTCGCGGGTCTTGACGTCGTTGATGGTCTCCACGTGGCCGTCCTTGAAGAGAAAATTCAGGTCGAGATGATTCCACCGGCGGAAGTCGTCGGCCCAATAGAAGGAGTAGACCTGGGTCCATTCCGGCGGTCCGTTCTTGGCGAAGGGTCCATTGAACGCCTGCGGAAAATCGGGATGGCTGGAGCCGAATCGAGACCCCGGAATCCAGAGCCAGTTCCGGTCGTTCATCAGGACTTCGAACTCCCGGCCGGAGATAAAGAAGGAATCCCCGACTTCGGCCATCCGCTGCTGCCAGCCCGGGCCGACATCGGGACGGCCCGCGGGGTACCAGCCCGCCCAGAGGTCGTAGGAGGAGTAGACCTCGCCCGGGGACTGCACGTCGGCCATCAGGTCGAGGCGCGGGGAGAAGGGGCAGACAAAGGTAGAGTTCAGCAGGGTATAGTCGGAGAGGATGGGACGCAGATCGTTCACCTCGCTGCCGGTCTGCATGATAATGGAGGGTATGGAGGTCCCGGCCCCGGACGTCTGGGCCCAGCGTTTCATCCACTTGCCCTGGTGATCGGAGGCGTAGGCATACAAGGCCACCCCGTTCTGGTGCAGGTTGCTGGTGCAGTGGGCGATGCGCGCCCGATACATGGCCTGCTTCACTGCGGGCACCAGCAAGGCGGCCAGGACGGCGATGATCGCAATGACGACTAGGAGCTCAATGAGTGTGAACGCTTGTTTTCGAATGAATGGTCCCATGAGCCGCTTCGGTTTCAGACTTCAGGGTTCAATGGACTGAATACTGAACACTGATTATTATTCCAACTTCATTGCCTTCCGACCCTCAAGATGTCCGAATCCTGTCCGTCGGTCAGGCGATAGAGCCGCTTGCTCGTCCCGTCTCCGGCAACCGTCTGCCCCTCATCGAGCCAGGTATTGTCCACCACGTTGGAGGCCACCTGCAGGATATAGTCGGTGCCTGACTCGGTATCGAAGGTCACTTCCACCACGTTGGTGTCCGTCGCCGGGGTGCTGTTGACGATGGGGACGGGATCCGGCGTGGTGCAGGCGGAGGGGCCGTGGGCGAAGTTTGCCGCGATTTCGGCGGTGCTCAGTTCCTTGTCGTAGACCCGAAAGGCACCGATGTCCCCCTGGAACCGCCGGCCCATTTCATTGGGCGCGCCGCCGATAAAGACCTCCATATCGCTGAAATCGCTGAAGATGGGGGATAGCCCGGTGATGGAAAAGACCGGGGTGGTGTCTCCGTCCACATAGAGGTCGAAGTCCCCGAAGTCGTTATCGAACACGAAGACGTACTGATGGAAGTCGCCGAAGATCGATTCTTTTTCCATGACCACACCGGTGCTCCCATTCTGACGGGTGCCGAGATCGTCGATAAAGTCATAGGAAAACGTGTCGCGAACCCCCGGATTCAGCCCCGTGAACAGCCCGATGAAGAAGGTCTGATTAAACGTGAAATCACGCAGCATAAGGAAGTGATGTTCATTCTGGCCCGGGGCCGTGCCGCCCAACCGGCGGGCCCACACCTCGACGGAAAAGTCCAGGAGGTTGAGCAATGGGGGCGCCGGAGAATAATTGGGGTCGTTCTGCAATCCCCAGCCGCCGGCGGCATCGCGCACCATGTCGTCTCCACTGTACCAGCCGATCAGGGTCTCGTCGCAGCCCAGGAGAGGGGTGCCGGCCCCGGAGACCGCACCGCCCAGCGACCCCAGGTTTTCCCAGCGGTTGCTCGCCGCCAGCGAGTTGTTGCCCGCTTCGAAATTGGCCACCAGTTCACTGGTGGTGAGTTGGGCCTCCGCGGTACCCCAGCCGCCGGTCAGGACGGCGGCGGCAAACATGCTAATAAAGGTCTTCTTGTATGCCTGCATAGTGAATCTCCGTTAAAACTCTACGACACGATACGTCTTCTGCGTGGAAAACCCGTCGGGGTCGTACAATTGGACCGTACCTCCTGTGCCATCGATCCGGGCCCCGGTATCGCTCCAATTGGGCGGATTGGTGGTCGACTGGAGGAAGTAGGTGCGGTCGACCTGGGTGGTGAAGGTGACGGACCCGAGCTCGGGAATGACGCTGATCCCGGTGGCATCCGCCACCGGGGCGAGGGGGACCGCCTTGGCGGGCCCGGCGGCATGGTTGGCCGCGATCTCCGCCGGGCTCAGGGCGCGGTCGTAGACGCGAAACGTATTGATGTGCCCGCGGAGCGAACGACTCAGCTGTTCCAGGTGATTCTGCAGACCCACCGAATTCTGGTCGAAGGTTTTCGCAAGGTCAAAGTCCTGTGTGATCGATATCGCAGGAGTCGCAGCCACGCCGTTGGAGTAGATGATGCAGCTCGTCGCGTCATCCACCACGACGGCCAGGTGGAACCACTCATTCAAGGGGACGGGGAGATCCAGGTCGTAGATATTCCGGTCGGAATTTACGTTGGGTCCAATGAAGCATCGGTTTCCGATTTCATCATCGAGCACCCTGAGCTCCATGGATACCCATTTATGGTCCGCATCGCCGTCCTCGTTGTTGTGGCGAAGGAAGATTCCATTGCGCTGCTCAGGGACGCCGCCCCGCAACATATACAGATGATTCTCACCGGCGGTGGGGTACGAGGTCTGGCGCATCCAGATGTCTACCGTCATGCTCTCCGCGGCGGCGGTCGGCGTCGTGCCGGGGCCGTTTCCCCAGCTCGCGCCGTTCATGTCGTAGTAGGCGGTGAGGTCCGGATCCGAATCCAGGGCCGGGGGATCGCCGGTCACATCATGATCGAACGCTCCGCCGGAGCTGCCCAGGTTCGCCCACTGGCTGGGGGCGGCGGGATTGAAGGTGGCGAGGCACTCGATCAGCGCGCCGGTAGTGACCTGGCCGGAGGCGGCGCCCCACCAAGCGGAGGCCAGCAGGATCGCCAGGGCCCCTCGAAAAACCTTGCGTACACGCATTGCAGTTCTCCCTACTAATCAAAGCGGCGGTCCGGAAAGATCCGAGCCGCCGCTTTGCTCCATTCTGTTCACAGGGCGTTCCGCCCCTATTTATCTACGCTCTTGGCACGGCTACTGCAGGCGCCGGCGACGCAGGTACAGCACCAACCCGCCCACACTCAGCAGGGCCAGGGTGCCGGGTTCGGGAATCAGCGACGGACCCGTGGTGAAATTCTGCAGAATCTGGGCTTGGGACAGCGCGGAATCGTAGACGCGGAAGGTGTTGTAGTGGCCTTCAAATGCCCTGCCGGGGCTCTCATTGTGAGCCTGTATCCCCACCGTGTTCAGATTGAAATCATCACCTGTTGGGCTAAAATATTGAACCAAGTCCGATGCTTGAACTATCTGCACGCCGTTTGAATAGACGGTGGCGACCCCGTCACCTGCCGAGGAGGTCGTGGCGTTCTGATAGGTCATCGCCAAATGGAGCCATTCATTCTGGGTAGGGGACAATGACATGGGAGGGCTGATATCCAGAGCTGAACCCGTGGTGGGCCGCATGAAGCCGCGGTTTCCGGCCGTGTCATTCAACTCGAATTGTATCCACTTGCGCTCACCACCATCGACTGCCCTGAAGCCGGCCGATGTTCGCGTGTTGCCGGCCCGGAGCGCGTAGATCTGGTTCTCACCCCCAGGGAAAGCAGTCGGGCGAATCCACGATTCGACGGTGAAACTCTCCAGGTGGATGTTGACCGTCGATCCGGCCGAGTCACCCCAGCTCGCGCCACCGGTGTGATCGTAGTAAGCGGTTAAGTCAACATCGTTCCCGCGGACCGGGGCCCCGGTGCTGATGCGCGGGTTAAACGCGCCGCCCAACGAGCCATTGTTACTCCACACGCCCGGATCGCCCGCATTGTTTCCGGCCTGGAGGTTCACCAGCGAACCGCCGACAACGGTCCCCCACGCCGCTCCGCTCCATACCGCCAAGGCTACTGCAGCCCCACTACATACCATCCAACTCTTCATGCCTGTCTTCATCGTGTCTCCTCCTGTGTTCGGACGATTCGCCCCTATTTATCTACACTCTTGGCACGGCTACTGCAGGCGCCGGCGACGCAGGTACAGCACCAACCCGCCCACACTCAGCAGGGCCAGGGTGCCGGGTTCGGGAATGAAGGCCCCCTCGTTGAAGTTCTGCACGATCTCGGCACCGCTCAGCGCGGAATCGTAGATACGGAAGGTATTGTAGTAGCCTTGAAATGCCCTACCGCCGCCCTCGAGGTAATTCTGTATTCCAACCGTGTTCTCGACGAATGGACTACTGGTTTGAAAATCTACACTGCCGAGGCCGGCGGTCACATTGGCCACCTGCACGCCGTTCGCCCAGACGCTGGCGGTATCGTTTGCGTTGTCAAAGGCCACTGCCAGATGGAACCACTCATCCTGAGGAACAGCCAGGTCCAGGTCGTGGACATTCAAACCGGAACCCGAGTTGGGCCCAATGAAGGTGCGGTTTCCCGCAGAATCATCAATGACCCTGTTCTCCCACGTAACCCACTTCAGATTGCCATCGCCGTCCTCGTTATTGTGACGCAGGAAAACCCCCGTGCGCTGCTGGGGAGCGCCACTCCGGAGCATCCACAATTGGTTCTCGCTGCCCGGCGATCCAGATGTGCGAATCCATGATTCGACGGTGAAACTCGATAAGGGGATGCTAATGGACGAACCGGCCGCGTCTCCCCAACTCTCCCCGGTCGTGTGGTCGTAGTAGGGGACACCGCCAAGCGACCCTAGCTGCGGGGTGCCGGTGCTGGCGTCTGGTCCAAACGACCCGCCTATCGTGCCGCTGTTGCTCCACACGTCGTTGCCGGGGTCGGTCGCAACAGCGCCGGCCTGGAGGTTCACCACCGAACCGCCAACAATGCTTCCAAATGCCGTTCCGCTCCACGTCGCCAAGGCCAACGCGGTTACGCTGCACACCATCCAACTTTTCATCCCTGCCTTCATCGTGTCTCCTCTGCTGCTCGGACGACTCGGCCTTGGCCTTTGGTTACAAAAAACATCCCAATGCCGATTCAACGTGGGGTTAGGCTAGCCCATTGAGGGGGCAGGGGTCAAGGCACATTTTCTCTTTTTTTCGGAGGGGGGGGGAAGGGGATAAAGCATTTGACCCCAGCGATTTATCCAAGAAGGCTGGTGCCCAAGTATGACTTTTGCCGGCCGCACGTGTGGAGCGAAGGCTGATGTCGTTTCAGGCTCTTTCGATTCCTCATCCCATGCACCGGCTCGGGGGGACCCTCGCCCTCCATCGATCTTTTCAAACAATCGTGGTCGAGAGAAGGTGGCCTGGAGGGCGAGGCTCCGACGAGCCGGAGAATGGGGAGGAGGGAACGGGGTGCCCAAGAAGGACTATGGGGGACCGCACACGTGATGAAAAGGGCTCCAGTCGTTCCGGGCCTAATCGCTAAAACTCCACCACCCGGTAGGTCTTCTGCGTCGAGAATCCCGCGGGATCGTGCAGCCGCAAGATGCCGCCCGTCCCGTCGATCCGGGAGCCGGACTCCTCCCAATCGGGGGCATTGGTGGTCGACTGGAGGAAATAGGTGCGGCCCACCTGGCTGGTGAAGGTGATGGCCGGGATGTCGGTGAGCGCGGCGTGGGTAATGGGGACCGCCGGTACGGTGGGGACGCCCTTCACCGGACCCTCGGCAAAATGCGCCGCCACCTGCCCGGCGCTCAGGGCCACATCGTAAACCCGAAAGGTATTGATGTGCCCGTGGAAGGAGCGGCTCATGCTTTCGAGATGATTCGCCAGACCCAGCGAATTGTTGACCCAGGGACCGGCCGAAAAGTTTTGGCCGAGGCTGCCGGTTGAAACCACATTCATGCCGTTGGAATAGATGGAGGCGCTACTGGCCGCGTCGTCGTATACCAGCACCAGATGAAACCATTCATCCAGGGGAAGGGGCAATTGGACGTCATGGTGAGGGGGCGTACGGCCCGGCCCAAAGAATAGGCGCTTGCCGGTGCCCGCATCGAAGAGCTCCCATTGCACCCAGATGCGATCGGCGCTGCCCACCCCGTCGTTCTTTTGCAAGACGAGGGTGGTGCGCTGATTTTCGAGGCCGACGCGTAGTCCGAAGAGATGGTTTTCGATGCCGACCGGGGTCTCGTTGCGGCGCACCCAGGCCTCCACGGTAAAGCTTTCCATGGAGAAGGAGGGCGTCGTATTCGGTCCGTTTCCCCAGCTTGCATCGTTCAGGTCGTAGTAGGCCGTGAGGTCCGGATCCGAACCCAGGGCGGGGGGATCGATCGGCGGAGGAGGCGGGTTCCCTGTATCCGCATCGAATTGACTTCCGGCGCTGCCCAAATTGGCCCAGGCATCCGGGCCGGAGGGATTGTCGGTGGCCAGGAGCTCGACCACCGCCCCCGTCGTGATTTGGCCGGAAGCCGCACCACACCAGGCACACAGCACCAGGGCGAGCGGAACGCTGAGAATCGACCTATTTACATTCACTTTCGTCCTCCCGTGCAAATAAAACCCAATGATTCTCGGCCCAGCGTGGCTACAACCAAGGAGCTCCTAGTGGGGATAGTAGTACAAACTGCGCTCTTTATCGACAAAGGATTTTCCGCGTCTCTGGTGGGTAGCCCTAAGCCCCCACCGAGCAAGCTCGGCGGGGGCGTCTTGGTAAGGCAGTTCTCTTTCTGGGAGGAAGCAAGTACCATCACGGGTGAACGATTGAGGGCCAGGTCCTTGCCGAATCCAGAACAACCCAACGTCCTGCTGATCATGAGCGACCAGCACCATCCGCGGAGGATGGGCTGCGCCGGCGATCCGCTGATCCGCACCCCGGCCATGGACCGCCTGGCGGCCGGCGGCGTTCGCTGCTCGAGCGCCTACTGCAACTTCCCCCTCTGCGGCCCGTCCCGCATGTCCTTCATGACCAGTCAGTACGCGTCGGGCATCGACTGCCTGTTCAACTCCTCGCAACTGGCCAGCGGCATCCCCACCTTTGCCCACGGCTTCGCCGCCGCCGGGTATGAAACGGTTCTCGCGGGGCGGATGCATTTTGTCGGTCCGGACCAGCGCCACGGCTTCGAAAAACGGATCATCGGCGACGTCTCCCCCACGGCGTACGGGTACGCCGGCTACAAGACCGAGCCGGTGCTCGGGGAGCTCCTGCCGTCCGCGAACAACAACGCGGTGGGGCTGGAGACGAGCGGCCCGGGACTGACCGGCTACCAAGCCTTCGACGAGGCGGTCTGCGATCGGACCGTGCAGTGGCTGCAGGCGCGCGACGCGGCGGCATCGGAGAATCGGCCTTTCCTGCTGGTGGCCGGGTTCATGACCCCCCATGC
>Ga0310125_10001743_pt1 | contig 11129 bp, 9 predicted proteins | sample CB11b_Tmax_Bot8__FD_203508 | JGI IMG/M metagenome (GOLD analysis project Ga0310125, IMG submission 203508) | Marine microbial communities from Western Arctic Ocean, Canada - CB11b_Tmax_Bot8 | ecosystem: Environmental > Aquatic > Marine > Oceanic | place: Canada: Western Arctic Ocean | collected... | reverse complement strand
CAGCAGACGACCCAGGAGTATTTTGTCGGCAGTGGGGCGATGAATCCATTGTTGATCGGTGTCTCGCTGTTTGCCACTTTGTTGAGCACCATCACTTACCTCGCAGCACCCGGTGAAATGCTGGGCAAAGGACCCGCCATCCTGGCATCTAAATTATCGCTTCCATTCGCGTATGTGTTCGTTGGATATTGTTTGCTTCCGATTTACATGAAACAACGAGTCACCAGTGCTTATGAGTTGTTGGAAAATCGTCTCGGTCTCGGTATCCGCCTCTTGGGCGCGACGATGTTCATCCTCTTGCGACTGGTATGGATGTCACTGCTGGTCTACCTGGCAGCCAAAGCAATGATCGTCATGATGGGGATTGACGAAAAATGGATCTGGCTAGTTGTGATGATCACCGGAGCGGTAGCAGTCACGTACACGACGTTGGGCGGATTACGGGCGGTCGTGATCACGGATCTAATACAGACGTGTCTTTTATTTGGCGGGGCCCTGCTAGTCATTGCCACGGTCACCTACGAATTCGGAGGTTTTGGCTGGTTCCCAACTTCCTGGCATGAAAACTGGGATACCCAGCCAATCTTTTCATTGGACCCGCAAACGCGTGTTACTTTCGTCGGATCTTTCCTTTCTGTATTGGTCTGGTTCATCGCTACGGCGGGAGGTGACCAGACATCCGTACAACGCTTCATGGCAACCAGGGACGCGCGTGCGGCGAGACGAGCCTACGCAACGCAGCTCATCGTTTCAGTACTGGTGACCCTTATTTTGAGCATGGTCGGTTGTGCTCTCCTGGCACATGCGGAAAGAAATATAACCCTGTTACCAGACGGATTCGACTTGAAACAGAATGCCGACGACGTTTTTCCCTGGTACATCGCCTATCGATTGCCAATGGGCATTTCCGGTCTGGTTGTCTCAGCCATGTTCGCTGCAGCGATGTCGAGTATCGATTCGGGCGTCAATTCGATTACGGCCGTCGTCACGACCGACTTTTTTGACAGGTTGGGGAACCGTCCCCTGACAGCAAAAAGCCATTTACGGTGCGCCCGCCTGCTGGCACTGGGCATTGGTACCGTGGTCGTCATCGGCAGTTCTTATATGGAACATATTCCCGGTAACATCACCGCGGTCACCAACAAGACAAACAATCTGCTGGTCACACCCATCTTTTGCCTGTTCTTTTTTGCAGTCTTGGTACCCTTTGCCAAACCGGCAGGCGTGCTGGCGGGTACTATTTGTGGAACGACGGTTGCTGCCTTAATTGCCTTTTCCGGGCCGATCTTCGGTACAGATCCTGAAACGGGTCTCGACCCGGTCAGCTTCCAGTGGATTGGGCCCATTGCACTGACAGTGAATCTCGCGACCGGAACGATCGTGAGCCTGATCCAGTCCACTTTTCAAACCAAGTCAACAACAGGATAACCGCCTTCAGGTGCCGTTGGTGATTCAAGAATTTAACCTGCCAGAACAGGTTTCACCATTTTTCTCAGTCCCATCCATCGATTTTGAAACACCGTAGAAATCTATCAGCAGGAGCCATCAAGTGAATATCTGTATGGTCGGATATGGTGCGATTGCCAAGTGCCACATGGAAGCGTTTGCTTCGATCGACGGTGTACGCCCCTATCGCCTGGTAGGACGGCGGGCTGAACCAACCAGCCAGTTTGCCCAGCAATGGGGTTTTGAGCATCATGGACTGGATCTGGACGAGGCTGTCCAAGACCCGCTGGTCGATGCCGTGGTTGTCACTTCTCCCAACGAGCTGCACGTGTCACAAGCCACGACCGCCCTCGCAGCGGGCAAGCACTTGTTACTCGAAATTCCCATCGCGATGAACCTGGCCGATGCTCAATATGTCACCAACTTGTCACGCCAACTGAATCGACGGCTGATGATCTGTCACACCCTGCGTTTTCAGCCGGGGCTGGTCGAAATCCGCCGACGTGTCGAAGCGGAACAATTTCATCTGCACCATTTTTTTGCGATGTTCGGCATCCTCCGACGTGAAAACACCAACATGTACGGCAAACCACGGTCTTGGACTGACAATATCCTTTGGCACCACGGCGCTCACCTGGTGGATCTTGCAATCTGGATATCGGGCTGCGATCAACCTGCGAATATCGACTGCCGGTTTGGACCGCTACACCCCAGGCAAGGCGTCATGGACATGTCTCTGACCATGTCGCTTGACGGCGGGGTACCGGCGACAATCTGCCAGTCCTACAACATTCACACATTTCATTGGCGAGCCACCTTCATCGGTGAAGAAGATACACTGTACTGGAACGAAGGTGAGCTGAGTACGGCCGCCGGAAAGATCATCATTTCTCGAGCAGATCATACGGACTTGTCAGTACAAAATCGTGAGTTCATTGCAGCCATTCGGGAAGATCGCGACCCGGCGATTACAGGCGAAGCTGTCCTACCCTGCATGGCCGTACTCGAACAGGCACAAGCACGGGCAGATGCAACAGGATAATGCTTCACACCGAGAATTGCAGATTGTGACCGTAAAGATTATCGTACAGTCAATATTTCAGAATGTCCCTTGAATAACTCGGGATTGGTAACTCCATTTTCCGCCGCTGCTGTGGAAATTTTGGGAAAGAAAGAAAAAACATGAATCACCCAACAACCGTGGACACTTCTTATCAAAATGTAATTCAGAGACGTGATTTTCACTCCATCTTGGGCGGCCTGGTTGCCGCAAGTCTTTTGCCGACGAAAAGTTTATCTGCAGCGTCTTCACCAGCAAACCAAGACATGCAATTGGGTCTTGTCACCTACAACTGGGGCCGAGACTGGGACCTGCCCACACTGATTCGCAACTGTGAAGCTACAGGATTCGGCGGCGTCGAGCTGCGTAGCACTCACAAGCACGGTGTGGAAATCACACTCAACCAACAACAGCGGACCGAAGTGGTCCGCCAGTTCCGTGATACTCCTGTTCAGCTGGTTGGATTGGGTAGCGCATGTGACTACCACTCGGCTGATTCTGACATCGTCAAAAAGAACATTGCGGAGACCAAGGAGTTTGTGCGGCTCTGCCACGACCTTGGCGGAACGGGTGTTAAGGTACGTCCGAACGGCTTGCCGAAAGAAGTGCCCGTTGAAAAGACACTCGAACAAATCGGCAAATCATTGAACGAAGTCGCTGAATTTGGTGCGGGCTATGGTGTCGAAATCCGCTTGGAGGTTCATGGACGTGGCACCAGTGAACTGCCACACATAAAAACCATCATGGATATCGCGGATCATCCCAACAATGTTGTCTGCTGGAACTGCAATGACACGGATCTTAGCGGCCAAGGTTTGGAATACAATTTTCAACTTGTCCAAGATCGCTTGGGCACAATTCACATTCACGACCTGCGCAACAAAAAAAACAAATATCCCTGGAAAAAATTCTTCCAATTGCTGCGTTCGGTAAACTTCAAAGGCTGGACGTTACTGGAAGACGGAACCGTGCCCAAAGACATCGTGGCCGCAATGAAGGACAACCGCAAAATCTGGGAAGACCTGGTGGCAAAGTAACCCGGTTCCCTTTAGGACGGTGCACTCGGCTCGATTTCTCGTCGAGATAATTCCAGGTCGGCGTCGACCATCATCGCAACCAGTCCGTCAAACTCGATCTGCGGCTTCCAACCGAGCTTTTCCCGGGCCTTGCTCGCATCACCAAGAAACAATCCAGCTTCGGAAGGGCGATAATAGCGTTTATCGATCTCGACAAAATCGCGGTAGTCGAGATCTAACCGCGCAAAGGCCCGCTCACAAAAATCCCGGACCGAATGGGTCTGGCCCGTAGCGACAACATAATCGTCCGGATCATCCTGCTGTAACATCAGCCACATCGCTTCAACGTAATCTTTGGCAAACCCCCAATCACGTTTGGCCTCGAGATTGCCCAAGAACAGTTTTTCCTGAAGTCCCACTTTGATTCTGGTTGCCGCGCGGGTAATTTTGCGCGTAACAAACGTTTCGCCGCGACGTGGACTTTCGTGATTGAACAAAATCCCACACGTCGCGTGAATCCCATAACTTTCTCGGTAATTGATAGCAGCTTGGTGTGCAAAGGCTTTGGCCACTGCATAGGGACTACGTGGATGAAACGGTGTGCTTTCGGTTTGTGGAACCTCGATGACATTGCCAAACATTTCAGAACTGGATGCCTGGTAAAACCTCACCTGATTGCCAGAAGATTGCTGAAATTCACGGGTGGCCTCCAGAAGCTTAAGTGCTCCCAAGGCAACCGTCTCGGCCGTATAGACCGGCTGATCAAAGCTGACTCGCACATGGCTCTGCGCCGCCAGATTGTAAACTTCGGTGGGCTGGACCCTTGGGACCAAATTCATCAGCCCGTTGGCATCGGTCACATCGCCATAGTGAAGGTGCAGTCTGGGCTCACGGTCATGCGAGTTCCGATAGATTTCGTTGAGGCGGCCTCGATTAAAACTACTCGAACGACGGATGAGCCCGTGTACTTCGTACCCTTTGCTTAACAGCAATTCAGCAAGGTACGAGCCATCCTGCCCGGTAATGCCTGTTAAAAATGCTCGCTTGTCGTTCATGCCTTCTATCGTAATAAAAAAATCGCTGATGGGGTGCTCACGGGAACACGTAACAAAACCAATCCAACGTGCTGAAGTCCAGCGAAGCCCCAGAAAACAGTCATTTTTTACTACGTTCTCTCCACGAGTGGTCTAAAAAGAACGCAAATTTATTCTCTACCTGTTTGTCAATTGACCTTCCCAATCATCCCACGGGACAGGAATCCCAATCCTATCGAGTTGGAATTAACGATGCGGCCGATCAGCAATCAGGTCATCTCGGCAGGGTTCTGAAAAAATGCGATACTTGCTACCCAGACCAGCCTGAGAATTTTTTTTGGGTTTCCATCAAAAGAATGTAAAATGACGCAACTGCACGGCATTCTCCCCATCGTCAATACGCCCTTTCTGGATAACGGTGAAATTGACGATACCAGTTTGCAACGGCAGATTGACTGGGCCTTTCAGTGTGGTGCCCAAGGTTTGTGCACTGGTATGGTATCGGAAATTCTGCGGCTGACCAGCGACGAACGCATTGATTTGACACGTCGGTTGGTGGCACACTGCAACGGTCGTGGGGCCGTGGTGATGAGCGTTGGTGCCGAATCAACAAAACAGGCAATCCTGTTTGCTAAAGAGGCTGAACAAGCCGGCTGTTCGGCCGTGATGGCTATTCCACCGACCTCCGTATCGCTGCCGATTAGCGAAGTCATTTCTTATTACCACGCGATCGCCAATCACATCGATCTTCCGCTGATCGTGCAAGACGCCTCGGCTTACGTCGGAGAACCGATTCCTATTTCAGTCTGCGTCGAACTGCTCGACCAGTACGGCCCCAACAAGATCCTCTTCAAACCCGAAGCAACGCCCATGGGGCCTCATCTTTCGGCGCTGCGGGACGCCAGCCAGAGACGCGCCAGAATGTTTGAGGGGTCCGGTGGTGTGTTGTTGGTCGATAGTTATCGTCGCGGCGTAGCGGGCACGATGCCCGGCATGGAAATATTAAGTGCAATCGTGGCACTCTGGAACGCACTGCAACGCAAGGACGAAAAGGCAGTGTACCGTTTGTACTTTCCGATTTGCGCCCTGGTCGTGCAACAAATGCAGGCCGGTTTGGACGGTTACATCGCGATCGAGAAATATTTGTTGGTCAAACAGGGAATTCTGGCAAACGATCATCGCCGCCGGCCTTACAACTGGAGTTTGGACGCAGAAACCCGCGCAGAAGTCGACCGGCTGTTTGCAGCGGTCAGCGAAGCGCTGGAGACGTGAGGCGGAGCCTATCACAGCCAGAACTTCATCTCAGGTGGTTGTGGGCCGCAGCAGCGGCTGAACACAGGTGGCTTGATTGGGTGAAAAGGCGAGCTCGCCTCTTGTCCCACCCTTTTTCCCACCGCGAGTGCCCGATAGAATGGCGGATCCCAAGTTCGCGCGGGCTATAAAAGCCAGCGTAATCTCCTGTAACAACAAATCCTTTTCCTTCTCCAGTAATCCAAAATGTCAACGGTAGCGATCACCGATTTCACGTTTCCGGATCTTGAAGTTGAAAAACGTATTCTTCAGAGCGCCGGACTGTCAGTCGTCTCCGACCAGTGTCGAACTCCAGAGATGGTCACCAGTTTAACAGCGGATGCGGACTATGTGATCACACAATTCGCACCAGTCACAGCAGCGGCCATCGGAGCCATGAAGAATGCTCGCATCATCGTGCGATATGGTGTGGGTTACGATAACGTGGATCTCGACGCTTCACGCGAACGAGAAATACCGGTCTGTAACATTCCCAGCTTTTGCACCGACGAGGTCGCCGAACACACGGTGGCATTCATTCTCGCCACAACACGGTGTGTAAAACAAAACGACGCACGAGTTCAAAGTGGCCAGTGGGGATTGGGAGTAACATTGGAAGACATGAAATCACTTCGTGATATGACCATCGGAGTCGTCGGCCTGGGACGTATCGGCCGAGGCGTCGTTGAACGTCTCACGCCTTTTAAATGTCGCTTGCTGGTTTTCGACCCCGTCGTGTCTGCTGATCAAATCGAGCAGCTTGGAGCAACTTCGGTGACACTTCAACAGTTGTTTTCAGAGAGCGATTTGGTCACGCTCCACTGTCCGTCGACCGATCAAACACGTGGGCTGATCAACACAACCACCCTCGCGCAAATAAAACCTGGCGCGATTCTGATTAATCTAGGTCGTGGTGACCTTGTCAATTCCGACGAATTGGCCGATGCACTCGACACGGGTCAAATACGAGCCGCAGCATTGGACGTTTTTGAAACCGAACCCTTGCCACCGGATAGTCGCTTGCGCGGACGCGATAACGTCATTCTCGCATCGCACATTTCCTCAGTCAGTGTCATCGCTCAACGAACGCTTCGAGAAACCGCGGCGAATTTAGTAGTCATGAGGCATCGTGGAGAGCCGCTGCCTAATATCGTCAACGGAGTCGAACCGTCGTAGGCCCAACCAGGGAAAACCCTGAGGCCAGCTGATGGAAAATTGAATAACCCGTCAATTGCACAGGAGTAAGAAATGAAAATCGTTCGTTTTATCGATTCTGCCGGTACAACCCAGTTCGGCAGCCAACATGACGATGGTTCGGTCACGTTGCTTGAGGGGGATATTTATGGCCAGTACAGTGATACCGGACAGGCTGCACAGGTCAACAAGCTGCTGGCACCCATCGCGCCGGTCGATATTCTCTGCATCGGATTGAATTACAAGTTTCACGCCGAAGAAGGTGGAATGCCGATTCCCGAGCAACCGATTTTATTCATGAAATCGACCGCAGCGACGCAGAACCCAGGGGATCCAATTCAAATCCCGCGCAAATTAACCAGTGAAGAAGTTGATTTTGAATGCGAGTTGGCCGTCGTCATCGGAAAAACGTGCAAGAATGTCACAAAGGCACAAGCATTGGATTACGTGCTTGGGTATACATGTGGACATGACGTCAGCGCTCGTGATTGGCAGCTCAAATGGGGTGGCGGCCAGTGGTGTCGTGGGAAAACGTTTGACACGTTCGCCCCGTTGGGTCCCTGCTTGGTGACCACCGACGAGATCACAAATCCCAACGACTTGAAGTTGAAGACCATCCTCAATGGCGAGACGATGCAAGATTGGAACACCAACGACATGATTTTCAACGTGCCCACGTTAATCGAATTTCTCAGTGGAAGCACAACCCTGCTGCCCGGTACGGTTATCATGACCGGGACACCACAAGGCATTGGAGCAGCCCGCAAACCGCCTGTGTTTTTGCAGGATGGTGATTCGATTACGATTGAAATCGAAAAAATCGGCAGTCTCACCAATCCGGTTCAAAATGAGGCCGTGTGAAGGGATGCTGGGTACTGACCGACAGTAATCCTTCCTATGGACAGAAGGTAGAGCTTTTTGAAAAATTTGGCCCGAGTTTGCCCTCGTCGGTAGATAGAGTGAAAACATCAGCCTGTCAACAACCACTTCGATTTGAGGATCTCCTGGATCCGTGGGCATAGATAATGCTCTCCGATCTAATTGGAATCTCAATCAGCGATTCTAATCATCGTTAGTGCACCCGCAGGGAATCAAGCAACAAGAAAAGGTTGGTCAACCCGATACCAGTGGCCAAAAGGCAGAAATTGAAACGGGCGGCAACACACGTTGCCATGTGGGTGGGAAGGAACTAGACTGCACTTGCACGTTCGACTGAGGGGGGAAACGTTGATCGAAGTGAAACAGCCTTTTTCCAAATCCATCATCAGAGTCATCGTTTTAAAAAACACCGTTCCAATCGTGATCCTGGCATAACCGCTCCTGGGTACGCGTCTAATCGGTTCTCTTAACATGATGGGCACCCAAGTTTTTGCTGTTACTGACAACGTCTGGTGTGTTCGTCGACCGTCGTACCTCACTTGCTCCTACCTTGTCCAAACACCACGCGGAATTGTTTTGGTGGATGCCGGCATGGATTCTACAGGACGCGATGTCTTACAAGGTTTAGCGGCCATGAATGCTGACGTTTCTTCCATCCGCTCTATCCTGCTCACGCACTGGCACAATGATCATGCAGCCGGAGCACGTGCACTTCAAGAATCAACAGGCGTTTCCGCATACTGTCACGTTGACGATGCGCCTCAATTGAAGCGTGAAACAGCACGGATGGGATGGCGTGGTACTCTTAGCGAAAAGATCCCAGAATGGGGCGTGTTTGTGCTGTTTAAAGGTCTCCTTGGTGAGGCAACGCCTCGTGCAATACTTGATCCGCAGTTCCTTTCTAACGGTGAGATCGTTGATGAATTCTTCGAGGTAATCGCGACACCTGGGCATACCCCGGGTCATCTCAGCTATTACTATAAACCGGAAAAAGTTTTATTTGCTGGCGATGCGCTGGCCGTCGTTAATGACCATGTCCGATTCATGGCGCGTGCAGTAACGCCTGATTTAAACGCTGCGCGGAATTCAATGCGCAAATGTCTTACACTGAAACTGGACGTTCTTTGTCCAGGTCACCGATTGCCGCTTCAGAACAACGTACACCAGAAATGTGATCGAATGCTGAAACACATAGATCAGGGCGGCCGCTGGCCGATACTGGGGTAATCTCAACACACATGAAATGGCAAGTACCTGGAGTTACCACCAGACAGTCATCGGTTTTTCCAAGTCGTTTGTCACCTAACAACCTACTAACTCCCTTAAACGATTAACTGACACGCCACGGAAAGTCGAAGAGGAACGCGACATCATCGGCTCGACAAGACTCAAATGGTGGCACGGTTGGGCTCCGACGGTTATTCTTCCCTGTACCGTTTTAATAATGTTTCCTGCCGACTGGCCTCGATGGGGCTTTATGTGGACGTTGGCCTTAGCGATCTACGCAGGATTCAAATGGCTGTCATGGCGACGAACGCCCGTGCCAAATATTCCACGCTGGAGACATGTTAGTTATTTGATCGCTTGGCCCGGGATGGACGCAGCCGCATTCTTAAATTCATCATCTAATTCGAAACTTTCTCCATGCTATTGGAGTGAGTGGTTTTTTGCCTTAACAAAGTTCGCCACGGGTCTCTTCCTGTTCTGGGGAGTGACGAAAATCGTGCCGCAGCAAAACCAACTAATCGCTGGATGGATTGGTATGATCGGTATAGTAATGACCCTACACTTCGGACTCTTTCATCTTTTGTCGTGTGGATGGCGAACGATCGGTGTCGACGCGCCTCCCTTAATGAACTGGCCTCTTTCTTCAGAGAGCATTAGCGAATTTTGGGGCGTTCGTTGGAATACCGCCTTTCGAGATTTAACCCATCGTTTTTTGTTCCGCCCTCTGATTCCATGGTGCGGCGCACCAGGAACCATTGTCGTGGCATTTCTACTGAGCGGCCTGATTCACGACTTGGTAATTTCTGTTTCTGCACAGGGCGGTTACGGATGGCCTACCGCCTTTTTCCTCATACAAGGATTTGCGATTCTAGGATCACGCAGTACGATTGGTAGGCGCATTGGCCTACGAAGTTCCTTGCTCGGCTGGTGCTTCACTATCGGGGTGCTACTGTTGCCTTTATTACTTCTCTTTCAACCTCTGTTTGTTCAAGAGGTGATTGTTCCATTCATGAAAGATATGAAGGCAATCCAATGAATGATGTCTTGCCCAATCTGATTATTGCCGCTGGTGTTTTCCAATTAGGCGTGCTGATTGCTTCAGCAATGGTTCCTCTTCAGTTAAACTGGCGACAAGAGCTTGCTTCACTTTCACGGTTGCATCGTCAGATGTACTGGGTGTATGGGGGATATGTCGTTTTGTCGATTGTGGCCTTTGCATTGATTTCCATTTTTAATTCCAGAGAACTGGCAAGTGGGAGTGGCTTAGCTCGGGCTTTCTGTTTTTATGTGACAGTTTTCTGGGGTGTTCGACTTGTGCTTCAGGGAGTCTTCGACGTCAACATCCACTTGACTGCTTGGTGGCTGAAGGTCGGATACCATCTTTTAACACTTCTATTCATAAGTTTCACCCTGATCTATGGATGGATAGCTCTGCATGGTTAAGTTGTAATGATTGACGTACACTATCCACCAAGGCACTCTGTTGGAGTAGGATTGGGTCAACTTCAACACGGCAGATCAACTCGTGAATAGATTATTGGCACGGGGATGTCATGCGTGTCCATCACTCGCAAGCGATGCGTTAAAATCTTACCCTGTCGTCGTCGATGCACCAGCGTGTGGTCTAGTCAACCACAATTTTTCCACATCGCTTGTTGGCCTCAATAACTGTTGCTGCACTGGTATCTGAAGATACTGTTTTTCGGCTACTTTGGCGGCAGTTCTACTCCGCAGATAGACTCGACTGTCTCTCAATGCTCATTTGCTTCAAACCATTGTACAAGATTCTGTATGACATGTTGATGATGATTGGGACCATCCTAAACGATCCAACAATGACATGAGCCAAACGTACTGGCATCGCCGTTGGGTTTCCCGACAACGGGAACTACGTACCAAAGCCAACAGCGTGTTTAAGACGGCGGGAAGCTCTGTCAGAACTCAAAACGGTACAATGTTAAAAGATAGAACGCTGGTCGAAAA
>Ga0310125_10001742_pt1 | contig 11130 bp, 8 predicted proteins | sample CB11b_Tmax_Bot8__FD_203508 | JGI IMG/M metagenome (GOLD analysis project Ga0310125, IMG submission 203508) | Marine microbial communities from Western Arctic Ocean, Canada - CB11b_Tmax_Bot8 | ecosystem: Environmental > Aquatic > Marine > Oceanic | place: Canada: Western Arctic Ocean | collected... | reverse complement strand
CCCTGCCAGTCGCATATCTTCGGATCCCGATTCAACGAAGGTGACAATCGGCGGATCACATCCCGAACGCCGTAGCCCTCCAGCGACTTGCCGTCCGTGCCCCCCCAGTAGCCCATAAGGGCGTGCCAGGCGATAAGGTATTCGATCCCGTAATCCTTTTTTACTCGATCAACCAACGCGCGTAAATCTCCGGGGAATTTGTCATTGGCCACAAATGACGTCAGGCGTTCTTCACCGGTCGTAGTCTTCTGCGTGCTCTGCCACCCGGCGTCTAGTATCATGAATCGCGGAGACACGTTTCCTTTTGCGAAACTCTCAAGGCCTTCCCTCACTTTTTCGTGCGAAACCTCGTTGTAAAATGCGTCCCAGGTACACCATCCGAATAGATCGACGAACGGGGGCAATTTTTTCGCGCGTCGCAACTGACCCTTGCCGAGGCGCTTTGTTACGCTTGCCGCGGCTGCGGGCATCAAGGTGTATGGGTCTTTACCCTCGGCGACAAAAAGGGCCAAACCGCCGGTTGAGACCGTGTAGACATCCGCGGTATCGCCTACCAACTCCAGATGACCGTCCTTGCCTCGTAGCGCGAAACGCATGTCCTCGGAGTACAATGGAACGAACAGCAAACAGGAACCGTTTTCGCGACGTACAAGCAGGAACTGTGTGTCTTCAGGCAACTCCGCGACATCATTGCCGGTCACGGGAACCATCCAGAACGGATCTTCCAGGCGACAGGCCATGAATCGATCAATCGCCTCGATTTGGCCAAGCTTCCACTCCTGTCGTTGCCGAGGTGAGTCCAATGCCCGAGCCATCACGAAAACGCCTACCCCGCACGCATCCGGTTCCAGATCGAGTCCGTCTCCGCAGCCAGAGAGAACCTTTTTGCCCCCATGTGCCAGCACGTCATTCGTAATGTCATAACTTAAATGTTTTGTGGTCAAAATCGCTCTCTCGTCTTTCTTCTTGGCAGATAAGTCAATCACGGAACTTCTGAGTAGGTTCCCTGTCGATGTGTTATCTGCCATTACACGGTACGCTAAGGAATCCCCAGAGTGTAGTACTGTCGCTGTTCATATAACAACCCTCTTACCTAAAGCACTGTTCATGGTCGTTTGGAGTAACTGAGGCTTACTAGACCTTAGTCCACAATTATCATCCATGAGGTTTCCTGTACTTGAAATCTGAAAGAACTCGGCTAACAATTGAACATGGTCCAATTGCCGTGTATAAACGGAGGAGATGACTCTGATGCGAATATTGAATATAATACTAAGCCTGTTGTGTCTCGCAATGACTTGCGTTGCCATAGGTGCCTACCGGCAGAGCGTGCGGTACCGGGGCGAGTTGAAGATCGTTAAAGGTGACTTGGCGGCTCTTCGCGAGAAAACAGAAGGGCCCGTGACACGCGAAAGCATTCCAGCGTTGCCTCCTCCGATTCGCGGTGAAAGACTAGAACGAGGTGAAACATCCCAACTAGATGCAGCGATGATGGATGGCATGCAGACGCGGATGGCCGTGCTGGACGGGAAACTCGAGCAAAGAGATCAGCAAGTTCTAGATCTGCAAGAGCAACTCCGCGTGCAAGAGTCTGGGGAAAAGAATTTGCGGGAGCGCATGGAGACGAGCAAGTGGGCAGAACGGGCGCGCCAGCGTATGGAATTATTGCGGGAAAGGAGACCGGAAGAGTACGAACGAGCCGTGGAGAAACGCGAGGCCGCTCATGAGGAATTGGCAGTGGGCTTGGAAGATCGGATGAATCTTTTCACATCAGTTGACCGGCAAAGCCTTACTCCCGAATATAATAAAAACCACAATGCACTCTTGATTCGAATGCGAGAACTCGGCGAACGTCTTGAGACATCCAACGTGGATCCGGCATCCGAAGATGCCTGGCAAACCGGTCGCGCGATGTTTAAGGAATTTGGCGACATCGGGAGGATGATGAATAAGGAGCGGGACATCCTTTTTAACGACTTCGCGGTCGATCTCGGTTTCTCGGACGAAGATGCCACGCTGTTCGTGGACTACATGGTTTACGTAAACGATATGACGTCTCCCCGTGCTTTTTTTCGTAATCTGCAGTCCCAAGGCTGGTAAGCGCGAATACACCTCCTCCCCGGCAGCGGACAAGCAAGGTTTCGCGGTAATGTTTTGAGCAAATTTCTATGAATTACTCGGCTTGTGGGCTAATTCTGAGTAAATATAGTGGTGTTTCATGCCCGGTTGCCGACTTTCGACTCGCTTTTTTATGAAGTAAATAGTTCTATTGTAACCGTCGTGCCTACTCGTATAAAAAACTGGAGTATTTTTGCATTCATCGCCGGCTACCACCTTCTCCTGGTGGTCTTGCTCCCTTTCTATATCATGGTCTTCAGCTGGGAGTCTTTCGTATTGTTCTTCGTCACCTTCGTTATCTCGGGCATATCTATCACCGCCGGATATCATCGATTGTTTTCGCACAAGACTTACACCGCCGAGCCGCTCTATGAATGGGTGATCTTGCTCGTTTCGGCTTTGGCCCTGCAGGAGTCGGCTCTACGCTGGTCCAACGATCATCGATTTCATCACATTCATGTGGACACCGAAAAGGATCCCTACAATATCAAGCGCGGATTCTGGTATGCCCATGTCTGGTGGCTATTTACATTCAATGATCCTATCGATCCTCGATTGGTTTCGGACTTGACGAAAAACAAGAGGGTCATGTTCCAGTACAAATATTACTTTTTGCTGGCCTTTGGAATGAATGCAGCGGTTTTAGGCATCGGTTGCTTGTTCATGCATCCCATCGCGGCCCTGGTTGGTGGCGTTGTGCTCAGGGTTTTCGCTGTACACCATTGCACCTGGTTAATCAACTCCTTGGCCCATTTTTGGGGATGTAAGACCTATTCAAAAGAGCTCACGGCAGTTGATAACGCCGTGTTGGCGTTTTTTACCTTTGGTGAAGGCTACCACAACTACCACCACACCATGGCTCATGACTATCGTAACGGAATACGCTGGTTTCACTTCGATCCCACCAAGTGGTTCATTTGGACCGCCTCCAAATTTGGTCTGGCCAGCAACCTTCGTTCGGTTAACAGCATTCGCGTGCAGCAAACCTTGGTCAGCAAGGACAAGCATCTTCTCTTGGAAAAAATCAGCCGCGAGATTGATGATACCTCTCATGAAGTGCGAAGAAAGCTGGAGGAGTTATCCGCCGTATTCGAACAAAAGACGGCCGTGCTCATGGACAAGCTCAAGGAACTCAGAGAAACGACCAAAGAAAATCGTCGTCCATTGCTGATTGAGACCAGGCAGCTGAAGCAGGAACTAAAAGACCTGTGGAAATCCTGGCTGTCTTTGACTCAATTCACGGTCCAGCGCTACAGCATTGTTCACTAGTTTGCGATGCCGCGACTTTTAGGCGACTGGGCGCTCCAGTTTCTCCGGTATTTCTGCACGCCGCATTCTCGTATCGAATTTCCGGTCAGTTTCCCGATGTCGATGGAAAATCCCCGATGCGCCTGCTAGTGTCATGTATCAGAAATAACCTCACATTGGATTGGCCTATTTCGAATGCAAAGGGGCCCCGCCGGAGCGCGCGCATACCCGCAGGTCTGTGCGAGTTCCGGCGGGGGCGGCTCTGCGCCGAAAGAGGCCAACCCCCGTGGGGCGAGCGTCGTCTGGCGCACGGCAGCCGCGAAATGCGGCGGCGATGGCCGACATCGCCTTAAGCATTTCGCGGCCCCCGTGCATCCAGAATACGCGCGTCCAAAGTGAGGTTATTTGTGATACACGACACCAGACTTTGAAAAAGAGACAATACGATGCTCGAAATGCAGGAAATATTTTTCGAGATCAGCATGCTCGTCGCGGCAGCCTCGATATTGGCATGGCTTGCGACCTTGTCCCACCAGCCGATCATCATTGCATACCTCGCATGCGGCGTAATCGCGGGACCCTGGGGGCTCAGGCTTATCAAGCATGTGGAGTTGATCGACACCGTCTCGGAAATCGGTGTCACTCTCCTGCTTTTCCTTGCCGGTATGGTGCTGCACCCGAACAGACTCGTAAAACTCTTCAAGAGAGCAGCATTCGTTACACTGACCAATTGCGCGATTTCTGCGATGATCACATACGGAATTGTGCTCTTGTTTGGGTACACTCGCACGGATGCGCTGTATGCATCGCTTGCGCTGATGTTTTCGAGCACGATTCTCGTCATCAAGCTACTACCCACAACGACCTTGCATCAAAAGCACATGGGGTCAATCAGCATCGCAATCCTGATAGCCCAGGATTTGATCGCGGTACTTGTCCTTATATTTATAGGCAGTGGCGGTACGGGTTCGTTGTTGGACCTGGCGCTGCTGCTGCTGCTGAAGGGGCCTGTGTTTACGATTGCGGTGTTGCTCACGGAGCAATTCGTGTTGCGAAAGATGTTGCGGCAGAGTGACCGCTATCACGAGGTACTGTTCTTGCTGTGTCTTGGATGGTGCCTTGGCTTGTCGACCTTGGCCGAGCATCTCGGGCTTTCTTACGAAGTTGGCGCGTTCATTGCCGGTGTGGCCATCGCGCGTAATCCGATCTCGCGCTTTTTGACCGAATCGCTCAAACCGTTTCGCGATTTTTTTCTGATGTTCTTTTTCTTCACGCTCGGCGCGAAACTGGACCCGTCCATGGCCAAGGTCGTGTGGTTGCCTGCGCTTATCATTGCCGCCATTGTCCTGGGTACACGTCCCTTAATCCTGCGCTGGCTGTTCCGCGCGACTGGGGAGGAGAGTCAGTTCTCACGCGCCGCCGGCATTCGACTTGGGCAGGCGAGTGAATTCGGTCTAATCATTGCCATCGCTGCGAGCCACGCAAATCAGATCAGCGCGAAAGCATCCCAGATGACACAACTGGCGATCATCTTCACGATGATCGTCTCGTCCTATATTGTCGTTTTCACGTTGCCGACGCCGCTCGGAACGAAAGCGAAGCTCAAGCAGGACTAGTTCAGAAATCAGATATCAGGAGTCAGAGGTCAGAACCCGACGAGCGGCGCCCCGACAGCCTCTCGACCGTCGCAAAAATTGTAGGGGCGTCGCTTGTCTGCCACGCCGTAGCGCAGCGAAGGAGGGCCGATGCCCGTATCGCTATGGAGGATGCAGAACCGTCACCGCCACGCCTCCAAGAATGAGCACGCTCGAGATGATTAATCTGGTCGTTACTTGTTCCGTAAGGAATGCCACGCCGCCGAAGGCAGCGATGACGGGTACGAGTAGCTGTACAATGGCGGCCTGAGTCGTGGACAGGTTGCGAAGAACCCTGTACCAGAGCACATAGCCGAGCGCCGATGTGATCGTTCCCGATACAAGGGCGAGAACAATGCCGATGTTTTCATAATGAATCGTCGCGAATGCAATGATGCTGCCGCATACTGCCATCGGTACCGCGCGAACAAAATTGCCTGCGGTTGTTGCAATTGGTGCAGAAACACCTTTGCCACGAAGGGAATAGGCGCCCCATGCAATGCCGGAAAGAAGCATGAGGATCGCCCCCTTAAGATCCGGCGCCGACATCCCCGGCCAAACGACGTACGCCAACCCCCCCAGTGCAGTCACGATACCAATCCATTGTATGGCACGCGGCTGTTCACCTGACACGATACCTGCGCCTATCATCGTCGCTTGCACGGAACCAAACAGAATCAATGCGCCCATTCCTGTGTCGAGCGATATGTATGCCAGAGATAAAGCACCTGCATAAAAAAACAATGCCAGGCCGGAACCCCACGAGCCTTGCCGCTTGGAGTCCGTTGCGGATTCCGTCGTAAATCGCGCCAATGGAATAAGAATGAGGGCCCCGCTCGCTATTCGCACCGTTGTAAAGGAAACAGGATCGATGTGATTATCGCCGAGCGCCATGCGACATAGGCGTGAATTCGCCGCAAAGGCGACCAGGGTAACGAGGGTAAGGATGGCGATGAGCATGGATCAGCAGGCAGACGCAGGAAGCGGCATTGTGTAGCACAGCGCCTCACCCTCGAGTGCAACCGTTCCATCGTCACGAGTCACAGTTGTTTTCAGCTCGGTCATTGGCTTGTCTGTTCGAACCTTCAAGACCTCGACAGTGCCGGTGATCGTGTCTCCGGGACGCACGGGTGCCTTGAAATTCCAATCCACGTGCAGAAAAACAGTTCCCGGTCCCGGAAGATCTTCGGCGACAACCGCATTTAGAATAGCACTGGTGACCCCGCCCTGAACAATAATACCGCCGAACTTAGGACGTGCGCAAAAATAACTTCACCAAGTATGGGGCCAACAGTATCACTTCGCGGTGAGGCAGGGTGACCAAAATATGCTTTATTTCTTGCGTTTGTCTCGTTCGCTTTCTGAGATAATTGGCCTTGACGCCAGAGGGAATAGGGCTAATTATCTCACTATGAGAACACCCGAGTACTCCCTGGATCGGCTTCGCGCTTACTTGCACAAGCACCTCATCGGCACCTTCGAGCAGCTTCGTCGTGCTTTGGGCACTCCGGCTCGGGCTACGCTGTTTCGCATGCTCGCAAAGACCGAGGCGTTGAGCAGTTACTCGCATCGAGGCAAGTTTTATACGCTTCGGAGCATCGCTCGGTTCAATGCCAAGGGACTTTGGGAGTACAAGCAAGTACACTTCTCCCGGTTCGGGAACTTGCTGGAGACGCTCAAGGAACTGGTGGAACGCTCCCCACGCGGTCACAGCGCCAAAGCACTTGAGGCGATGGTAGGGGTGAAGACCAAACACGCGCTGGCCGAGCTGGTGGAGCGCAAGGAACTTGAGCGTCGTCGCCTCGGCGGCTTATATATCTATTTCAGTGCTCAGCGTAGCACCGCACGCGAGCAACAACGGCGGCGACGGGAGGAGGCGGTCGATTTGCCTTCCGCGCTGCTGGGCGCCAAGAGTCGGTTGGCACTTCAGGAAGCTAAAGCGGCCTTGTTGTTGTTCTGGGCCACCTTGGACGAAAAGCAGCGACGGTTGTATGCAGGGTTGGAATCGGCCCGAATGGGTCACGGTGGTGATGAGCATATCGCCGAGCTCTTTGGCATTGAGCGCCATACCGTAGCCCGTGGCCGAGACGAATTGCTGGAGGGGTTCGATCCGAGCGCGCCGGTTCGTCGCCCCGGTGGCGGGCGAGCTGCACAGGAAAAAAAACGCCGCAAATCGCCTCGCACCTCCAAGAAATCATGAAGCACGCGACCGCCGGAGATCCGGTCAGTGGCATCAAATGGACTCGCAAAAGCACCTACCGAATCGCCCGGCACCTCAACGGTATGGGCATCGGGGTGTGCGCCAGCACCGTGGGCCGCTTACTCAAAGCACAGGGCTACTCGCTGCGAAAGAATCGCAAGAACATTGAAACGCCCACCGGCAAAGCACCCGATCGGCAACGTCGCGATCGGCAGTTTCACTACATCCGACGCCGAAGGACTTCCGATCATCAGCATCGATACCAAGAGCCGAGAACTCATCGGACGATTCCACCAAAGTGGTCAGCGCTGGAGCTGTGAACCCATCGAGGTCTTCGACCACGACTTTCCTTCGACCGCTGAGGGCGTCGGCATTCCTTACGGGATCTATGATACACTGCGCAACCAAGGGTTCATCTCCATAGGCACCAGCAAGGACACTTCAGAATTTGCCGTCGACACCATTCGCTGGTGGTGGGTCCATATCGGCCGCTCGGCCTATCCTCACGCCGAGGAAATCCTCATCGTGGCCGACGGCGGTGGCAGCAACGGGTATCGGACCCGGCTGTGGAAGCAACAACTCCAAGAGCAATCCTGCAATCGCGTCGGGATGAAGGTGCGCGTGTGCCACTATCCGCCCGGAGCCTCCAAGTGGAATCCCATCGAACACCGCCTTTTCGCTCATATCTCGGCCAATTGGGCAGCCCAACCCTTGGAGAGCTACGAGACGATGCTCAAATACATCCGCGCCACCCGAACCGACGCAGGTTTGGGGGTTCGAGCACGAATCAATCGCAAACAATACCAAAAGGGAATACGCGTTTCGGACTTCCAGATGCTACAACTCCACCTGAAACACGCACGCGTGAATCCCGAGTGGAACTACATTATTGAACCAGCGAAATGGTGAAGTTATTTTTGGGCACGTCCTTAGTTGCGCTCGCAAGCGCTTCGTCGTAATGCAACGGATTACGGTCCCCGGAGATGGCCGTAAACATCTCGATGTCCGACTCCAATATTGTTCGCGTTCTTGACGCCTGCTGCCCAACGACAGGGAGACCGTTGGGCCAAATGGTTTTTTCGTCGGTCATGCCATTTCCTCGCTATGTACCACTTGCTTTTGAATTCTGTGAGATCCATCGGAAAAGCGCATTCGCAAGAATTTCGTTTCCGGCCTCGTTAAAATGCGCATCACGAGCCCATCGTGTCGATGTCCCCTCCATGTTGGCCTTCAGTAGATCGTAATATACAGGTATATATCCCATTTCATTCTTAGTACACGTCTCCCTAAGCGCTATGGAAATATTTTCACCGTCGCCAAAATATTGAGATGCATCCAACACAACTAGCCGGGAGCCGACTCGGTCAGCTTTTCGACGCAGTTCTTCAATGATCTTCAAATTGACGGCCAGGATGTTAGTATCCTGTGTCTCGTGGATCTTTGCCGGCTGGGGCCAAAATTTTGTTCGAAGCATTTTGGCGTAGTGGAAGGTTATTAGCCCTGTCTTTTTTCGGCGGACTCTTTTACCGGAAAACTCAGTTTCTATGAGATCTTCCTGCAATGCGATAAATTGGTCGTAATCCCTGGCAGGTTCCCGTACGAGTGTATCAACGTCGAGTCGGAATGTTGGCCGGATTGATAATCGCTTGTTTTTTGTTTCAACAAACGCTCCAGCCTTCTCCCCTGTGACCGTTCTTACCATATGGAGTTGGGCTACAAGAATGGCAACATAATCGGGATTGAAATGTCTCGCATATTCCTCCCATGTGAGAAGAAACTGACCAAGCCCGAAACTGGAAACGCCAAAATTGAGCACTTCCCAGTGTGAAATTTTTGGATCATCCTCGGACAAAGCATTCAAGCCACGTTCCAAAATCTGAGCGGCGGTTTTTTCAAAGGGCACCTGTGCAGCCTCGATAAAGGAATCCCCAAGGAGCGCCACGCGTTTGACTCCGGTTGGTTTTAAAAATTCTCTTTCGATATCCCTGAAACCGAGAGGATTTGTTTCAATCTCAACGCTGAAATCAGCAGCGTACCAGTGGCTACCCGCCCAAGGAAAACGATGATTCGGCGCGAGTTTCCAGCCCAGCACTCTGTCGGGTTGGAGGTGCAAAACGTCGAAGGAAGGATGACGTCGAGCGATCGCTTGGCCTATAAACTCGACGAGGACCAGGAGAGCAATGAATATGGCGACGTTGACGCCAACGATCTTAAAGTATTTGGGTTCCATGGAATCCACCTGGTCTCCCGAAACAGAGGTCCTTTCAATAAAACCTGATTGCAGCGCGCAAATGCGGGCGGCGCAAGCACCGCCCCTACGTGATTAATCAGTATCAAATGTAGTGGCGCCGCTGGTCGGCGCCCGTAGTCCCAAAATGTTTTTGCTGGAAATTAATGACTCATCACATTAGTTCCTGTTGCAGAAAACGAATGTGACACGGGCTTCCAACCCGTGGAAAGCTAAATGCACGGGCAAGATGCCCGTGTCGCTTTGCCACATTTCAATTCGGCGCTTTTCCGCAGTGGGAACGACCCAGTGCAGGAAGTGCGGGTTTTCTGTGACATGAAAATTTTACATGAATGTTGACGACAAACTCTCGATAGCCGGATACGCATACCCGCTGAGTGTCAAGGCGGGTGAAGCCGTTGATTTTCACATTTCATCAAATGCGAGTTGCTACTCGATCGAGATTTCCCGAATCGGGTTCGATCGGCGTGTTGTATGGAATCGAAAAGGGCTGAAGGGCGAGCAGCACGCTATTCCTGAGAACGCGTTTTCGCATGGTTGTCGATGGCCGGTCGCATTGGAACTAAAGGTCCCTGAGGATTGGCTGTCAGGATATTATCACGTGCAATTGCAGGGCGAAGATCGAAACGGTCAAACTGCAAGGGGGCAATTGTTTTTCGTCGTCAGATCGGCGCATCCGGGGCGCGATTCGTCGATTTTGCTGCAGCTGACCACTAATACGGCCAATGCCTACAACACATGGGGCGGCGCCAGCCTGTACAGGGGAACACATGGGCCGTCGACGCGTGTATCTTTCGAACGACCATATGCCGGCATGTCCGAGCAGGATGGTCTTTTCCTTTTCAGTATGGATGCCGCGTGCGTGCCCGAACTGGATCATGGCGTGGCAAGCGAGGAGTTTCGATCAGAGTTTCAAAAGCAGGTCGAAGCGTACTCCGTTCCAAGCATTGACCTTTCCGCCAGTGCGATGATTAGTTCGCTGCACTTACAGGATCAGTGGCTACTTTGTGATCATGTTGGCCTGGGTCCGGCCGCTTACCACGTGAGGAGAGAAGCGGATCGCCTTGATGTGCGCGAAGCAATCACGTGGTGGGAGAGCGGCTGGCGAAACTGGGAAATGCCGTTCGTTGCGTGGGCTGAAGGGGAGGGGTATCGCCTGGATTATGCGCTGAATGCCGATCTGGAGTTTCATCCGGAGATCCTTGAGCACTATCATCTTGTGCTGAGTGTCGGGCACGACGAGTACTGGTCGGCCCCGATGCGTGACCACCTGGAAGCGTACATCGCCAATGACGGTAATGTCGCATTCTTCAGTGGCAATACTGCGTGGTGGCAAGTGCGCAGTGAAGATGAAGGTCGCGCAATTGTCTGTTACCGCGATCCCGGGAAGGACCCGTTCTATGCCGGAGGCGATCATCGCCTGCTGACCACGGTATGGTGCCATCGCCTGATCGGACGACCGGAAAATCAACTGACAGGTGTGAGCTTTGCGTACGGCGGCTATGCGCGTTTCTTTGATCAATTCGTGGAGAGTCCCGGTGCCTATACCGTGCACAAGCCGGATCATTGGATGTTCGAGGGTACGGGGCTGCAGCGCGGAGACCTGCTGGGCGAAAGCGACCGAATTGTCCAATACGAATGCGACGGCTGCGATTTCGAATTGAACGACGGTTTACCTGTTG
>Ga0310125_10001740_pt1 | contig 11133 bp, 8 predicted proteins | sample CB11b_Tmax_Bot8__FD_203508 | JGI IMG/M metagenome (GOLD analysis project Ga0310125, IMG submission 203508) | Marine microbial communities from Western Arctic Ocean, Canada - CB11b_Tmax_Bot8 | ecosystem: Environmental > Aquatic > Marine > Oceanic | place: Canada: Western Arctic Ocean | collected... | reverse complement strand
TGGCCCTCGGGAGTTTTAAAGAGTCCGCCTGAGGCAACCAAATTGCCGGATTGTAGTTGGATGGGGTTGTGCGGGATTTCGATCAGCTCGATGGTGCTGCGGGGGATCACTTTTGGAACCGTCCAAGTCCGTCCATCGTCAGTGGAATAAGAAACAATGTCGTCACCTGGTAAAATCCCTTCCGTATTCGGAATGGCGATGGGCAGTTCCGGATCTTGGCGGTCGAAGCGATAGCCCAGCGCCACCAACGTACCGTTGTGCAACACCAAGGGTTTGAGACAGTCGCTGGTTGGATAGGCGTCGACGGACTTGTCGTACAAGGGTCCTTGCAGTTCCCATGTCAGCCCGCGATCGGCCGAACGGTAAACGTAGGTGGTCAGGTCCACCGATTCGAACGCTTCACCGATGGCGATCATCGCCAGCAATTCTCCCGAAGGCAGTTGGGCGACTGCCGGGAAATAACCGTGTCGGCTGCGCAGCTGCGGCAGAGGGTTTTCGTAAACTACATGATGCTGGATGTACTGGATCATGCTTTCCCTAACACCGCCTGAATTCACTCCGTGAAGAACTCACCCGGAATTTTCACTGGCCTTCCGGTCGGCTACCCAGTTCTTGAGCCCGATAGCCTCCCCTCGACTTGAAATGTCCAATCAGACACACATAACCGACCAGCATGATCGTCGGGAATATGGCCATGTTTGCCAGGGCGCCTTGTTTACTTGTTTCCCGGATGTTTGTAATTTCCTCCGACACGGAGGCATCCTGTTCTGAAAGCAAGGAGTTGAGTTTTTCCTCATCAACCGTTGTGTATTGAATGATTTCATAAATGCTTTTTTCGGTGACAGGTGAGAGCTGATTGTCTTCGTCGATCAGGCCCGCAACGTCTTTTGCGACATCACTCTCTACAACGGCTGTTATTTCGTGGTCAGCTTGCAAAGCCCCAATATAAGGAAAGCCGAGGGTTCCACAGGCCAGCATGCCAATTCCGCTAATCGCATTGAGTGTCAGCGCGCCGCCCTTGGGCGTTTGTTCTGAGACCACGCCCAACATGGTTGGCCAGAAGAATGTTTTGCCGAAGCCATACAAAGTGGCTGCCACAAATAGCAATGCGCCCGTGCTGAAAGATAATGTGTACAGTCCAGCGATTGCCAACGCAGAGCTAACAGCCAGCAATCCCAAAGGAGAGAAACAGTGCACGATCGGTCCAGCAAAAAAACGCAACACCATCATGATGGCCGACGTATAAACTAAGATCCAACCCGGATGGAGGTCATAGGATTCGAACGTGCCTTCCATGATGCCAGTGATCCAACCGTCGGTGCCGATTTCGGTTGTGGCCAACGGTATCATGATCAATACCAACACGAACATCAACATTCTTCCAACAGCACGAGTGTAAAGTCCGAAGGCAACGACAATGCCAGCTCCAATGAGCCAAAACAGAGTCTTTTGTCCAGCGGAGAGAGGGATGGTGTTGCCGTTAGAAAAGAAGTCCATCAGTTGCAGGGCAACGAGAAAACCGACAATCGCGGCGCCCGCAACGCCAAATTCGGCGAGCATCTCGCGATAGCTCACTCCGGACTTCACTCGTTCGTTAACTGGGAATTTGCATTGCAAAAGTATCCAGAGATACACCACAGAAGGAACGGCGATGATGCCCACTTTCAGATACCATTCTGCCTGGCCCATGAAGATCACGATGATGCCGGCGATCACAAGTCCTCCTGGCCAACCAGCGTGAAGAATGTTGAGCCATTTTGTCTTTTCCTTGACAAACATTGTGGCCACTACCGGATTGATGAACGCCTCCACACCGCCGTTGCCGACCGCCAGGATAAGGCTTCCCCAATAGAGCAATTGAAAAGCCGTATCGGCATCGCCTTTTTGGGAAACGAAATAGGCACTGACTCCCATAATGGCCCAAATGATGTGCCCAAAAAAGGCAATCCACATAGCCGTCTTGTAGCCAATTCGATCAATGATCAGACTGATTCCAATGATGCTAAACGCAAACGGCCAAATACCAATGCCCAGCAATCGCCCCTCCTGTGCCGGATCCAGCCCAAATTCGTCCCCCCATGTTGTGATGAGAAATATTCGACTGATAAAGCCAAACGCGGTGGTAATTAGGGCAATAAAGCATCCCCAGAATAAGAGTTGATCGTTTTTTGTGGCACGATTCATCAATTGACTCCTGGAAGGTTGTTTTGACACGCGTTTACCGTGGAGGGCAAGGCAGATGCTCCAAACGGTAACAAAGGGTCCCATTCAGGTCAACCAAAAGATTTAATCGTTTCGCGACAATCCTCCGAGTACCGTCGAGAAATATTTTTCAAGATCTGTCAAAAGTCGCGATAAATGAGACACAGCAACTCAACAAGCAGCACTACTTTTCATCGTTCAATCGCCGGTGATAGATCTGGTCCAACAAGCGTAGCCGGCGAAGATGTGTGCCGATGATTGTGCCGAACAGGACGAGCATCAGGATAAACAGCAAGTGATAATGGGGTGGGTCGATGGCCGGTCGCAAAACGAGCAACGTGAGATAACCGAGGGCGGCGCCGAGGGTCATGAACACAATCAAACGCACGCGAAATAACAGTCCACAAAATACGATGGAAAGCGGATAGGCCACCAAAAGTGGCCCATAAGGATCTTCAACCAGAGTCAGCACCCATGTGATCAGAATCAAATCGACGATGGGCCACAAGAATCGTGCCGTTTCACCGGCCCGATGAATCAGCCATTGTATCATCAGGCACAAGCCGGCCCAAAATAAAATCAGGCTGCTGATATGCAGATCCTGGGTCCACGTTCCCTCCAGCCACCAGTGGGTGGTTTGTCGAACAAACTCGACGGAACCGAGCCCTAGCAAGTGCGCCGCTAGAGATGGCTGTCGGCGCACCCACTTTTTGCAGCGATGAGTCCAGTTGGCAACTGAAGCATTGACGGGTTCATTATGTAGAAAACGATCAAGATCCTCGGCCAACGCCTGGGCCGATGGGTAACGAAAATGCGGGTCCTTTTCCAGACATCGTTGACAGATACGAACCAAGTCGGTGCAGCGTCCGTGTGGACTTTGAGGGGCTAGCGACTCCTGCGTTAGTACTTTGATGAGCAACTCGGCGTGTGACTCTCCGCTGAAGGGTGGTTGGCCCGAGATCGCCGTGTAGAGTACGGCACCCAAAGCATACACATCGACGGCAGTTGTGACTTGCTCTTTGCGACCTGCCGCTTGCTCGGGTGCCATGTATGCGAGCGTACCAATGATCTGACCTGTCACCGTGAGTTCGAGTGAGTCGTCTGTTTTCTTTGCCAGGCCAAAGTCAGTGATTTTCGGTTCGCCAGAATTGTCGATCAAAATGTTGGCCGGTTTGATGTCGCGGTGAATCACGCCGTGCTGATGTGCATGGTGCACCGCCAGGGCGGCCTGACGAACCAGCTCAGCCGCTTTCTGTGGCGAGAGAGGTCCTTGTTCAAACAGTTGGGCAAGGGTGTGACCTTCGATGAGCGCCATCGAGTAATAGTGTTTGCCTTGGTATTCTCCGACGTTGTATACTGGGACAATTCCCGGATGTTCCAACCGAGCCGCCGCTTCGGCTTCGGTGTAAAACCGTTTTACTGCTGATGGATCGTGCAACGCACCGGGCAACAGCATTTTCAAAGCAACCGTTTTTCCCAGGCTCTTTTGACGTGCCCGATAGACGATGCCCATTCCACTACGACCGAGCTCTTCCTCGAGTTCATAGTCTGCAAATTCGCGGTTGTCCATTGCCGCCGGACCGGGAACCAGTATTGAATCCATTGCTTTGCCCGTCGACCGATTGTCGGTGGCCGAGGAATGATGGGTGTTTGGTCTGAGTGCGTCGTGATGGGCCAAGAAAGCACGCAATTCGTCGGCCAGCAGAGGATGGTCGGATAACAAGGCTTCGCGGTCCACCGGTTCGCCACGTTCTTCTGCCAGTAGGATTTGGCCAATCAGTTGGTCGAGCTGGTTCTCTGAAGTCATGGCACCAGTTTGTTATTTGAAATGTCACTGGCCAAAAGCTTTCGCAGTTGCTTCAACCCTCGATGTAGCAGGCCGCCGACGGCAGTGAGGCTCTTTTCCATCTGGTTGGCCACTTCGCTGATGGGCAGCTCTTGTAAATAATGGAGCTCAATGGCGTTGCGCTGTTCGGTCGGCATCTGATCGAGCGCCAGTGCCAGCTGCAGCAGGGTTTCACCGCGCACGGCGCGTTCCTCGACCGCGGTCTGGTTGTCGCCCAGCAGGTCGTTGAGCCGTACCGAAGAAGCATTCAATTCTGCCTCCAGTGACCGTTCCCGGCGGAGGTCCCGCTTGTCTCGCAGGTTGTCACGCAACGCGTGGGCCAAGTTATGGGACAGGATTTGACGTAGCCAAGCGGCCAGTTCTCGTTTACTTGCGCCTCGAAATGTCTTTTGCGCTTGATGAGCGTGGAGCATCGTCTGTTGCACGATGTCCGATGCGTCCAGCCGACGCCGCAGCGACGAGGCCAGTTGTGTCCGTGCCAAGACGTTCAGGTACGGACGGAAGACTTCGAGATCGTCTGGCAGATCAGTCATGAGATGGTGTTCAGTGTCGTCTTGGTGGTCGTCCCCAAGACGACCAAGGAATGGACTCCTCGATGTTTTACCACTTCAACGACTATTGTAACAACTTACGATGCTACTTTCATGTGACCGATAGGGTGGTAAATTGACGTTTGTGCACAGGCACGTTATAACGATTTGGTCGTACTGCCCCACCCTTCAGTGAAGGTTTTCCTCGGGTTGGCTACGGCCGAATTTGCAATGAGGATGACAGGTAGTTTCCGTCACCGGTCAACGCACTAGGTTTTACGATGGTCTGTAGACGCTGGTTCCACGCACATTGGTGAAGTTTCATCATTCGAATTACGAACAAGATGGAACGCACGTTCGCATTGTCAAACAGGAGCAACGAGTTGGCCTGTTGTTGAACGGTTCCTTCATGTTTCCACCTCCGCCACAGAAAACACATGCATGACTCACTCACAGCATAGAAACCGAAAACAGCAAGCGAATCAGGAAACGACCGCCAAACTCAGCCGTCGGGCGTTCGTCAGCACTGGTTCGGTGCTGGCGGCTTCAGGAATCTATACAACTGGCGCTCCAGAGGTCACCGCATTAGACAACGTGACATCACAATCCGTACCTCCTTCGTCTTTGGCGCAGGAATTTTCAGTGGCCGCCAGACAAACAACAAAAGATCACTATATGCATGATCCGGGCATGGCCATTCTGTCGGACGGGACCCTCCTGGTGGCGGCACCCTGTTTCGAGTGGGAACACAAACGTGTCCTGAGAAACGTGCGGTCCAGACGTAAGATCATTCACCAAGAGCTGTTAATATCACGCAGTCTCGATGGGGGGCAGTCTTGGGAAACACTCGACTCGATGGCCGTTCCAGATGCAACTCCATTTGTCCACGAGGACACGTTCTATATGTTTCTTCCCGGAAAGAGTTTCAAGCTGGTGCGCAGTGATGACCGGGGACAAAGTTGGAGTGAGCCAGTGGAAATACTCAAGACGACAGAATGGAACTGCAGCACAGCAATAGTCACGAAAGATAAAAAGCTGTACTGGGCCATCGGTGGTACGACAGCCATTTGTGCCGACCTGTCGATGGATCTCATGGATCCCCGTGCGTGGCGCAGGTCCAATCGCGTGGATTTTCCTAGGGTACCTGATCGACTTCGCAGTAACGTTTATCCGCCAGACAAAGGCACCTGGCCCGTTCAGTGGGGGGGTGACCTGTGGCTTGAACCGAATGTGGTTGATGTCAACGGCCACCTGCGAGTGTTGTCACGTTGTGTCATTGATGAATACTCAACGGCTAGCATAGGTGGTATCTGCGACCTGACTGATAACGGTGAAAATTTGCAACTTGAGTTCACGCAGTTCGCGGCGATACCGGGTGCCCAGAACAAATTCTTCATCATGTATGATGAAACCTCCACGTTGTTCTGGATGCTCTCGAACATGCCGACCGATTCGCAGGGCTTTTTCGTTGACCGCGACGAATTGCTCAAAATCGGATACCACGGTGGTCCAGGCAACGAGCGCCGAATCTTAATGTTGTATTACAGCAGGGACTCTCTGAATTGGTTTCAAGCAGGTTGTGCAGCGATGTGGCCCAGCCCGATTCAGTCGTTCATGTATCCTTCGGCGGCGATCGACGGTGATGATATTGTCTTTATCTCGCGCACGTCCAGCGAAGCTCAAAACCAACACGATGCCGACCTAGTGACGTTTCACCGGATTGCTGACTTCCGTGCACTGGCGATGGATATTTTTCCAAAGTTGCCAGACGGTCCGAATATTTGACAGCACACACGCGTCAGTTAACGTGGTAAAGCACACCGGGAAATCAGGCAAAATTTTGTTACGGGTCTTTCCGTCATCCAGAAGGGTGGCTCAAGCGCTGTTTTAAAACGCGATACATTGTTCCGATGACGACGCCTGCACAAATCCCAGTTAGTATTTCAGCGCATCCATTTTACCGTAGCGGTTTGCCACGGGTAATGAACATGACCTTCGCCGTTTGGCCTTGGTCGCAGAAGAACATCACGTCATTGTCTCCCTTTCGGATAGTGGGCACGACACCTTGCGGTTCCACTTCGGCCTTGGTGAATCCGTTGGGATCGAAAACGCGCACCGGTCCGTCACCCTCATACTCCAGGTACCAGTCGGGCTCGAGAGTGATGGGGAATGTGATGGACTTTTCATTCACCTTCAGGCTGGGATTGTGGCGGGTCCGAGGGGTTTCCTGCAGCGCCTCCAGGCCGCCGAAATGGGCTCCTGTCGCCCCCGGGGGCAGGTTGGTGATGAAGACATAGACCCGCTCGACCGATTCAAAACTCATGTTTCCCAGGGCATAGTAATTGCTAAGGGGAAACTTGAAGTCCAAAATCTCCCCGTCGGCGGATTCTGGCATCCGGATATATTTCCATCCTGTGAAGTCCAGGTGTACATAATAGTCGCGTACGTTTTGCCGCCCCGACTCGATAGCAAAATGCAGATACACGCCTGAATTATCGCCCTTGACCCAGGCTTCCAGCGCCCGATGTTGCAACAGGTTTTTGGCACTATCGAGGATCACCTCGGCACACGCCCACCCCTTCAATTTGGTTCCTTTGTTTGTGGCCGTAACGTCGAAGGACTTACCGCCCTCGGGGGATTCCTCGTCCGAAATGTGCAGGGAAAATTCCATTCCTGGGGCCTGGCGGGGTCCCCACATCGGACCGGCACCCGTCGTCGCAAGATTCAACGGCCCCGGCTTAAGCAGCACCACGTTCTGTGGATCGCCGTACTCGGCCAACTGCGGCTTCGGCTCGATGAAGACACGCAGCGGTTGAGACGGGTGCGTGCTGTCGAAGGTCCAGGTGTTTTGCTTGCCGTCGACCTTCGCCACGTACTTTTCCGGCACATAGGTCACCGGACGAATCTGTTACTCTCCCTTTGCCTTTTGCTCCAGGGTGAATTCCCGGTTGGGTTCCTTCAGCTGCTCCCGGATCCTTTTCGGGAAATAGTTGGCGATCTTCAATTCCTCCCAGTTGCGGATCATAGCGAAGATCTCCTGTGTTCGGCCGTTACCGTCCAACCGACGCTTGTCGGTGCTCAGGCTAATCGGCGCTGAATGAGCCAGAGCTTTGCACCAGGCATACGCCATTTCCCGGGGCCGGGTAGCAGGTCCGGTCACATTGTGGGTGAAGTAGCCGAACCATCCCAGGTCGAACGACAGGAAGTCCACCGTGCACTGGGAAATGTCAGCTAAGCCCGTGTTGAAGTGCTCGATGACCCCGTTTTGGGGACAGTCCCTGTGATTGCCCTGGGTCAGGACGTGCCAGGAATGGTTGCTGACCGGGTCATGGTTGAAGCGAACCTTCCGACGGGTGTAGTGAAACCGCTTGATGTTCGAGAGCCCCCGGGTGTACCAGTCCGGCAACCACTCTGGCGGATAGTGGTTTGTGTTTTCTCCGGTTCCATCGGGATAGAAGTAATCGACTTCGAACCGGTCTAGGATTGCCGCTTCGGCGCGAAGGACGCGGTCGAACAGATCACTTTGCAGGTCTGACAGGTAGTGGGCCCAATAGAACTCGGCGAAGTTGTCGATCGCCGTACCCGTGGAGTGAGCAGCAGCCACGGTCCCGTGCGCACCGCGCCCGCAGTTCGTAAAGCCATAGGGCTCGGTCGTCTGCAGACCACCGTAAATGATGATCTCATTGCCGATCCGCCGGTCGCGTCCGTGATACCCGGATTTATCCCCTTGTTCCAAGAGACCGCGCGGCGAGGTCGTCGTAGGAATGAAACGGTCCGTCGGCCCGATGTCTGTGCCAGGATACGCTGTCGGTCGGGATACATTAGGAAACCCTTGGCCGGTACCGGCTTGACCAGGGGATCATGCTTGTGTCCGACCACCTCCCAATTGTGCAGCCCGAACTTCAGTCCTGCCGCGTGGAATTTGCGGCTCACGGTCAGGAGACCCGTCTCGCCGTTGGAAAAGTTTTTCCGATTGATGAGGAAGCTTCCGTTGGAGCTGCACCAGTGAGGACGGTTGACGTGGAGGCTACCTGTCTTGGCATAAGCGATCACGTCGTCGGCGGTTTCCTCGGAGACTTCTGCGTACAGAATGGACTTCATCAGCTCGGGAGACCTGCGTGCCCAGACACCGTCAATCGTGGGGTGCGGTAAACCATTCTCGATCTCGATCTGTTCAATGATGTCCAGCAGGCTTTTCGTTGGACATGCGATGACGGCGACTTTTTCCCCGTCGAGCCCGACTCTTCGGTCGGCGTGGGCGATGAGCACCGGCCGCTCGTCGCCTTGGGGACCCGTGGCTCCGTGCCACTGCCCGTCTTTTTCGATGGCCATGAACGGCACTGAATCCGCACTATCGAGGTGATCACGGCCGGTCCGTTTATTGACAAATGCCTTGTTCAGCCCATCCGTTCCGACAGCATAGACCACGTGACCGTTCTCCAGAAGAATGTGGTCCCCTTCCACTCGCACGCCTGCCGCTCACATGGCCGAAACGCCACACAGACTTAGGATGCCCACCATCACGATCCCGATTTACGATTTTAATGTTTTGTGCCTTTTGTGATTCACTGCCACTTTCATTCAGCGCTCTGTGATTGGATTTATAAGCGTGTTTTACTCCAGCAACTGGTTAAAACGGCGGCTGACCAATTCAAGGGTTTGAAGTACGAGGACAACGCCCTGCACACTTCGGATGCCAGCCATCATGTACGTACATGTATACAGGATTGTCGCTTGATTGTACTTAATTTTACAGCCGTATCTTTCCACATCGGTGGAAATCATTTGCAGCGAGAAATGGCCAGAATGATTAGATATCGATCTGGAAGATTGCCTATTTACCATCTAACTAAGTCTTTGGAACAGGCCAGTCAGACAAGCCGATCTCATTTCCAGCCTTGGGCGAGGTTCAGGACTATCTTTAGTTTGAACAGAAAACTACACAAGGCATCCAACGGATGTCTGTGTGGTTGACGCGCCTCTTTCCACGAATCGCCCCATGCAAAATTGACTGATTTCGGATTTGAGCAAGACCGTGTGTCGCTGACTTAAACGAGCCATCCATTTTTTGGGAAAAAATTCCCTGGCAAGGAATTGAACGATTCGGTTTCGCTGTCCAGCCAATGCAATGGACCTACCTGGACGACCACTGTGGTATCCATGATTTTGGTAAAGTACTATGGTTACATTGATCATGAGATGTGGCCCAGTGGTTCATGCAGAATCTCAGATTGTCTGACAGTTTGGAGATCCTATGCAAAACATGTCCTGGATGAGAGTAAATGATAGCCGTCTGTTTGCGACCATCATCTATTTGGCGGCGAGTTCCACAACGTTGGCCGAGGTCACATTCGAGAACGTGTCTGAAACAATGGGCGCTGGAGGTGGCGGCTCAGCGGCCTGGGTTGATTACGACCAGGATGGCTGGACCGATTTGCAGACCGATGCCTTGTACCACAACCAAGGGGGTGTGAAGTTTGTCAAGACAGGGCCAGGCAACGGTGGCAACAGCTGGTGTGATTTTGACAACGACGGTCATCTCGATTACTTCGTATCCGGCGGGGGACAAATCTGCTTTGGTAAAGGTGACGGAACCTTTGATTGCCAGGCTGTTCCCAAACGGCCGATGAGTGTCAGTTTGGGAGGAGCCTGTATGGATATCAATGGCGATGGACTAGTTGACATTTACTGTGGGGGTTACGAGATCTGGGGAAAAGTCGCCGCCTTTCCTGATGCGATCTACACCAACCAAGGAGATCGTGAATTTGAATTCACGTGGAAATCGATGTATCCCTATCCGGCGCGCGGCGTTACGGTGGCGGACTATAACAACGATGGCGCTACGGATATCTATGTGTCGAATTACCGTCTTCGCGGTAATATCTTGTGGCGCGGAACCAAGAGTGGCCAGTTCGCTTTCGCTTCTGTCGAAAGTGGTGTGCTGGGTGGCTCGGCCCATACAATTGGCTCGGCCTTTGGTGATATCGACAGCGACGGAAATATCGATCTGTTCGTAGGTAATTTTTCCCACGCCGGCCAGCAGCAGTCCATTTTCTTTAAGAACTTGGGTGCTGCTGAGAATTATAAATTTGAGAACAAGGGTACGTGTGGTGTCATCTATCAGGAATCGTATGCCTCTCCGGCTTTAGGTGATTACGACAACGATGGTGATTTGGACCTTTATTTCACTACTGTTTATGGTCATAACCATGCCAAATTCTTCCGAAATGATGGAGACTGGAATTTTACGGAGATATCCGGTCCGGCCGGGCTGGGTGGGATGCCCCCGACGTATCAGGCAGCCTGGGGTGATTACGACAACGATGGTGACCTGGACTTGGCCACTGGTGGAAGACTTTACCGGAACCAGGGTGCGCCGGGTAACTGGCTGAAAGTCAAGCTACGAGGAGATGCCACTGTTGATCAAAGCGGAGGGATTAATCGTGCAGCGATCGGAGCACAGGTGCGCATCCAACTTGGTAATCGGGTGTTGACTCGACAGGTCGCCAGTGCCACCGGACAAGGAAATATGAACGACCTTACGCTGCATTTTGG
>Ga0310125_10001739_pt1 | contig 11134 bp, 13 predicted proteins | sample CB11b_Tmax_Bot8__FD_203508 | JGI IMG/M metagenome (GOLD analysis project Ga0310125, IMG submission 203508) | Marine microbial communities from Western Arctic Ocean, Canada - CB11b_Tmax_Bot8 | ecosystem: Environmental > Aquatic > Marine > Oceanic | place: Canada: Western Arctic Ocean | collected... | reverse complement strand
CAATACCCGCAGCCGCGATCCGAATTGGCAGCTAGTCGAAACCCACGGCGAAAATTGACCCGCTAGCTGGCCATGCGCGGTCGTCTCGGCATCATTTGGGCCTGGGCCCTGCTGCTAGGCCTGGGCCTATTGCTGTGGTGGGTGACCCGGCCGGGCCCGCCCGCCGTCCCCAGCGATCAAATGGATTATCGCCCAATGCCCTTCGCGGCCCTGGAAGGCTGGGAACAGGATGATCACGGGGCCGCGTTGGCGGCCTTCTTGCGGAGTTGCGGCCGTATCGGCACCTGGCCGGCCGATCGCCCTTTAAGTGGCCGCGACTGGGTCGCGGGCCGGGCCGGGGACTGGGCCGGGGTCTGCCGCGCCGCCCAGGCCATCGCGCCCGAGAAGCCTGATCTGGCGCGGCGCTTTTTTGAAGACCAATTCCGCGCCGTCGCCGTCCGTTTCGGCGGACAGGCGGCGGGCCTTTTCACCGGCTACTACGAACCGCTACTGCGGGGCAGCCGGGTGCCGGGAGGGCCCTATACGGTTCCTCTGCATGGGCTGCCGGATGACCTGGTCAACGTCAATTTGGGTGATTTCAGCGACAGCCTGCAAGGCCGGCATATCGTAGGCCGGGTTCAGGGCCGGCGGCTGCGGCCCTACTATGAAAGACAGCAGATTGCCGCCGGCGCACTGGCCGCGCAGGGCCTAGAAATTGTCTACGTGGATGACCTGATTGATGCCTTTTTTCTGCAGATCCAGGGCTCCGGCCGGGTACGGTTCGCGAATGGCGAAGAAATACGCCTGGGCTATTCGGGCGGTAATGGCCGGCGCTATTTTGCGATTGGCCGGGAATTGATCCAACGGGGCATCCTGAGCCCGGAAAATGTTTCCATGCAGAGCATTCGGGCTTGGTTGAGCGCCCATCCCGGGCAGGCCCGAGAGGTCATGGATATGAACCCATCCTATGTCTTCTTCCGTGAGCTGCGGGGGCCGGGACCCATTGGCGCCCTGGGTGTGGCGCTCAGCCCGGGCCGCTCCATCGCCGTGGATCGTCGGCTGATCCCCCTGGGCATCCCGATCTGGCTCCAGGCCAGCCATCCAGCCGCCAATTCCGACCTGGGCGACCAGCCATTGCGCCGGCTGATGCTGGCCCAGGATACTGGCGGCGCCATTACGGGCGGGGTGCGGGGCGATGTATTCTGGGGCCATGGCGCCCGCGCCGCCGCCATCGCCGGACGCATGAAAAATGCGGGGGAATGGTTTCTGCTGTTACCCCGCGCCCTGGCCGAACGGCTGTAAGCGTAGGGTGCTTTACTAATCAGGCCGCCCTCCTCATATTAGACCCTCCTCTTCGGCGTCTGCCTCAATGGCATCGTCCTCGTTAATCGGAAAACAAAACTCGAGAACGACGCCAAAGGTGTTTGAGAACTTGTCGCGCTTTTCCTGCGTCCAGCCCCGCCAATGCTTGAGGCAGCCCTGACGATCGGCTTGTTTGCGAATGTTTTTTTTCGAGGAGCTTGCTTCTTTGTTACGGGTTTTTTAGGCGCCCGGGTCTGGCCGCGCTGTCGTGGTTGGGCTTGTTTTTCGGGCCGGACCCCAGCAGCGGCATATAAGCCGAGGAAAAGTGTGGCTATACGTGACTGCTGGGCAAACGGGTTGTAACTGCGGAACGCATCGCGAATCGCCGTTTCATCGTCTTTTGCTGGATCGACATAGGAGAGGACGTCTGCGTAGGCGATATCCAGCTGCGCCTAATACAAAGATCGTACAGTGGCTGGTTGGCCGTGGCACTGAAGGGCGCGGAATTGCGGATTGGGTAGAAAAATATAGAAAGGCGCGAAGCTGGCCAGTGCGCGGCTAACTTAGGAGACACCCACCGCCTAATTAGTACAGCACCAAGCGTAGCCCGCATGCGCCCCGGAGTGCTATAAGGCCAGACAAGGCGCCGCTTCGCGCCGCGGACGGATGGGTCAAGCATGGCAAACGAAAATTCCAAGGCGCCGATAAACGTCGGTTTGTTCGCCACCTGTCTGGTGGATTTGTTCCGGCCCACGGTCGGCTTTGCGGCAGCCCAATTGATCGAGGCGGCGGGCTGTACCGTGCATGTCCCGGAACAGACCTGCTGCGGTCAGCCGGCGTACAATTCCGGCGACCGCCGACACGCCCAGCAAATCGCCCGCCAGGTTATTGTAACGTTCGGGAGCTATGACTACGTGGTAGTGCCGTCCGGATCTTGCGGCGGCATGATTGCCGTGCACTACCCTGATCTGTTCGCCGATGATCCGGAATGGAGCCAGCGGGCTCGTGCCCTGGCCGCGAAAACGTTCGAGTTGACAACCTTTTTGGCCGATGTCATGAAAACCGGCCCCGTCACCGCCCAATACGATGGTACGGCGACCTATCACGATGCCTGCGCCGGTTTGCGGGAGCTGGGCGTGCGGGAGCAGCCGCGGGACTTGCTGGCAGGCGTTAGCGGCCTCAAACTCGAGGAAATGGCCGAAACCGAAGCCTGCTGCGGCTTTGGCGGCACCTTTTGTGTCAAATACGGGGAAATTTCCACCGATATTGTGACCCGGAAAACGGCCAATATAAGCAATACCGGCGCGGATCTGTTGCTGGCCGGCGATCTGGGTTGCCTTTTGAATATAGCCGGGCGCTTAACGCGGGAAGGTTCTCCGGTGCAGGTGCGCCACGTGGCCGAGGTTCTGGCCGGAATGACCGATCAGGTGCCGTCTATTGGCCAGGCCGATACAACTACGCCGTATAGCGAGGGTTGAGCCATTGGAATTCATGAACCCCACCATTTTCAAGGAAAATGCCCGCGACGCCCTGGCGGACCCGGACTTGCGCAGCGCCATGACCATGCTCAATGCCGGCATGGTGCCCAATCGCCAGGCCGCCGTGGACCGCTTGCCTGAATTCGGGCTGCTCTCGCAACGGGGCCGGGAACTAAAGGATCATGTCCTGGGCAATCTGGATTTCTATCTGGAACGCTTTGAACGCAATTGTCAGGCCGCCGGCGGGCAGGTGCACTGGTGCGCGAGCCCGGAAGATGCCCGTAACGCGGTGCTGGCGATCTGCCGCTCGGTCGATGCCAAGACCGTGACCAAGGGCAAGTCCATGATCGCCGAGGAAATTCATCTGAATGAATTTCTGGATACCCATGGCATTACGCCGGTGGAAACCGACCTGGGCGAATATATCATCCAGCTGGCCCAGGAACCGCCCTCGCATATCATCGGCCCGGCGATCCACAAGACAAAGGATCAGGTCTCCGACTTGTTTTTGGAGCATCATGCCAAACTGGGCCGTACTGAACGCCAGACCGAACCGCCAAAATTGGTCAACGAGGCCCGGGAAATTCTACGGCAGAAATATTTCGACGCCGATGTCGGCATTACCGGGGCCAATTACCTGATCGCGGAAACCGGCAGTTCCATCATCGTCACTAATGAGGGCAATGGCGATCTGACCCAGGCCTTGCCGAAGATCCACATCGTCATCGCCTCGCTGGAAAAGGTGGTGCCGACCCTGGAAGACGCCACCACATTTTTGCGTATCCTGGCCCGTTCGGCCACGGGTCAGGAGTTTTCCGCCTATACCACGATCTCCACAGGGCCCCGGCGCCCGGACGATGTGGACGGGCCTGGCGAATATCACGTCATCCTGCTGGACAACGGACGCTCCGCCATGTTGGGCAGCGAGGTACAGGATATGTTGCGTTGTATCCGTTGCGGCGCCTGCATGAACCATTGCCCGGTCTATCAATCGGTGGGCGGTCATACCTACGGCACGGTTTATGTGGGCCCTATGGGCGCGGTGCTATCACCGGCCCTGTTGGGGGTATCGGACACCCGGCATCTGCCTTGCGCTTCGACGCTGTGCGGGCGCTGCGAGGAAGTCTGCCCCGTTTCCATACCCCTGCCGCGTTTGTTACGGCAATGGCGCGAAAGGTCATTCGAAGCGGGCTATGTGCCAAGCCTGGAACGTTGGGGCCTCTCCGTCTGGGCTTTCTTTGCCAAACGGCCCCGGCTATATGGCGTGGGCGCACGCTTGGCCGTTCGCGGCTTGCGATTTTTGGGCCGGCGGCAGGGCCGGCTGGCCAAGTTGTGGTTCGCGGGGGGCTGGACCGACGGCCGAGACCTGCCGGCACCAGAGGGCCAGACCTTTCAGGAACGCTGGCACCGGCGGCAACGTAAGCAACGCGGCGGGCCGGCGTAATGAGTGACCCCAAGACTGGAGCCAAATCAACGCTGGCGGCGAAAGCAGGCCGCGAGGCTATTCTGGGAGCTATCCGGCAATCTTTGGGCCGCCCAGCCTTGACGACGGAGGCACGGCGGGAACTGAACGATCATATTGCCAAACACCGGGCCAATCTGGTGCCGGCCCGCGGCAAGGGCGAACATGGGGCTCTGGTGGAGCGGTTTCAGGAGATGGCCCTGGCCGCCTCATGCACGGTGGCCGTGGTCACCAACGAGGCTGCGGTCCCTGACGCCGTGGCCGAGTACCTGCGGGCCAACAATTTGCCGACCCGGGTGACCCTGGCGCCGGATGAATGGCTGTGCAGCTTGGGTTGGGATAGCCAAAGCCTGCTGGAAACCCGACAGGGTGCCGCCGGCATCGACGACATGGTCTCGGTTACGCCGGCCTTCGCGGGAGTGGCGGAAACCGGCACATTGGTTGCTTTGTCGGGGGCGAACCACCCAGTGACCCTGAATTTCGTGCCCGATTATCACGTTGTCGCCCTGCGGACTAGCCAAGTCGTGGGCGCCTATGAAGAGGTTTGGGCCCGCCTGCGCAAGGCCAACAAGCAAGGTGGGGGCTTTACCATGCCGCGCACGGTCAACATGATCACCGGCCCCTCGCGCACCGCCGATATCGCCCTGACCATCGAATTGGGTGCCCATGGCCCGCGCAGCCTGCATATTGTTCTGATCGATGACGAAACCGGGAAAGACTAAGGGTCCAACCGACGGCGATGCGCTTTTCGAGGCTGCCATGCGTGATGCCCGACCCCTGAAGCGACGGCCCTCTCGCCCACCGCGGACAACGGCAAAAGCGCCCAATACAGCGGGCAAAACCGCCCCTGTGGCGGCGCCGGAAGCGAAAGCCCGCGCCGGGGCCAGACCGCGCCCGGGTCCCCGTCCGCCCGCGCCCCTGATCGTGGCGAAAGCAACTGGCGGCCTGGACAAGCGCAGCGCGGAAAGATTGCGTCGGGGGCAAATGGCGATCGAGGGACGCCTGGATCTGCACGGCCATACCCAGGCCGATGCCCACCGTGCCCTAGATGCATTTATTGCCGCCAGCTATCGAACGGGCCGGCGCTGCGTGCTGGTTATCACTGGCAAGGGTGGCGCTAGGGACGATGTGGACAGGGGCTTCATGCCGGACCGGGACAGCGGCGTACTGCGCCGTAATCTACCGCGTTGGCTGGGGGAAGGGCCGGTACGACAAATGGTCTTGCGTATCGAGGCCGCCCGGCCGCAACATGGTGGTGAAGGCGCCTACTATGTCTTGCTGCGGCGCAAGCGTTAGGGGGCTTAATAGTTGGCCCGGTGACTCGATGAAGATTGACACCTGATGTGGAGGGCTTGAGATGTTATTGCAAGGCTCGTGTCATTGCGGCGCCGTCAGCTTTACGGTGAACAGCTCTAGCCCACAACCTTATCAGCGCTGCTATTGCTCTATCTGCCGCAAGGCCGGCGGCGCGGGCGGCTTCGCCATCAACATCATGGCCGACAACGAAACCATGCAGGTCACCGGTCAGGACCAGGTAGCGGAATACCGCGCGGTGACGGGCGGTCAGCCCTCCCATCATCGGCGCTATTTCTGCCGGCAATGCGGCAGTCATCTTTGGGCCTGGAACGAAAGCTGGCCCGGACTGGTGCATCCGCTCGCCTCGGTCGTCGATACGCCCTTGCCTAAACCGTCGCATTTTGTCGATATCATGCTGGACAGCGCGGCGCCCTGGGTCGAACTGCATGCAGGCGATCACATCGAAAGGTTCGCCGACTATCCCGACCAATCCATCGAGGCCTGGCACCGGCGCCACGGCCTGTGGCTGGATTAGGTCATGCCAGCCGGACTGACTCCTTTTGGCGTCAGGATCCGCGAGCTGCGTCGGCAACGGCGCGTCAGTCAGAAACAGATGGCGGCCCACCTGCAGATTTCGGCGGCCTACCTGTCCGCCTTGGAGCGGGGCCAACGGGGCCGGCCGTCGCTGATTTTGGTGGATCAGATCTGCGGCTATTTCAACATCATCTGGGACGAAGCGGATGCCATGCGCCGCCTGGCTAGACTAAGTCATCCACGGGTCGTGATTGACACCACGGAAGCGGGACCGGAGGCAACCGAATTAGCCAATCGTCTGGCGGAAGGGATCAACGATCTGCCCGTGGCCCGCGTCAGGCAAATGCTAGCCGTGATGACGGCGGATAATTAGGAACACAACTGTGGTGGATAAAGTCTTCGGTGACTATGGTCAGGCCGGTCTCGATGCAGAGTATGATAATCGCGCTAAAGTTCCCGACAGCGTGGAATTACTGCGGCGGTCCGCGGATTTGAGCCGGAAATGGCGGCAGCGGTAGACCGGCGAATTGAACACTCCATTTGGTCCTCGCGTGGATGAGGTGCTGAATATATTTCCGGCCAAGGCCGGCCCGGCCCCGATCCAAGTGTTTATCCACGGTGGATATTGGAGAATGATGTCCAAGGGTGATTACTCCTATGTCGCGTGCGCCCTTACGCCAGAGTGGTGGTCAACTATGGTCTGATCCCCACCATTGACATGGACGAGTTGGTCCGCCAATGCCGGTCCGCCGTGGCCTGCGTCTATCGTAATGCCGCCAGTTTTGGCGGCGATCCGGAGCGCATCTTTATCTCTGGCCATTCCGCCGATGGCCATGCTGATGGCAACGGACTGGCCGGGTTTCGGTAGCCAACCGCCCGAGGCGCGGCCGCGCCTGCCCCTTAATCTGGTCCAGGGCGGCTGCGGCATATCGGGGCTGTATGATCTGGAGCCGATCCACCGGTGTTTCCTCAATGACGAACTTAAACTCAACGTCGAAGAGGCGGCCCGCAACAGCCCCTTGCATCTGGCCCCCGGTGGGACAAGGCCGCTGTTATTGGCGGTGGGCGGAGATGAGGGGCCAGAATATCTACGCCAGAGCGAGGCTCTGGCCGCGGCCTGGCGCCGCCATGGCATCGATGTCGAGGTAATCGTAATGCCGGGACAAAACCATCTCACGATGGTTGATCAACTATCCGACCCGGACGCCGAACTTAGCCGGTTAATACGGCGCCAATTGGGGCTGTAATTCGCCGCCTTTTAATATCCTTGAAATATCAGTTTACAAAGCCAACGTATTAGACGTAACATGCCCGCGCCGGCATATATCGGAATGTAATAGTATAAAACAAAAAAACGAGAGATGAAGCAAAAAGTAGAGTGGAGACATTTATTGGTTGAGGCGAGAGTGTAGGGCCATGTCCGAAAATCGCGATTTTCTCGTTCGTTTTTGGGGTGTTCGAGGGAGTATTTCTATCTCCGATGCGAACTCGGTTCGTTATGGCGGCAACACCTCCTGCCTGGAAATTCGTTGTGGCGAACAACTATTAATTTTTGATACCGGCTCCGGTTTTCGCTACCTGGGCAATGAATTGCTAAAATCCGGCGGAACGATCGACGCGGATATCTTTCTCAGCCACACTCACTACGACCACGTCTGCGGTATCCCGTTCTTCAAACCATTCTTTAATCCGGAAAATAATTTTCGCCTGTCGGCCGGTCATTTGTTGCCGGAAACCAATATCCGCGATGTACTGTGCGATTTGATGAAGACGCCATTATTCCCGGTGTCCCTAGATATTTTCCAATCAAAGATCGAGTTTCATGATTTTGCTATCGGTGACGCCTTGACTGTCGGTACCGATGTGGTCATTCGCACGGCGCCGCTGAACCACCCAAACGGCGCCACCGGCTATCGCGTCGAATTCGAAGGCAAGTCGATCTGTTATCTAACCGATACGGAACATGTTCCCGGCGAGTTGGATCAGAATATTCTGCGTCTGATTCATGGCGCCGACTTGGTAATATACGATTCCATGTTTACCGAGGACGAATACAAAAACTGTGCCGGCTGGGGTCATTCCACATGGCAAGCCGGCGCCGACCTGTGCGATGCGGCCGGGGTTTCGCAGTTTGTGATTTTTCACCATGACCCTGATCACGATGATAATTTCATGGACCAGATCGCCGTAGCGGCGAAAAAACGGCGCCCTGGCACCATCGTTGCCCAAGAAGGCATGGTACTACGGCCCTAGTTCTTTATCCCTGACATTAAGAGATTGAAATGCCGCTGTTCCGCCATTAGGCATTCCCAGGACGGGGGAGAGACGAAATGCGCCGGTTGCGATTGGGATTGTTGACGGTGCTGGGGCTGGCCCGGCGTGGTTTCTTTATTCCTTATCGATACGCCAATACACTGCCCCAGCCGGGTCGTAATCCAAGCTATCCGCCACTGGCGGCATTGATGACGGCCGCCGAGCCCGCCTTCGCGGCGTTGTTGCGGGATATCGATAGCTACGAAGCGGCCTTGCAGGCGATGGGCGACGCCCCCCCCCCCGCCCCGCGTTGGACCCAAGATTGGTTTTCGACCTTGGATGCCGCCGCCGCTTACGCCATTGTGCGCCGCCGGCAGCCGAAGCGGATCATTGAGGTGGGATCGGGCCATTCAACGCGGTTTATGAAACGGGCCGTCGATGACGGCGGCCTGGCAACCCATATCACCGCCATCGACCCGCAGCCCAACCGTTTCGTCGATTGCCTGGAGATAGAGTTTTTGAAAGAGACCCTGGGCAAGGTGGGTCTGGAAGTCTTCGCCAGCCTGGAGGCCGGTGATATTCTGTTCATTGACTCATCCCATATCCTGATGCCGGGCAGCGATGTGGATGATCTGTTCAACCGGGTGATGCCAAACCTGCCCGCCGGCGCGTTGGTGCACATTCACGATATATTTCTGCCCGATGATTATCCGTTAATATGGGATTGGCGCGGCTATAACGAACAATTGGGGGTGGCACCTCTGCTGGCCGGCGGTGCTTACGAGATCCTGTTCGCATCCCATTATGTCGCAACCCGTATGGAGGAAAAGGTCGTAGCCTCCGCCGTGGCCCGTCTGCCAAGCAAGGCGGGAAGCCTGCCCGCTAGCCTGTGGCTGCGAAAATGTTAAGGCGGCCGCCATGCGGCATGACCCGAACAAATTTGGTCTGATCCGGGGCCAGAAAACCGACCTACCCCCACGGGTGGCTGCCGTTATCCGGGCGCATCAATTGCAAAGCGAAATTCTGATTGCCTGGGCCCAGCTACTGGTCGGTGCGACCTGGGCCAGCCTGTATGTCCTGACGCCGAAAACCACCGGGGCCGCCTCCATGATCGAACCGGTGGCCCTTGCCCTTGGCCTATATCTGTTGTTTTCCATTTTGCGTTTGGTCCCGGTCTACCGTAGTTTTTCGCGCCTTAAATCGCCCATCAAATTGTCAGTGCCGAACAGCGGATTGAGGCGGGGCAGGGCAAAATACGGCATGCCGCCGTCCTATTCTACGATATTTCCGGCTTCACGCCCCTGGCCATAGGGATGGGCCGGGCCCAAAGTTATCTCCGCAAAACCCATTAAAGCAACGCCCGGCCCCGCCCGGTAGCGGGTACCGCCGGGCCTGTGGATCTGCTGCCGTAGTCCCGATTCGATGAACATCAAAACGGGACTAGCCTTTTCGTTCCCGCCAGTGCGCCCAGAGTATTTTTATTCTGAAAACACTCAGATCTCTAAAATTAGAACAATTTTTCCAACTACTTAGAATCGCTTCGCGATTCTTATTAATTCGGAATTGCTCTAAGCGTACTAATCGAGCTCCAAACCGTCCATGCCGGAATTTTTGCGGACCTCACCGCACATCTCGCGCAGATGCGGCCCCAGTTCTACCGGATCCGCTATCTGTTCTATCTCGGCGCCGCGGCGCCAGCCTTCACAGACCGCGACCATGCCGCCGCCAGCTTGGATGACCCGGCCGGATATATCATGTGCTGCCGCGCTGGCCAGATAGACCACCGCCGGGGAGACCCAGCTTGGCAGTCGCCATTCGATCTCATCCTCGGTGTATTCGCGCAGGTTGTCGGTCATGCGAGTATAGGCGGAGGGCGAGATGGCATTGACGGTAACCCCGATACGCCGCAGCTCCCGCGCTGCGATTACCGTGAAGGCGGCGATGCCGGCCTTGGCCGCGCCATAGTTGGTTTGGCCCACATTGCCGTAAATGCCCGAGGTCGAGGTGGTATTGATAATCCGCCCATCGACCGGGCCGCCGCTTTCCTTTGAATGGCCGCGCCAATAGGCCGCGGCATGGCGGGACGGCGCGAAGGTACCCTTTAGATGCACCTGGATCACCGAATCCCATTCTTCTTCGGTCATATTGACCAGCATGCGGTCGCGCAGGATGCCGGCGTTATTGATCAGAACATCCAGCTTGCCGAAAGTATCGACCGCCTGATCGACCATGTTCTTGGCGCCGTTCCAGTTACTCACGTCATCGCCATTGACCACCGCCTCGCCACCGGACGCCATGATCTCGTCTGCCACGGACTGGGCCGGGGTCCGATCCGCGCCGCTGCCGTCAACGGCGCCGCCCAGATCGTTCACCACCACCTTGGCGCCATGTTTGGCTAGCAACAGCGCATGTTCGCGGCCAACGCCCCGCGCCGCGCCGGTAACGATGGCCACCCGGTTTTCACATAGACGTGTCATGGATAATCCTCCCTGGGAACGATTGTTTGCTTTTGGCCGCGCCATGCGCGGATGCTGGCGTTTGTCGAGGCAATCATACGAACTTCGGCTTCGCGGCGACAGATAGAATCGTCATACATTCGGTCAATACAAAAATAACCTCGGCTAACCCGGTATCGTTCGAGATGGCTCTAGCTATCTGCTTTGTAGGACAGGTTTGGCACGCCATTACCAACACCGGCCAAATAGTAGCTCATGACCATCGCATGGAGCAGTGGGTCCTTGTGATCGACTAGTTTGTTGGCCTTTTCATCGGCTTTATGCGCGCCGACCGAAAATTCCCGTGCGCCATCATCGCTAAGAACCAGGGAAAA
>Ga0310125_10001736_pt1 | contig 11137 bp, 17 predicted proteins | sample CB11b_Tmax_Bot8__FD_203508 | JGI IMG/M metagenome (GOLD analysis project Ga0310125, IMG submission 203508) | Marine microbial communities from Western Arctic Ocean, Canada - CB11b_Tmax_Bot8 | ecosystem: Environmental > Aquatic > Marine > Oceanic | place: Canada: Western Arctic Ocean | collected... | reverse complement strand
TACCTGATAATGTATTACCACCTGCTGAATATTCTGTTCCTGTTGTTTCACTTGTAACAACATAAACTGTACTAGCAGTGGTGTATGGGCTCGCAGTATAAAGTGCTAACTTAAAGGTATTCGATGCAAAGTTGTGAGTTGAACTCAACAATTCTACAGGGAATGCATAAGGTACTAAGTTTGCCATATTTTTATCTCCTATTTATTTCCATAACTTGATGGGGGTTTAACGTTGAGTTGAGCACGAACTTCACCATCTTGATATTCGTCTCTGCGTCTTTGACCAAGTTGCTCGATCGAGTACGATTCTAAAGCTTCATTAAAAGCTTGAGTGTAGTATTGTAACATATCTTGAGGACCTTTCAAGTACCCATATGCATTTACTAAAGATGCATATAAAATCAAATCCGCATATTTATTTGACAAATATGTCCCCGCTGTATCTGTTATAATACTTGTTGGTTCTTTATCATAACAAAGCGTAATTGCATAGGTTTTATCGGGAGTAGGAGCTACTACCCAAAAAGTTTCATCCCAGTTTGCATAATATTTTGGAATATCAACAGCTGCAGTGCCTGGTGTCGAGTAATATTCAGCCATAAAAGAAGTGTCTCTTTGTTCTAAATAATATTGATTTCCTGCTGCATCTTCTAATTGAGCATATCGGATCGCTCTCAGATCGCCAGGAATAGTTACATATCTATTTCCACTAACTAAACTTGATGTAGCATAGTAAACATTTTGATCTGTATCAATTGTTCTTAAAATTTTATTTTCTGCGTTTTGAATAATTCTAGATAATACAGAATCTGAAAGTACATTACTTCCAACTTCTGTGTAGTTTCTAATATCGTCTCTTAAATTTGTTAAGCTATATGCCATTATGAACTAACCACCTTTAATGTTACAGGACCAGCTGAAGCATTTGAACTGCCTCCTGATATTCCTCCACTTGTAGCAGTGTCAGTACTCGTTATATAAAAATAATTTATTGGATTTGTTAAAACATCAGATGTAGTTGCTCCTGTGACATTTCCTGCTGAATCAATTTGACCTAAAGCGATTGTAAAACCATTTGCATTATTTAAATCACTTACATTATCAAATGTAGGTATGTTTGCAAAAGCTTGTAAATTAGTAGCATCCGCTCCACCACTTCCAGCTACTGTTACTTGAGCTGCTCCTCTTAATCTAACAATATCTCCCGCTGATCTTTGATGATCAAGTGAATAAACATTTACATAAGTAGTTCCAAGATAAATAACCGTTGTAAACGGATTGGGATCTAATAAAATTAAACTTACTGCTGCAGCTGGTTGTGTTCTTGGATTCCATAAAGCCTGTGGATCTGATCCAACCGGTTTAGGTGATAATTGTGGTTGCTTAGGTTCATACTCTGAAGTGTGAACTAAAAATCCATTCCATTCTCTAACCATTTCTGTGTAAGGAAATCTTAATCCTGATCTATCAGAAATAGCCCAAGATCTTTTACCTGATGCAAATCCAGCCATTATACTCCATCTCCATAAAATGTTTGTGGTGAAATGAAAGTAGACGTGCCTTGGTTATCGGCATCCAGTGCTCTTAGTAATTCACTTTCATATCTTCTTTCCAATTCTTGACTCATAGCTGGTGAAAATTTTAAACTTAAATAATAAGCTAGACCAGACATCATACAAGGATAGAATCTGTTAACAACATCAGAGGTATAATTATAAGCTCCAACATCTTCAATTTTTGCTAAATAATAAAAACAAAATTGATAACTACTGGGTGTACTTGTGCTTGATACACTCGCACTTGGTGTCGTATATAAAAAAATACTTGGATTTAATTTTCGCTGTACATAATATTGTGAGGGAGTTCCTTTTGCTAATTTATTTGGTGTTGCACTATATGCCGATCTACTAATTTGAGTTAAAGCAACATCTGAGGGAGTTGCTGGAGTTGAATTATTTCTGTAAAAAGCTTCTAGCATTGTACTCATATCAATTGGAAAATTTTCTGAATCCGAAGCATAACTATATTCTGCTTGACCCAATACTAAAGGTATCTTAGCTAATTTTACTTTCCATAAATGAACACCTCTATTGCCCCATTCTTGAAACATTATATTTAAAGAGCGTCTAGCTGATCTTAACATATAACCAGTTTGAGTTCCTCTAACCCCTGTTCTTTCAAATGCTTCTTGAATAATATCATCGATTTGTGGATTGAATTCTGTAGTCTGCGAAGTAGGTGCAATAGTTTGTGCACTATTACCCATTCCAGAAGTTCCTACGGCACCACCATCATAGTAAAATAAAAGAGGAGCGCCTACAGTTCTAACCGGAGCGACAACAATCGTTGTTTTGGCTCCCGCAGTTCCAGGTGTTCCTGTTTCTGTAACGCCGGTAGTATATTTTAATCCGCCTGTTGTAAAAGTTCCGTTTGTAGTAGTTGAAAAAGCTACTAAATAACCTGTACAAGTAGAATCAGCTTGATCAAAAATATACGTATTCCCTTCTTGTAAATACAAGACAGGACTCACGTCACCATTAATTAAAAATTTAGGGTTACTAGCGCTAAAGGCATTAGTGCCACTCGCGACAGTGACCGTGTAAGTAATCGTCGCCATTTATGTCCTTATGTGTATAGAAGAGTTACACCAGGAGTATTTGTTAAATCTATATAAACTCCTTCTTCAAATAAAATTCCTGAACCCGGTACATAAACTGATAATCCATCTACATCAAATAAAAATGTAGCCAGTGTTGTTCCACCTGAACCACCAGTTTTTAAAATAACACTACCACTTGTTACACCTTGTGCTTGAACATAAGTTACTCTAGCTCTTTGTGTAGTAGGTACTACTTGTGCATCTACTGCTGTATGGGCTACCTGTTGATCGCTTGAAAAAGATCCGCCGCCTGCCATAATTTTTCTCCTTTTAATTTAGTGCTCCCGAAGGAGCACTATTAATTATTTATTAAGTTATCGCCCAAACGCCTTGGACTGCTACAACAGAATATTTTGTGCTGCCGTGTAGAGTAGCAAGACTAACAAAGTCTCCTACTTTTTGAGTAGCTAAAGTATTTGTTAATGTAGCGCCATTTGTTTGTTTGAAATGGATCTCACCAGCATCGCCGGTAATTACTATTCCATTACTGCCGTCTGCACCTGTGTTTATAATTGTAAACACCTGTCCCGCAACGTGCGTAGGAACAGTAAATGTAGGACTTCCTGATCTACTAGTAAATTGTACTCCAGTATCAGTATCCGCTACTAAAGTGTAAGCCGCGTTTTTTTCTGTTAGATTGTATCCAGTTACTCCGGCTTCATTAAATTTGCCTTGTAGAACTGGTCCTCTGAATCGTGTTGTTGCCATTTTATAATCCTCCTAGATTATGCGAATACTGTCTCTAGGTCGTCGACTATACGCGTCAGTATTCTAATTAATTATTGTATAGTAGTTAGTTTATATAATAGATTTAATTAGAGCGCAAGAGGGCTTTGTTTATGTTGTGATTTTTAAGATGTAGCTTTTAAGTAGCTACTGAAATTTGTGGTGCAGACATTTCAATGTTATTTTGTCTATCTGCTATTTTAGTCTCTTCGAGTTTTATCTCCGTGATGACATCTCTAATAGCGCCATCAATTTGGACCATATTGAGAGTATATTTACCTTGTTGCTCATACTCCAACTGCCACTTCAACTCCAAGGACCGCTTTTGTTTGTACAGGTCTTCGGTCATTATTAACCTCCTCATAGGTTATTCGACGGGTATCCCGAAACATTCCCGTTGATTCCCATTTTACACTTTTTTCTCCCACTTTGTCAAGCACTGCTTTCTCAATAGATTCAGCATTATCTTCCGCTAAAACATCAAATTTAGCGTGATAATCGTAAGCCCAGATATTTACAGTGAAATTTATCATCACATACCTTTATTTTGTAATTGTGGCGGAACGGTGTCCCGCCACAAAATAATTATTGATTACGTTGCATTTGATGCAAAGGCACCTCTAGGATCAGAGAATCCGAAAACGTATCTCTCTCTAGCTTTGTACCTTACATTGCCTGTATCAAAGTCACCTTCCATCTTAGTCGCGATAGGTGTTCTTTCGAAATGTTTAAGACCATTTGGTACATCAGTTTTAACGAACCATTTTTTAGTTGCAGTTAAGTAGTGGTTAACAGCGTATCCTTGCGGAACCATTCCCATACTTTTTAATGCATTGATATCGTTATCTGCAGTACCAGTTCTGCCTTCAGACTTCATCAGTCTTTCAGCAGTAAATTGAAGCGCCGAAGGAATTATCATTTTAGTTCCTTGTGCTGCAATTTTAAGGCCTCTTTCATCAGTAAACGCTGCGATGTCGATTAGCGCTTGTTCCAATGAAGTTTCATTAAGTTCAGCTGCTGTTGTTAACTCGTTTGCAAACGTGCCTGATAGTGTAGGGTGGTCAGTAGCAAAAAGCTCCTTACCATCTCCACCAGCAAAGCTTGAATCAAATCCGTTATTTAAAACAGCTGCGCCTTTGATATTCTTAGTAGACGCCATAGATCTTGCTAACGCTTTTGTATATCTAGACGCAAGTCTGTCATACAAATTATCTTCGATAGCTTCTTCTGTGATAGCGAATGCTAATGCAATCGTTTCATTTGTGTATCTCGCAGTGAAAGTTTCTTGCGCATCATCAAATGTTACGCCTTGACCTTCAGGTTTAACTGCCGCATTTGCGAAACCAGATAACATTACTTCTTCTTCGAAAGCTCTGTCAGATGATTCAGTGTTAAACACTTCAGTCCACTCTTGCGAGTATTGTTTGTACTCTAGTCCGAATAAAGCATTCAAACCAGGTTCCAACTCTTTAACGAGTTGTGCTCTTGATATTGCCATAGTTGTATTTCCTTATCCGTTATTAATTAAACAAAGCAGACGCCGGAGCTGCAACGACTACCCAATTGCTACCTGCAACTGTTTTGTCTCTGTTCTCTGGATCGTTTGCTGATCTAACGGCAGTAAACATTGCTGTTGTTGCTGCAGATCCAACATCTAACGTAGTGATCGATTGACCACTTAAATTAGCTGTCGCTGTATAGTTGTTAGTATTAAAGCCTTGCATTGGGTTAACTCCAAGAAGAGTTTGCGCCAAAGCGGCATCAGCTTTTACTACATATTCCTGATTAGGATTATCGATAATAAAAGCAGTTATGTCATCAGAACCAGTGTTATAGTCTGCTGACGTTGTTTGTCCTGCTACGATATTATTTGCAAAGGTTGGTTTTCCAGTAGCATCTATAAAGAATGCTCCGTTGAAAACACCTAATAATAAAGCAGAGTTAGCAGTTGTCCACGCAGTTCCACCATTTCCACCATCATCTGTAACAGTGAAAGAAGCGTCCTGAACCATTCCAGCCTCGCCCGCAGTTGCTCCACCGTCGTTGAACGACATTGGATCACCTTTGTTTGAAGCTACGCCTGGTGCAGTTTGGATATGATATTCAGATTGTCCTGAAGTTGCTGGAGTATTTCCAACAGTCATTACAGCTCTTAAACCAAATCCAGTTGTACTTGCATTTGCCATAGTTTAGTTTCCTTTTCTTGTACCTGCCCCGAAGGGCCTCCGGTACGGTTGATAGAATTCGTTGGTTAGGAATTACTAAATAATTAGCTTTTCTTTGTACCACCGAAGGTTACACGAGTATCAGCCTCTTTCGAGAATCTCATACTAGGGTGCTGTTCCTTCAAAAGATTGTTATTCACTGCTTCTTCTTTGTTTTGAGTCTGTTTTTTGTAGTACTCATCAATTTGAAGCGCAATCTCTTCTGGTATCCTTGCCAGCAGTAGGCCACCTACTCCGATCATTCCTGCGTATCTACCTTCGTTCATCGATGGAAAATCTTGATCCGGATATTCGTCAGCTCTCACTAATTCGTATCCTTCTCTTAAAGATCGAGCAACATTGGACGTATCTTGATGTCCTAATATTTCTGCTCTTATCCATTGATGTCTAAAGCCTTTTGGCGCAGGCGGTGCATCAAGAGAAGTGGGTGGAGTCCAAACTTTTTTAGATTCCGTTTTGGATCTAGTTTGACTCGCACGTGAAGTTTTTATTTTTTCGTTTTCCATATGCCTATACTCCTTCCGTGATATTTAATTGTTTCGCATATTCTTCGAGCGGCACACCTAATCTTTTAGAAATTGCTACCTGTGATTGTGTGAGTTTCACAGTTTTTCTGCGTCCTGTTGAAGCCGAACGTCTGGCTGAAGCTACATTCTGAGTAGGTTTTACTCTTTCTGTAGAACTGCCCTCTATCTTATCAAATTTATGCGGAAATTCAACTCTTATTCTTTTGTCAACTTCTTCATAATAATCGCCGCTTTGAGGGTCGTATCCTTCTACTTCTACAAGCTTTTTATGTATATCAAAAGCCGTATAAGTCATTGCCGAATCATTACCAAACCAAGAGTTTCTAGCAGCCCAGTCTTCAGCTTTAGGATCACTCCTTGCTGTAGGGGCCGTTCTTTGTGGTGTGATGTTTACTTCTCTTTCACGTTCCTTTGGTTTGTTTTCATTGGCAACTTTAATGGAATTTAATCTTGCCTCATCCATTGTTAAGGTAGCCAATTGCTTTTGAGCAGCAACTTGCGCTTCTACATCCTGAGATTCAATAGCATTTTTAAGAGCTAATTGAGCTGCTGCTAAACTAGTCTTAACTCTACTTTCAAATTCTGAAACATAAGAATTATCTACTTTAGATAATCTTTTTACCATTTCATTATTTTCTTGCTTAACTGATTGAGCATAGTGGACAGCTTCTTCTCTCTGTCTTTCTGCTTCTCTCATTTTACGAGTTAGTTTAGAAATTCTTTTTTGAACCCCGTCACTATATTCTTTTAACTCGTCTTTCTCTTCCTGAGGTGCTTCGGCTTTAGTTTCTGGCTCTTCACCATCTTCGACTTTCTCAACTTCAATCTTCTCTTCCTTAGGTGCTTCAACTTTTTCTGGTTCACCCTTATCATCTAAATTAATTTCAGCTGCCTTTTGATCGGCTTCGCCTACATCAATTAAATTATCTACTTTTTGTGCTTCTTCTGGCATAGTTCCTTCCTATGTTAAATATAATGAAGAATTGATTCAGGATCCTTAATGGTTCCTAACACTTCATCATCATTTATTATTCGCACTTCTCCACCTTCAATTGGTAATCTTGAACCAGCATATCTGGCAAACATTACCCAATCTCCTACTTTACACCAAGGTTTATCAAATTTATCTTTATCTTGGTATGCTAAATCTCCCATTTTCAAAACATAACCACAAGTTGTGGCTATTCTTGCTTGATCTAATTGTTCTTGAGAAAATAAAATTCCACCTTTAGTTTTTTCTTTAGGTGTAAATGGGAGTAATAAAATTCTATATCCAGATGGTTCTGGTAACTCATCTACTACTTCTTTAATATTGTTGGGATCTAATCTTTTTACGTGAGATTCTTCTTTGTTATATTTTTGTTGAAGGGCGTTCCGGTGTTTTGGAATTTCCTCCTTTTTTAATGTTGATAACGTTTCCGTCATTGTGCTCCTTATCCTCTTTTAGCAGGTTAGAGATTTCCTGTGTTATTATCTGATAGGCTTGTGCCTGTCCTACCATATACTTATATTTTTCCATACTGTCAACCCCACCACTAATCATTGCATCCCCAATTTGTTGAAGGGTAGCATCTATTCTTTTTTTTAGTTTATAAACTATATCTAAATCATCCATTATTTTTTCTTTTTCTTTCTGGTTTTAGTGCCATATTTAGTGGCCCACTTTTTTGCAATTTTAGGATGGTTTTTCCAGAGATATTTTCGTTGTTTCTCTGATTTAAAAGGCATTCTTAACTATCTAACTTCTTTACCAAATCCTCTTTTAGCTTTGCCTCTAGATTTTACTCTTCCACCTTTTTTATAACCTTGATTAAGTTCACTATGTATTCTTGAAACTTCATCTCTTCTATTAGTGTTAGGAGATTCTGCTTCAACACGACCTAGTTCTTCTATTAAGTTAGTTCTTCCTCTGTCTGTCATATTATCCTTTTTTAGCCATTTTTTTAAAAGTTTTAGCTAAGTTATATCTTTTAGATCCTGGAGGGCAAGATTTGCTTCCGAATTTTTTGCCTGTACAAGGTTTGTCTTTTCTCATTCCTTTTACAGCTTTTTGAATCCAGTCTCCGTCTTTTGCTCCAACTCTTCCACCACTTTTTAAAGCGACACCCATACCTCTATTATTTTTAACAACACCACCGCCTCTTAAAGCGACACCCATACCTCTACCATCTTTAACAATTCCACCACCTCTATAAATACTTTTTCTTGTAGTCATAGGACGAGCTGATGTTGAATCAAAAAATTGTGGCATTATTTATTTACTAGTTCCTCTAGACTCATCTCTTCTAGATTTGTAACTTTGTGTTTTTGTAGACTCTTTTCCTCTTCGCATTCCTAAAGACTCATCTAGTCTGTCATTAGCACCTTGTTTTTTTGATGAAGATCCACTTTTTGAATAAGGAAATCTAACATCTGATCTTACTCCATTTTGTCTCATTTTTTTGCTCCGTTTCTAAATATTTGTGTTCCCTTTATACCATATATTGACGCCACGACAAGTATCCAAAGATTGGTGAACCAACTCGGAAGTGCCGCGAAATGCTCGAAGAAAATATTTATCTTCGTCATTGCATTGGGATCCTCACTTATAACCCCATATGCCAAAATAATTATGGGCGCGCTGAGAATTATCAAAACTGCCTCGTCTTTCCAGTCTGACTGACGGGCTTCTAATAATTTTCCCTGGTAAGCTTCCTCGCCTCGGGCCATTTTCGATGCGTGCATATGTTGTGCATCAGCCATAGCCATCTTTGTCTCCTGGCGTTTCTTAAATATGTGCGTGCCAGCCTGCAAAGCAATCTTTGCTAAACCAAACCAAGCCATAAGTTAGTACCAGGTTGCTTTAACCGGTTTTTTGTCAGCACGCATTCTTTTTGTGCCTCTGACAACAACCGTTTGAGATTCGTTGATGTTAGGAACTTCTTTTGTAATATTAACGCCACCTGTTGGATAACCATCTTTACCAACACCTAAAACTTTTTCAGTTTTAACGTCTTTATTCATAAAAGCTTGTCCTCTTTGCCAATCTTTTCCCATAGTTTACTCCTTCTGTTAATTATACCTATTTTTTTCTAAAATTTCTACCAAAATCGTGTCTTTTACTTTCATCTGCCATTTGTTGTTTAGTAATAGACACTCCTGCACGTAAATGAGCCAATTCTTCGTTTTGTTCAAGCTTTTCGTCGTGTTGTTCATCATTCATTAAAGCTCTCATCTTATCAAGATTGAGTCTTTGCTCTCCTTCTTCCTCTTTTCTTTTATTTTCCATAGCTTTTAAGTCAACTTCTCTTGATTTAATTTTTAATAATGGATCACCAGCAAATTCACCTGTAATTTTTTCTTCTTCTTTAGCATAGTCTTCTTGCATTTCAGCAATCAACTGAGCTTTTCTAGCTTCAATTTGGTTTGTTATCTGTTGAACTCTTTGTTGCTGTTGTTGCATCTGTGGATTTTGCATCGCTCCTTGTGCCATAGCTGGATTTTGTGCTCCCATTTGTTGTGTTTGTTGTTGCAACATTTGTAACTCTTGTAATTCTTCAACAAATTCTATTTGAACTTGTTCTTGAGCCATTAAACTTATGTGCTCTAAAATATTTTTTTGTAATGCACTCATTACCATAGGATTATTCTGTACCATATTCAATCTCATAAAATTTAAGTGAGCGTCAATGTGTGCTTTATGGTCTTGGCCTGGAAAAGCTTGGAATGGCTTTTGGGACATAGACATAATATGTTCTAACGCCGGATCTATGGGTGTTGGTTGTGGTGGGGGTGGTAAAATTGCATTTACATTTTTTACTCCCAGCGCATCATACATAGATCTATATGCTTGATATAAATTATGCATCTGAGGATTTGATTGCGCCAGTTGTAATTGACTTTGCGCTAAAGATATTCTCTGTGTTTGAGAAAATATATTAGGATCAGCAACTGGTAGAATATCTATTCTATCATCAAAGTCTTGTACTTTAACTTCTCTTCGAGCACCTGGTACATCATAAGGATAAACCGGTGGAAGATAAGTTTTAAATACTTCTGCTAATAATTTAAATTCTTGTTTAAGGCCTACATAAATTCTTTTGTGAATAGCTGACATTACACGTGAACCACGTTCCAATAATGCAACTGTAGTACCGACGGCAGCTTGTTGGTTCATATCGCCCACTTGCATATCAGCGATGGCCGCGAAACGTTGACCTGCATCAACTACAATACCCATTAACTGAAGTAAAGTTTGATCGGGTCCTTTAAAAGGTAGAGTCATAAACTGATCTTTAATATTGCCTCCCGGAGCGTCGACATCTCTGAACTCACCAGGTTGTAATGGTTGTGCATCATCTCTAACTCTAATACCACGGGATTTAAATCCAGCTGGTAAGTTAGCTAAAGTTCCTGCATCCAATAATTGTCTTAAAGCTGCTGTTGCAGTTCTAGTTAAACCACCGATCATATGAATTAAACCAAAACCATAAAAACCAGTTCCTGGTAAAAATTTAAACTGAACAAAATAATCTTTTTTCTTTTTAAGAGGATCTTGAGGAGCGTAGTTTCTTCTAATAGATAAAACGTCTTGCGTAGATTGTGCAATCGTTATGATGTAAGGTATTTTAATTCCTGTAGGTTCACCATCTTCACCCACATCTTCATAACCCTCTAAATCTAAATCCGTATGTATTTCAAATAAAGTATATTGATCTTCTTGACCATCTTTAGAAATTCCTTCTAATTCTAATTTTTTATCTTCCAATTGATTTTCAGTAACTGGAGGTGTACCTAATTCTATATCTTTATAAAATCCTGAGACTTGTTGTTTTTTTAATTCGTTTTCTGAAACTTTAATAACGTGTACAATTGCTTCTGCATCTTCTAAAGAATTTGCAGAATAAGGTACAATTAAATCATCAGCTGGAACAAATTTAGAAACGGCTCTTGCTAAAAGATCGTCATAATAAACTTTCTTAAAAGTTGAGCCGCTTAGAGGGAGGTAAAATAACATTTGG
>Ga0310125_10001735_pt1 | contig 11138 bp, 9 predicted proteins | sample CB11b_Tmax_Bot8__FD_203508 | JGI IMG/M metagenome (GOLD analysis project Ga0310125, IMG submission 203508) | Marine microbial communities from Western Arctic Ocean, Canada - CB11b_Tmax_Bot8 | ecosystem: Environmental > Aquatic > Marine > Oceanic | place: Canada: Western Arctic Ocean | collected... | reverse complement strand
TTTTTGCATTAAAACCAGCTGCCCAGCACAAGGAGGCATGTCGTGAAAATTGGAGTCATGATCTTCCCAACGGACAAGTCAATTCAGCCGATTCAGCTTGCAAAGGAAGTTGAAGCCCGTGGATTCGATTCGCTCTGGTTTCCCGAACACAGTCACATCCCCGTCAGTCGCGAGACGCCTTGGGGTGGCAGAAAGGGCGCGCCACCGCTTCCGGAAATGTATTGGCGTGCACACGATCAGTTTGTCGGACTCGCAGCCTGCGCCGCCGTGACTGAGACAATTCGTCTCGGTACAGGTATTACCCTCGTTGCGCAACGCGATCCCATCTGGCTGGCCAAAGAGGTGGCGAGCCTGGACATGATTTCCAACGGCCGATTTGAATTCGGTGTTGGTTACGGCTGGTGCGCCGAAGAAATGCGCAATCATGGTGTTGTCTTTAACCAGCGACGCGAACTGCTACGCGAAAAAATTCTATTGATGAAGGAACTGTGGACGCAGGATGAGGCAAGCTACCAAGGAGAACACATAGAGTTCGAGAAAAGCTGGGCCTGGCCAAAGCCGACGCAGCGACCGCATCCGCCGATTCTGATGGGCGGCTCGGTGGGACCGAAAACTGCAGCGCACATTGCTGAGTTCTGTGACGGTTGGCTGCCTTTGGGCGGCGCGTATAGCATCGACTCTGGGCTTACCAAGATTAGGGATGCGTGCGTCAAAATTGGTCGCGATCCTGCAAGTATTGCGTTGAGCATGTTCTACGCACGCGGTGCTAACGCGGAGGACCTGAAGGCCCATTCCGATCTCGGCGCACTGCGGGGAATCTTGCCGTTGCCTTCGGAGGGCGCCGACGTAGTCTTACCGCTGCTCGACAAATACGCTGCGTTGATGAATTAAATTGTTAAATGGGCTGGAAACAATAGTGAATATTAATAATCCAGTCGTTCTTCCATGCACTTAGAATTTAAGAACCGAAAAGTAAACCTTTTTCTAGCCTCTACCTAAACATTTTGAGGCTCCAAACGTAGCCAATTCTGGCTCCATAAGCGTGTATGCCTCGATAATTTTTAATCAGCAAGTGGTGGCACCGTCGCCATTAAAACCTAAATGATTTTAGAGTTAATAGGTAAATATTTTTAGCTGTTAGCTGATACTGGCCACACAACGGGGAACAAGTCCTCAGGCATACGCATACCTGGCTTCACACCCAGGTCTTTCAGGGGTGGTGAAGTTTCTCCTGGGCGCTCAAAGTAGACCATGTCATCACCGAGCCAGCGTGTCGAGAACGCTCTGCGTTGGCGTTTGATTGGTGCTGCCGTCGTACCGTGCAAGGTCCGAAAATCAAAAAGCAAGGTATCACCGGGTTCCAGCTCGAAAGCGCGTAGGTCTTTGTCTTTGAACTCGCATTCAAGAGGTGTAACCGAGGACATGGCTGGGTCGTCCTGAACAAAATCGGAGCCGTCGAGAAAATGACGTGGGTTATAAAGTTGCCCGGATCGATGTGATCCGGCCAAAAAGCGAATAGCGGTGTCTGCCGGCGTGAAGTCCAGCGAGACATAGATACTGACATTCTGCCAGCCGTCTACACAGTAGTAGGGCAAATCATGATGCCAGGGAGTGGCGGTTTGGGTGCCCGGGTCTTTAGAGAAAACATGCTCATGAAAAAACTGAGCGGACGTTGATCTCATAAACTGGCAGGCCATTGATGCGGCAGCCGATGAACCGACAAATTCCGTGTATTCTGGAATGCGATGCCAGTTGCAGTAACTGTCAAAAAATCGACCTTTTCCGCCAGGCGCTACGCTATCACACGGAAAAGCGTAGTTGTCCGGGTAATCCATATTGCGCTGTAGACCGGCCCGTAGCCGATCAACCCAATCTGCAAACGCACCGCGGAGCAGTACGACACCATCACGCTGGAACGTAGCGATCGAATCAGTGCTGACATCACAGGCAGATGGTGCACCTAGGGTCTGGATGATCTTGCTATGAGGTCGCCAATCGACGGTGACAGAATTGCCTTTTTGTTGTGAAGTTTGCATAAGTTCGTTCCCTTTTCATAAACGGAATCAAGCGCACTTGGTCGGTTACGTACAGAGGCCATCGTGAGTTAGAGCCAGCCCGTTAGCCCGCGACAATTTACCACGAAATAGACGAGATAGAATCCACCGGACTACGCTGTTCTGTAGTACGAGACATGTTATCAGGTCCAAGTTAGAACGACCGTAACCTACATCCCTCTTCCTAGCTTTTTCTGCCTCTTCAGCTTTGTTTTAATTGCTGTACGAACTACTACGCTGAAGTGAACCCACTTTGGGTAACGTATGATTTAGAAATAAATACCTAGAAATCAACGATTTCTACACGTTACCGGTAACGGTATCTGGCGTGAAATGTTAACTTTTAATCAGCCTCAACCTAAACTTTTTAATGCGCAGAATGAACCCATTTGAGTGAGGGCACATCGAGGAATACGACATAATGTGGGTTCACCTGCATCATCAAAATCTAAATGATTTTAGAGTCAAGTTGTGATGATTGTTTCGGGTGACTAATTAGTGAGTAGTTGTCCTAACCCAGCCACAGCCAGATTGTTAATTAACTGTTTAACGTTCGGCACTGGCTTTATCCATTTTTTTCAGTCTTTGACACGCAACTATTTTACGAAAAGGATCTGGCGGCAACCATTTCGGTCGTGGCACACTTTGCTGATCAGACAGAAGATCAGACGTATTGCCCACGATCATGTCGGCGATTAAAGCACCGGACATTGTGCCTCGGGCAACATTGGCAGCATTACATCCAATCGAGCCCCAGATACCTTTTTCGATTTGTCCAAATACATGGCCGACATTGCGTGTCACACCCACCGCACCGCCCCAAGTATTCTCAATCTCCAATCCCATCTCAAAGTCTTGGAGCTTAGGCCAGCGTTTCTTGATTGACTCGATATGATTCGCCCGCGCGCGAGCCAACATGTCAGAATTTGAGGTATCACTGAGCCCATACCCAAATGAATTGCGCATCAATATCCGCCCATCGGGTGTCCTGCGCACCGTTGAACCACCACGTGCTGCAGGCAATAGACCAAAACCATTCGCATCACCGCCAATCTCAGCTTGCTCCAGCGCCGTCATTGGTCTAGTCAAGCTTGCATAAATGACCACCGGCACCATGTCAGATTTGGAAAACCCCAGTGCCGGCGAAAATATATTGGTACACATAATGAGATGGTCAGCGATGACCTCCCCATTCGCTGTGATCAGTCTGCTTGGTTGGCCGCGTTCAAGACGATGCACAGGGCTGATTTCATACAAAGTAACGTTTGATGGCAACGTCTCACCCAGTCCGCGGCACATCGCGGCAGGGTTCATCAGCCCAGTCGTGCCCTCAACCTTCAATCCAGCGGTATAAAACGAGGAGCCCGTCACCACGGCCACTTCATCAGAATCGAGTTCCTTCGCTTGGATGCCCAAAGTCTCGTAACCCTGAACAAGGCCGTTAAGGGTCGCATCGCCTTCCGCACCAGCGGACACATGCAGTTTTCCCCAGTCATGCCATCCACACTCGATCTCATGATCAGTGACTAATTTTCGCAGTATGTTTAACCCCCCCCTGCTCAACCGCGCATGAGCCGCAACAAGTGCCGGATTCTCGAATGGCACATCACCACCATGAAAATGGTTGCCAAGCACAAAGCCCGAGTTACGCCCGGAGGTGCCAAACCCCACTCGCTCAGCTTCAATCAATACAATTTCCTCATCGGGAAGATGCGTCGCCAACTGTCTAGCCGCAGACAGTCCAGTCACCCCCGCGCCAAGAACAACATAGGGCACCCTAATTGTTCCGGACACCTGTTTCGCAGGGGAGGGATCAGGCAGTACGTTATACCAGCCGTTCGTGGCCGCATTGTTTGGTAACTGCATTGATACTGCTACTCCTTTAACTGAAATTTAATTTAGGTATGATAACTGCCGCTCAATCAAACAGCGATTTTCATCATAACCCTGATTTTTCACAAGACTCCTAGAGCTATACATTCATCCTCTGAATTCCAGATGCACTCCATAAACCAAGTAGAAACAGACAGAGGAATGCGTAGATGTGTTTTATTCAATTTCGATATGTGCGCGAATTAACTGAGCTTCGACGTCAGCAAATCCGTATGACTCAGCATCCTTTAGCATGCTCCAGAACTGGTTAAGCCATTTCTTATCTGTAGACTTGCTTGATAAGGCGATGACACCCTGGGTGTCTAGCCAGTAGTTACTATCTTCAATTCTATTAGTAATCACAGCCAATGCAGAGATGTTCGTATCTAGATCTTTTACACGGATACAGAACCCTTTAAAATTATCTTCTTCTTCAAGTGCCAATGATTGATCTTCTCTGACTCTGATTAACATGATTAAGTGCCTAATCTTGTATCCAATCGCGTGGTGGTCATGGTAGTTATGGAAGCCCGAGACAGCAGTGTTCTTTCAGTAAGATTAACCTGACTTCAGGCACTGTCGAACGATCTAACCAGTGCTTCTAAGCACTCAGCGCGGTTGACGCCTCATGAACCGTACCATACTCCACCAAAGGACCTAGTTCAGCTTCCACAAGGGGTACTACCTCAGTCATGAAGCGCTCGATAGAACGCATGACCCGACTATGGGGCAGAGCACCTGGTGCTTGAAACGTATTGAAATGTGTTGGCTTTAGGACCTGAATACGCTCAATGAGCTGCTCTGCAACTTTCTCAGAAGGCCCTATTAATGTATTCGCCACGATCTCCTCCAGCTGCACTTCTCCCCTGGCCGGAGCTTCTATCAAATAGGCGCCATCGAGTTCCGCGTAGCCTTCACGCATTGAATTCGCGATCCGGCGCACATAGCGAACATTGTCCGCTGCCTCTAACGCTTCACTGTCGGTATCACACACATGCACATTAACCTGTATAGCGAAAGGAAGCGGATCTCTTTGAACACCCGCAAGCTCATACGCTTCAACGACTTTCTGACGAGTAGCCGCAATCTGTTCCACAGTAGACCACCCCGTCGTAACGAAAGGGACATGACCTTTCTGCGCCATCCGAACCTGCAAATCTGTTTCAAAAATCTGCCCTGCGATGTAGGTTTCAAAACGATCTTGTAAGGGTCGCACGATGAAGTGTGTTTCTGGAGATTGAATAAATTCCCCATCGTATTCGATCGCATCGGTACCACTCATGAAACGCTCAACAAGCTCTAGAGTCTCATTAAATATTTTCTTTGAGTCCTTGAGGTTCACACCAAATTTGTGAAACTCGTACTGTTGATAACCACTACCAAAACCAAGAACCAGACGCCCATCACTAAGAACATCGGCAACCGAAATATCCTCTATCAATCTCATTGGCTGGTATAAAGGCGCAACAATGACCGCAGGTCCCAACTTAATCCGAGATGTTTGAGGTGCCATATAGTGGATGATGGATAGTGGGGAAGGCATCACGCAATAGTTGGAGAAATGATGTTCAGCAAACCACGCAATCTCATAACCTACTTCTTCGGCAAGCTTTACTTGCTCCACCATCTCTTTATAAATCTGGCGCGGCTCTTTGTCGCGATCACGCTGCTGCAGCAAGCTGAATAGACCAAAATGCATATGACTGTCTTCGAATAATTTGTTAGTTTAAGTTAGTAACCAACGATAGTTTCGCCGCCGTTTGGGCTTATTACTTGCCCCGTAATGAAATCCGACTCAGGCGATGCTAAGAAAGCGACGGTGTAGGAAATTTCTTCTGGTTTGGCCCAGCGCCCAAGCGGGACTTTCTTTTCTTTTTTTCTAATTTTCTCCATTCCTTGTACCTTGATTGGCATGGGCGTCAACACCCCACCGGGGGCTACCGCATTCACATGAATATTATCTCCCGCAAATTCCTTCGCCCACGCTTTTGTAGCTCCAAGTAAGGCTGCCTTTGCAGCGCAATAGTGTGAGGCTGTAGAGTGTCCATTCATTCCCCAAATTGAAGAAATATTGATGATTTTCCCATAGCGGCGAGACTTCATGTCTGGAACGACCGCCTTTGCACATAGGAATGACCCAACTACGTGGATCGATAGCATTCGGTCAAGTAATTCCAGTGAGATCTCCTCCAAGTCTTTGTGCTCTCCGATACCGGCGTTATTCACCAGGACATCTACTTGCCCATAATGTTCGATTGTCGAGGCAACCATGCTGTCCACAAATTTGGGATCGGTGATATCTCCGATACTCGCTAGAATCTTTCCGCCATTTGCTTGTACACGGTCAACAGTTTCTTCGATTCCTTTCTCATTGATATCATTGGCAACAATTGTTGCTCCTCGTTCAGACATTACCTCGGCATGAGTTTGGCCCATACCGGAACCTGCTCCCGTAATCAAGACCACCTTCCCTTCTAATAGTTTCATGGCAAATTACCTCAAGTATCAAATCATGATAGTGCCGCCATTGACAACGACAGTTTCCCCATTCATAAATTTGTTAGATGGTGAAGCTAAAAACAGTACAACCCTACCTATGTCCTTCGGTACCGCAGCATAACCGAGCGGGTGTTTATCAATCGCCTGCTGTAGCCAGCCTTGGGTTTTTGCCGTCTCGGTTACGATTGGCCCAGGGCTGACTCCGTTTACCAAAACATTTGGCGCAAGTTCTGCCGCGAACGACTTTGTGAGGCTAACGACACCGGCTTTTGCCGCCGCATAGGGTGCGTTGGTGACTTTTGGCCTATAAGCATCGGCAGACGCGATATTTACAACTCGTCCACATTGGGTACTAGACAGACTATCCATAAATGCCTGAGTGGTTAGAAATACGGTTTTTAAATTAATTGCAATTCGTTCATCGAAATCTGAACCGCTAATGTCCCGTATGGCATGCGGAGTATATGTCCCCGCGTTATTGATTAGCGTATCAATGCCTCCAAACTCTTGGATTACTGCATCTCGCAGTGAAGCCACTGCTCTATCATCGGTGAGGTCTACAATCTTGCCAATCGCTGTTTTTGACTCAAGATCAATGTCCGCAGCAGCCTGTTCTACGCGGCTGTCAATATCGACCAGAATTATTCGTGCACCATGATCGTGAAACATTTGCCCAATCTCGCGACCCAAACCCCGTGCGGCACCAGTGATCAGGACAGTGCGCCCGCGAAACTCCTCCGATGAAAACGAATCCTCGCCCATAAAGATCTCCACGATTGCGAATTAGAATATTAAGGAACTGTAAGTCTGAACAACGTTCACTGAGTGTTATACGCTGTTCTATCAACTTTGACCCCAAAAGTCTTTTGAAACCCTAACGACCTTTCCGCTGTGTGAAAGGGATATAGACAAATTTCCAAGAAGTATATAAGTGGTGGGTACCCCAAGTTGGTGTGCTGAATATGTGCTGAAACTGGGTCTGCTACTATCCTCTCCGGTCTATTCAGGTCCGTTTGCGTGGAGTCAGAGCCTGTTATTTAACGCGTTTTAGGACTATTGATGAGGAGCGCTCTGCCTTCACACGGCAGGGGTCGCTGGTTCAAATCCAGCCGCGCCCACCATTAACTGATTGGTTTATAACTCTTTCTACAGTTGTTAACACCTGTTTCATCTACAACTCAACGGGCACTGTGCCCAGAATGTAACCGAAACATCTCTAAATTGAATTAATTAGGAATTTCCACAAAACACAAAGTTACTGTTCAATCCCCACTAACTGAAATGGTGGCAGGCGATGACGTGACTGTCAGAGAGACGGATCGACCCGGTTTATCATTATCTTGATCAATGTATGAACTAATCATAATTCAGACTAGCGGTAATGTCGTAACAAATGTGCGAAGAATAGTATTTTACTAGTATTACCAAATAGGAATAGATACACCAAATGCTCGTAAAGAACACCGACGTATTGGTGATTGGCGCTGGTAGCATCGGAATAGCTTCTGCTTATTATCTAAAACTAACGGCGCCAAAGCTCGATGTCACAGTCGTTGACTGTGGACAACCTCTCGCATTTACTTCGGCTCAATCCGGTGAAAATTACCGAAATTGGTGGCCACATCCTGTTATGAAGCGGTTCACGGACCGGAGTACGGAATTGATGGAGGAAATTGCACGGAAAACCAACAACAGGATTATTCTTACACGCCGAGGTTATGTGCTGGCAACTCGCAATTCGTCACTCGACGGGATCATTGACGATCTCACAGCAAGTTATGGGGAGGCAGGAGAGGAAGAGATCCGGTTCCATCGTGACATAACTGGTGGAACGTATGTTAAACCGCTTGAAGCTGACTGGATGCTAGCCCCTAGCGGTGTCGATGTGTTGGAGAATTCGCGCTTTGTCCAAAACGTGTTTCCCTGGTTGGATAACACAGTGCAAAGTGTCGTCCATATACGTCGTGCCGGGACCTTTAGCAGTCAACAGCTCGGCCAGTACATGTTGGAACGATTCCACGAGATGGGTGGGAAAAGAATTACAAGCACCGTGGCGGAAATCTCTTGTGAAACTCGTTTTCGAACCGTACTAGGATTCGGCGAGAGTGAAATACGTGCCGAGCGCTTGATCAATGCGGCTGGCCCCTTCATAAACGACATAGCCAGGATGCTCGGAACCAGTCTGCCGGTTGAAAACGTGCTGCAGCAAAAAATCGCCTTTGAGGACAAGGTGAAAGCAATCCCGAGGAGAATGCCTTTTACGATTGATCTCGATCCACAATGCATTAACTGGGACGATGCTGAGCGCGAATTGCTACTCCAAGATCCGTCCCTTGCACCATTCGCAGAACAAATGATGGGCGGAATACACTGCCGTCCTGATGGTGGGGACAACGGCACGTGGATTAAGCTGGGCTGGGCGTTCAACAGAACGCCCTCACCCGCAACTTTTGGGCCAGTTTTTAGTGATTCGTTTCCAGAAATTGTGCTTCGAGGTGCCTCCCGTCTCAACCCAAGTCTAAAAACCTATTTCGGGCATTTACCACGAACGATGACACACTACGGCGGATTTTACACCCTGACCGAGGAGAATTGGCCGCTGATCGGCCCGATGGAGATCGAAAACGCTTTTGTGGTGGGAGCAATGTCAGGTTTTGGCAGCATGGCCGCCTGTGCAGCGGGGGAACTCTGCGCCCAATGGGTTCTTGGCACCCCATCGACTCCTGATGCTGTTGCCCTTTCGCCGAAACGCTATGAGGATACCGCGCTCATGGCCGAACTTCGTGCACAGACGAGTCGGGGGCTACTGTGAGCCGCCGTGGCGTTTTAATCGTAGGCTGACTCCGTACCAATCGCCAAGTCCTTTTACCCAACAAGCGATACTGAACCGGGCCTCTAGCACGAAGGTGGCTTTATCCCCTCACTGTGCGGAGACAATATATTTAATTAGTAGAAAGGAAAGCGGAGTATACGGTTGTATGCCCCGCTCACCTAAACCTAGCTTATTTCTTGGCAGTTACTTCACGACTGCAATACTAAAGTTCCCAGAACACCGGGCCTTCTTGGACTTCTGGCGGTGCATTCACAACGTCCGCTAGGCGACCGAGTAGTTCCTCAACCTTAGGCTGTGCGGCTGCTGCACTTTCTGCAGTATCGTAGACACCAATGGTTACCGACTTACCTTCAGCTATCCGGACACTACAGGCCGATTGCGGCTCTTTAAACGTAGTTATGATTGGTTTGAATGGGAGATGTCAGAACGACCATAACAAATGAGTGATCAAAGCATCCTGTGAGACAACTCCAAGTTCTACACTTTGTTGGTACAGGTAATTCAAGACCGATGAACTGCACTTGAAAACTGGACAACAATAAACATCGGTTGATTTACCTACAATCGCCCGTAAGCATTAAGCACTACCAATGCATCAAGTGTCCATCTCCCTCTCCACTCTGATCGAGCTACCTCCCCAGGCGGTTCCCAGCTCAATGGCCATCCACCATCATTTTCCTGCTGAGCGACTAGCGCATCAAGATGTGCCTCAATCATAGTGTCGCTGAAACAGCGATAAGCCAAAGCATTAGGATTTGGGGCGAGGTGTAATGGTGTAAGAGCGTAGCCCTTAACAGGAAGTTCTAACGACAACCATCGAGCTCTCGGTAAAAACTCGAGAATGTGAGTCAAAATAGATTCCTGTTCCAATCGCTGTGGAGCATGCTCAAGGAACTGCATCACTCCTATCAGGGCGTGCGCATCATCCGGGGGAGCTTCTAATGCAAGCCAACAAGATTCTGTCGCCGTATCAAGCCATGCGTCCTCTACTCCCAACCAGTGGAGCATCGCAGTTATACCAAAGGTCAGCTCTAGAGATGGTGGATGCAATGTCTGCCATTGCTTAGCTCGAGGGTACTCAAGTGCGTTAGGTAGTAGATACGGCAAGGCTCCGTTCGACTCGGAGACTAAGCGCAAATAATCACAAACTCCCTCACCAAACTCGCTTTCGCGCGCACCAACTTGATAGAGGCACTTGAGTGCAAAATCAACAAACAATGGCTGGCTATACGGGGTGCGTACATCTGGCTCAAGGGCATTACCAAACCCTCCGTCCGGCCAACGAAATTTTCTCAGAGCAGCGGCAAACCCATCGAAAGACGCCCCGTCAAAAATTGTTTCGTAGGCTCGCAATTCTAATGGCCGTGCAGTCCGGCTTAGAAACTCGGCGGCGTTAGTAAATGATAATGACATCTCTATGGGCCTCCAAAGAAGTTTGGCTAATTGTAGTTCCCTACGCTACTGTTCCCATTTTCGTTTTCTTGATTTTATGGCACACTCGGAGAGATTCGAGTTCCTGACCTCGTGGTTCGTAGCTACTCGTTCGCTTTCGACGTTTATACCGACACACATACTTAGTCTACCTTCACTACCTCATGAAAACTGAGATAGGGTCAGTTACGACTGTTTGTATAGCGCAGTTGATAAACAACAATTAGTTTATTCTGATTGAACTGTTAAGTCGCTAAAGTTACAGAATGTTGTCACCGATCTGTGGCTGTCAGTAAATTATCCCCAGACCTAACTAAATTTTCGAGTTGCGTTCTAAATAATATTTTATACTTCAATCACCCGATCTTTCCATCTGCTCGGAGTACTGTGTTTAGTGAGTCAAGAAGACGTTCCACGTCGTCGCTACTGTTATAGAGATGTCCAGATAT
>Ga0310125_10001734_pt1 | contig 11139 bp, 11 predicted proteins | sample CB11b_Tmax_Bot8__FD_203508 | JGI IMG/M metagenome (GOLD analysis project Ga0310125, IMG submission 203508) | Marine microbial communities from Western Arctic Ocean, Canada - CB11b_Tmax_Bot8 | ecosystem: Environmental > Aquatic > Marine > Oceanic | place: Canada: Western Arctic Ocean | collected... | reverse complement strand
CGTCCCAGGGCTCGAAAGTGCCTTCATCAAGGACCTGAGTAATTCGATCACGGGCTGTCACATACCAGTGATACCCACATTCAGGACAGACGCCCAGACGTTCGTCTACCTCCTTGCGATAAATCGCTTCCTGGCAACCGGGGCACGGTTGCCACACTCCTTCCGGAACACCTCGTTTGGTACGCTTCATAACACATCAACCGGTCACAATGGCTTTCGACTCGACGTCAATGAATTCCCAGCTACCACAGTCACATTCAACCTTCCACAAATCACCAAGTTTGGCCCCGTCAAGAAAATTTTTAATCAAACTAGCCAGTGGTTCGGGAACAACTAACGCAATCACCCCATTCTTGTGTTTCTTTAACAATTTGGTCAACGTGGATTGAATGCGGTCGCGGGCCTGTTCCAACATTTCCCCCTCGGGCGGGCAAACGGTCTCCGGGTTATCCTGCCAACGGCGATAAATTTTGGGCTGTTTCTGCCGGACTTCATCAATTCGTTTTCCCTGCCAAAGCCCCTGATTTAGGTTTTGAAGCTTGTCAAGCTGCTTAACCTTTACTCCCAGAAATTCACCGATCGCACGCCCCGTCTCGAACGCTGCTTGACAAGGTGAAGTATAAACAACCTGGATATCCACTGCAGCCAGTTCTCGAGCCGTTTTTACAATCTGGCGATTACCATGATCACTCAAAGGCATGTCCAACGTGCCTTTGATCCGTTCCTGTTCATCGAGCTCCGTAGATCCGGGCCGAGCCAACACAATTCGAACCATGCGTAAAATTCCAATAATCTATGAAGTAACCGCGCAACTCGCCAACTCAGCGATTGCAGCCGTATAGTCTTGTTTTCCAAAAATGGCTGATCCCACAACGAACAACTTCGCGCCAGCATCAGCACAAGCTCCAATCGTGTCTCGATTGATTCCACCATCTACTTCGATCAGACACTCCGGGCTCGTCATTTCTTTCACTTGACGTAACCGGCCAATCGCCGCTTCATCAAACGACTGACCACCAAATCCGGCTTCCACACTCATCACTAACACCAGGTCACACAATTCGACACATCCCTGGATTCGTGAGAGGGGGGTTTGCGGATTGATCGCCAGACCGGCCGCAGCCCCCGTGTTGCAGATCCTTTGTAATACCTGCGTTGCCTGGTCGGTCGACTCAATATGAATCGTAATCAGATCTGCCCCTGCCTCATAAAAGTCTTCCACGTATCGCCCGGGATCATCAATCATAAGATGCACATCCAAAGTCAAATCAGTCAATTTTCGTAACGCTGCCACAATGGGCATGCCATAAGTAAAATTGGGCACAAAATTGCCGTCCATGACATCCAGATGTAAACCACCTACGCCCGCCAGTTCTAAACGCTCCACTTCTCGTTCTAAATTGCCGAAGTCACACAACAACAACGACGGCAACACAATGGGAGCAGCCTGGCGAAGCCCCGAGATACTCGTACGACGCGACATCAATTCAGTCAATTCAGCGGGCAAGCGATGTGAAAATGCAGCATGGGATAATACGAGGGTTGTCCCAACACCCTTGAAACATCTTTGAGTACATACAAAGAGTTACTTGTTCGAGCAACCTGGTAAATCGAAAACAGTCGACAGCACGATAAGTGGGGAAAATGTGAAAAAGGTTAAGAATAAGATGCGTGATGAATAATCTCGGATGTTATCGTAAGTCTACGCCACCGACAGGGATCGGACTGGGTAGCCAAAAAGCGAAGAATGATTCTACCAACGGTCCCAGCAACCGTCAGCGCATGTTTTTAAACAATTCGGTAAGTCTTTATTAGTAAACTACTTAGGCTGCTTGGACAGGTCCTATCAAACCACGCTTCCGAGGGGGAACCAGTTGGTTTCCGTTCGCAAACGGGTAACCAAGAAGACAAAAGTTTTGACTTCTACCGGCCGTCTCTTTTTAATTTCCTCCTCCAACAAACTCGCATATCAAAATCATCCGTTTTTTCCGAGAATACTTGGCTATCTCTGATCGTGTGGCCACTCATCATGCGAACTCCCAATCCAACATCCTTATTCTGTGGTGATTGCCTTGAAGTACTCAAGGACCTTCCCACTGAGACTGTGGACTTGGTTTATCTCGATCCACCATTCTTCACACAAAAGGCTCACTCTTTACAAACTCGGGATCGAAAACAGACATTCTCGTTCAATGAAATCTGGAAATCCGAACTGGATTATTGCCAATTCCTACGAGAACGTCTTGTTGAAATCCAACGTGTCCTGAAACAACACGGCGCACTTTTCTTTCATTGTGATCGCAATGCTGCTCATCTGATCAGGCAATTATTGGATCATCTCTTGGGATATGAATATTTTCGGTCGGAGATCATTTGGACATACCGACGATGGTCCAATTCCCAACGAAAACTTCTTCCCGCCCACCAACAATTTATTACTACATCAAGTCACACACGTACACTTTTAATACGCTCCAGGAAGATTACTCGCCCTCTACCAACGTAGATCAAATTTTGCAAGAACGGGCTCGTGATCAACACGGCAAGTCGATCTACAAACGCCGACAATCGGGAGAAGTGATTGCCAAGGGAATCAAAAAAGGTCCACTTGGTGATGTTTGGGATATTCCATACCTCAACCCCAAAGCTAAAGAACGGGTGGGATATCCAACTCAGAAGCCATTGCTGCTACTGGAAAGAATCATTCAAATCGCTTCTCATGAAGGGGATATCATCCTCGACCCTTTTTGTGGTAGCGGCACAACCCTGATCGCTGCAACTTTAAATAGACGAAAAGCGATTGGCATCGACGTTTCTGAAAAGGCGATTCAATTAACAAAAGGGCGTTTAAAAATCCTGTTAAGACAGAGTCCCAACTTATGCGTCGTGGACGTCATTCCTACCACAATGCCGACGAATCCTCTCTCGCACTTTTAACGGGGATTCAATTCGTTCCCGTGCAGCGAAACAACGGCATGGATGCATTCCTTTGCACGGAAACAGGCAGTAACTCGATTTCCGTCAGGATTCAACGAACGAGTGAATCGTTACAAGACTGTGCAACGAAACTTTTCAAGGCATCACAAAACAAGAACATCAAGATCATGTTTGTTGTGGCGACGGCACCCAAAGAGAGCCAAGGGGCAAAAGACGAGCTTTCCCCAGGAGTCATTGTTGTCGACTCGCCAGGACTAGCGATCCAGGCTCACTTGAGTGAGTTGTCCGCCTCCGTTCGCAGAGAATGACTACGACTTTCCCACACAGAAGAGTCGTGTATTGGTACGAATGAACAAGTTGCCATAAGCTGCAATGATCGATGAACGGATCAGATTTTCACCTAAGTTCTCTTTATCTTCCATCGAAATAACGCTCAGAACTTTTCCACTCTCTGTATCCACAACTGTCGCGACACCATCGAAATCCAATAAATAAATCTTCCCGTCTGCTGCCAAGGGGGAAGCCTCTAATTCTTTGCGACTCTTGAGCGAGGTGGACCATCGAATCTCGCCACTGTGTGGATCGACTCGAGAAATGGCATGACGCGTCTTACTGAGTACAAAGAAATCCCCATCGTAAAATACAGGGGTCGGAACGTCTGAGGTTACGTTACGATCGTTTTCACTGATCCATAACAACGCATCATCTTCCAATTGTCCCTTGGCATCGGTTGGAATCGCGTAAACAGGACTCCTTTTAGGTGCACACAGCAGGACAACCCCGTCGCCAGCCACAGGCGACGGCACCAACCGCCAGTGCTCAATCTTACCCGGATTCCACGTTTCCCAACGCCACAGTTCCTCACCCGTTTCCAAATCATGGCCGGTGGCCGCATCCCCTCCATTCACCAACAACTGGCGTTGGCCGTTATATTCATAGGGCATAGGCGTCGTAAACGCTTCAAGTGATTCCGCAACAGCGTGACTGGGACGAATCTGTTTCCACAAATGTTTTCCACTCTGGGGATCCATCGCAAGAATGTACGACTCTGTGTCACCTCCGGATCCACGATTCTGCAATATCTGCATGTAAAGTTTGCCACCATATAACACGGGACTCGTACTGAAAGTCCACCCAAAAGCAAACGGACCTAAATTCTGTTTCCACATCTGACGACCCGAGAAATCGTAGGCAATCATTTCCCCGTCGCCGAAAAAGAAAATGACCGTTTCGCCATCCGTAACCGGTGACGGAGACGAAAACGTACTTCGACTATCCTTACGAATTTCGCTGCCAACGGTCCTCGTCCATCGCAGCTCGCCACTTTTTCGGTCCCGACACATCGCCAGCAATTTACCTGATTCACTATCGGTACTGGAAATGAAGATGTGATCTCCTGAAACTATGGGTGTCGCTGCACCCGGTCCGGGAAGTTCGACACTCCACTCGATATTCTCCGTCTGGCTCCAATTCATCGGTAAATGGGTCTCGTCTGTTGATCCATTGAAATAGGGGCCACGCCACTGTGCCCAATCCGCAGCATTGGCTACAACCGGAAATAGCAAAATCAAAATCATCGAGCGGATTGTATCCATTGCCGTTTCTCCTTCACTGCGGAATCTCAAAATCGTATTGCAAAGACATCGACTAACCACGTTTGTTATAACCCGATCGTCACAAAAAACCTAGTTACCAGATCGGATTTCAATGTTCCGTACTGCCACAACCGACTACTTTCTAGCATCCTGTATGTATCGTACTTTAGAGTCTGAACCCACATCACACCACTCGGTCCAGATCTTGACTCTGTGGCAAATCGTCAAGATTTTCCAATTGAAAAAGTTGCAAGAAACGGTCAGTCGTGAAATATTGAGCATTCTGGGGATTCTTGTCCGGCCGTTCAATTCTCAATATCTGCCGCCGTACTAATTGTGACAACATGGCCGTACTCGATTGCCCACGCAACTCGTCCATGTCGGCGCGAGTAACCGGCTGCTTGTAGGCCACAATCGCCAACACCTCAACAGCTGCCTGCGACAAGCGCGCCTGCCGCACGCGCCCGTAGAATTTGTCACGTAAACGATCGAATTCACCACTGAGCACCATGCGATATCCGGCTCCTACTGGTGCAATCCGATAAGGAGTTCCCTCGGATTCGTAGGATTCGTTTAATGACTCAATAAGTGACTCCACCTCCTCTGATGTGACTCCGCGCACAAACGAGACAACTTGCTTGACAGTTAGAGGCTGATTATTTTCATTACCGACAAATAACATCGCCTCGAGTATTGACTGTGGCGACACTTCGCCACCTGGAGTGACGGCCATATCAAGTGATGGATCTGCCTGGCCTTCGGTCGCCAAATCAGATCGCTCAGCACATGAATCTTCCGGTTTTTCTCCTCTGCCAGTTTCTTCTTTAAAATCGGTAGACTCTTGCTGGCCAGAAGTTTCCCCCTTATCCATCAGCGACGCAAATGCCTCGCTTAATGAATTTAAAGATACCTCTTCACCGTCGGTCTCATCTTCGCCTGCCGACGCCTTGTCCTGGGGATCGGGCTTCATAGGTCCAATCATTGGGTTACCCTTTTGGCGACTTCTGCTTTCATAAAAGCCAATCCATCCCGCGCCAATTGTTCTTCACTTTCATACATTCTCCGCCAGATTTTTGTGGCAGCAGCCAGTTCGGGTAAAGCCAAACCGAATGCTTCAATCGTCAACCAACCGTCATAGCCAATATCGAACAGTGCATCGAAGGTCTCCGGCCACTTAACATTGCCCTGACCGGGTGTGCTGCGATCATTTTCTGAAATGTGGACACGACACAATACATCTGAACAATCACGGATTGCAGCCGGGATACTCTTTTCTTCAATGTTAGCATGAAACGTGTCATAAATCACTCGACAATTGGGATGATCCACTTGGCGAGCAAACTTTGCCACGTCGGCGTGACTGTTCAATAAATAAGTTTCAAACCGATTGAGGCACTCGACACCAAGGGTAACGCCCAGCTGGCCGGCATGCTCGGCCACCTCACGCATGGACTCGACACCCCTTTCCCATTCATCCAATGTGGGCCCCTGGCCAGTGAATAATCCTATCGCAGAATAAAAAGGTCCTACCAGATGTGTCGCTCCAACGGCCTGACAACAGTCCAAAGCACGCTTGTTATTCTCAACGCCCGCAGTCCGTATTGCAGGATCGGCACTGATCGGATTGTCTTCCTCATTACGAACGGTGACGCCCGCGCGTGCCAATCCCAGGTCGTCAAGCCGTGCTGACCACTTTTCCCAATGCTTGACATCAAGCTCAAAGATGGGAACTTCAACACCGTCAAATCCCATTTGCTTAAGTGATTCAAGTACCGGCAACATCTCGTCCGTCATGACACCGGTCCAAAGCAAAAGATTCATCCCATACTTCATAGGTCATTTCCTATCGTTCAATTCGGTTCAGCTGGACAGGCCAGCATGTCTTCCATCCTCTCCACAACACGACTACGAGCTGCGGGCAGCAAGTGATTGAACTCGGTCGGAATCTGCGATAAACCAACCCGACGCATGACCTGATTCAACCGTTTAAACAGTTTCTCATCCTCGGTATAGTCATACAAGAACCGCTCATTCAGAAAGATGCCAATCCAATCAGCCAGCCCAGCGACGGGTCGCCGGGCTATGCGGTTGACTGCCGTCTCAAGCTGCTCCGCATCGATCCGACCAATGGCAGTGTAAAACGCATCCAATCGGGCTGGATCACGGTTGATTAACGCCGAGTCCAACAACAATTCTATCGCAATATGCCCTAGAAAACTGGGCCGCCAGCTCGTGTCGGCAGGCAAAATGTACCGTATTTCCTGGGTTAAAAACAATGACAGCTGGGTAAAAACGGCTGTTGTGTGAAACCAATGATCATCATGATGATGTTGTACGATTCCACTGGCTAATTCGGCCACTTGCGAATCGCTATCGGTGATAAACCGACTCGCTTGATCTTTTCTAACCCTGACGCGACGATCGACCACATTCAACCAGTCCGGCAAGGCTGTTCCGGCCAAAAACCACGGACGGTCGATGTATAGATAACCGTGAGCAAAATAGTTCATGTTGGGACCGTGGCCACGTTTTTTGTCCGAGACCACAGAGGATGTCCACTCGATCGGCAGTACAACTCAAATTCACCTGCCTACTGATCGATAACAACCGGCTGCGGATGGCAATTGCGAACCTCTAAAGTTGGGGCTTTGTATCCTGATACCAATCAAACCAACCCGCTGACAACCGCCAACCATGTCCTGGCCGAATCGCCCCAACGACCACCGTCCACCGGATCCATCTAACCGACTTCCGTCCATTGCCCTGATTGAGCACTCTGAAGCACAGCTTCGCAGACCCTTTGAGTTTCAAGTGCATCCCGAAACGTGGGCTCTACAGACTCACCTTTGGCCAGACCGGTCAGAAAATCCGCTACTTGGTGGACAAACGTGTGTTCATAACCAATCTGGAGACCCGGCACCCACCAATTTCCCATGTACGGCATATCGCCGTCAGTGACATGAATTGACCGCCAACCTCTTACCTCTGTTTCGTCACGATGATCGAAATAACTCAAACGATGTAGGTCATGCAAATCCCAAGCAATCGAAGCATGTTCTCCATTGATTTCAAATCGGTAGAAGGCCTTATGACCACGAGCGTATCGCGTCGATTCAAAAGTGGCCAGTGATCCATTCTGAAATCTTGCCAGAAAAGCGCAGGCATCATCGATACCAACAGGTTCAACCTTACCCGTCAGATTGTGCATTCGCTCTTTCACAAAAGTCTCGGTCATTGCACTGACCGTCTGGACGCCACCGTTAAGCCAGATTGCAGTATCAATGCTGTGGGCCAGGAGATCTCCTGTCACGCCGCTTCCAGCCGCACCCACATCCAAGCGCCACAACGCAGCCCCGCCCTGGGGCAAGTCCGTAGCAATCGTCCAATCTTGCAGAAAAACAGCCCGGTAGTGAAAAATTCTGCCGAGCCTCCCCTCATCAATCAAATTTTTGGCCAAGGTCACTCCCGGCACACGCCGAAAGTTGTACCAAACCATGTTACTAACACCAGCCTTTTCAACCGCCTGGACCATTTCCTCACCTTCGGCCACATTCATGGACAAAGGTTTTTCGCAAAACACTATTTTTCCCGCTTCTGCCGCAGCAATTGCGATTTCACAATGGTGATTGTTCGGAACACAAATATCTACTGCGTCAATATCATCTCGGGCCAGCAGCTGTCTCCAATCGGTCTCAACCGACTCGTAGCCCCACGTATTGGCAAAAGCCTGTGCGTTCTCTTCGGTGCGGGAACAAACTGCTTTGCGCACCGGATGGTACTCCAATTCGAAAAAATTATTAACGCGACAGTAGGCATTGGAATGAGCTTTGCCCATGAAACCACAGCCAATCAGCCCAATATTCAAAGGTTTAGACATCGTGAGAAATTCCTAAGTCTGTGGTCTCTTTTACTCTGACCAACCATGAGCATCTCGGACAGCCAACATGGCGGCCAAGACGTCGTTCCAGATGCCTGCATCCAACATCACTTCGTTTGGAAACATACAGCCATCCCAACAAATGTGGCGAAAGCGCTTTGTGAGTGAACCGTTCTCATCACGGAGCCAATGTCCCGCGTCACGTGGGATATCAAGTTTCCCGTTGGAATCGTTGGGCAAACAATGGCGGCCCGTCTTGTCGTGCGATCCTGATCCTTTCACGGTTGCATCATTCTGGGCAACGTGAAAGTCGATCGTCCAAGGGCGTAACGCCGACGTGAGCGTTTCTAGCGCTTCATCGAACCGAGCGCGGTCGGACCAGTCAAAATCAACTGGCAAAATGGCATCTTCGGGACAATTGTATCCAAGCAAGTAGAGCAACGTGTGCGCCATGTCGGCCTGAAAGCCGATCGTGTCAGGTCGATCAACATACTCCAAGAGCTTCAACATTTCCTTCCAACTGTGCATGCCACCCCAACAAATCTCTCCTTCAGCAGCCAATTGTTCGCCATGATCCTCGGCAATCAAACATGCTTCACGAAATGTCTCGGCAATCTTTCGTGAGTTGCTGTCTGGATCCCCCACAGCCCAACGGCCCGGATCGGTGGCCGAATCAATTCGGATCACTCCGTACGGCCGAACCCCCAATTCCCGCAATTGGGACGCGATCTGGCAGCCCTTACGAACCTGTTCAATGAACTTCTTTCGCTCACCCGCGTCCCCCATCGCAGATCCGCCATCGGTAGGGGGCCAGACCGGAGCCACAACCGTTCCAATTACCAGGTTACGGGACTGTACTTTTTCAGCCAATTGCTTGAGTTCTTCAGTTGAGGCATCAATTTCTACATGAGGTGCAAACAAAAATAAATCGATTCCATCGAATCGCATGCCATCCACCTCTGCCGCTGCAGTCAAATCCAACATGGTGTCCAAATCGATCGGCGGCTCAGAATCAGGGCCCTTACCAACGACCCCTGGCCAGGCAGCATTGTGGAGCTTGGGATAGTTATTGCTTTGTGTACTCATTGTTTCTGATCATCCTCTTTTATGGTCGCCCACGTTAGGAACGTTTTCAAACGCATCCGGCCCAAAATATCTCAACGAAACCAATGGCTCGCCACCCGTATTTTCAACTTCTACACCGCGCTGAGCCGCTTCAAAAGTGATGTATACTTCGTCTTCAGTTTCCTCACCAAAATGAATCAGTGTTGGCGTTCTCAGACTCATATCACCAATCTTGCCTGACCCCTGTACCGTAATCCAACCACTGGCCGCAGCATCGGTTAACGTACACTTGGCTCCAGGCTGGACGGTTAGTTCTCGGGCGCTAAACAGTTGAGCACCGTTGATTGTTCCGTATACAATCCAGCGATCAAACCAACCTTCACCCTCGTTGACAACAATCGGTTCCACGTAATTGTGACCCTTGAAGTGCGTGTCAACATTCTTCTCCCAATCAAGCGAATCGATGATAAAGTCCAAGTCTTGATGCTTGTCCTGCGGCATGTCCTTGACCAACAAAGACCAAGGAACTTCACGTCCTTCGACCAACGACTGGTACATACCAAAGACATCACTTCCCCATTGAGGTTCGTAAGTACATAACGATCCGGGTGCGTGCAGAACCCCCGGAGGAATCAACCAGCCAGTCGAACGTTTCAAACGATACGCCCTAGAGAGATCCAAAATCCCATTGTCTCCCTTGTCCCAGTTTTCAAGACACTGGCGAAGCTGGTCCTTTGTTGTTCCCGGTTCCAATCCCATAAAGGTGTAGGCAAAGTTATTATCGACGTTGTTGTACTGTGGCGAAAAGTAGTAACTTTCCGGCTTCCCTTCCTGGCCCACCAAGGCTGCCTTTTCGAAATCCTGATGCATATGGTGCGGAATTGGCCCCATGTTGTCAAAAAACTTCGAGTAAACAGGCCAGCGACCGTACTGTTGGTGTAGCGGCTCACCAATCACGCGACCCGGCATCTCGTCAACGGCGTCCTTCAATGAAAAAAGCTGACTTCCAAAAGAACAAAAGCTCAGCCCTTCATGCCAGACACGTCCTTCATTGGCTGCTTCGGTGGTACTGGCAAACCAGCGTTCGTCAATTCCACCCCGTTCTGCGCCATAGGCATACCAATCGTCTGGATGCAACCGGATTCGTTTGCCTGGATGCAAAAATGAGCGGGGAACCCAGGTGGGTGTCAAACGGAGGATTCCGTTGCCGACATCCAGGGCGCTTTCCAATGCCGAGCGTATGCTATCCCCTTTGACGATGTTGGCCGAATTCATAATCCTTTGAGCTCCCCAATGGCGGTGTACAGCTATGTCGAATACCGATTTTTACCGGCTTTATTGCTGTAACGCAAGTAACCTAGGGTTCCCTGGAAAAGCGTCCCCTTTTTCGAACCACCGTTTTCTCATATGGTGACCCTGATTCCGACGCAATGGATGGATTCCTGCCCACTTCAACTCAGAAAACATCGGTGAATTATGACTGCGAAACAATGGTTATTAACCGATCACGAAAAGGGAGTTTATGTCGAACAATTGACACTCGGACCGGAACAAGTAGGCGGTAATGCCTCTGGCTACGTCGTCTCAAAATACCGGTGTTATGGAGGACTGCAAGATGGTGTCGACGTACTCAAGGTGAGTACTGGCCGTTTCTTATTTTTTGTA
>Ga0310125_10001733_pt1 | contig 11140 bp, 8 predicted proteins | sample CB11b_Tmax_Bot8__FD_203508 | JGI IMG/M metagenome (GOLD analysis project Ga0310125, IMG submission 203508) | Marine microbial communities from Western Arctic Ocean, Canada - CB11b_Tmax_Bot8 | ecosystem: Environmental > Aquatic > Marine > Oceanic | place: Canada: Western Arctic Ocean | collected... | reverse complement strand
GATGAGCTTGCCCAGGATGACCTCGCTGCGACCCTCGGCGTAGACATTGGCGCAATCAAAAAAATTGATGCCGGCATCTCGACATCCCTTGAACATATCGACCGAGACTTGTTCGTCAGCATCAGCGCCGAAGGACATGGTGCCGAAGCACAGCCGTGAAACCTGGACGCCGGTGCGGCCGAGGGTGACATATTGCATGGGCCTTTCCTTTCTCGGCCTGTTGATCCGAATGTAATTCAAGACCAAACGCATCACCCAGAACAGGCTGAGCCTGCATCAACAGGAAATGACATGGCGGAGCTCCATGCCGCCGCATATCTAATCGCATACCGTTGCCGGCAATTATGAAAACTTAAAATGCATACGCATATCAAGTGCCATGTAACCCGCGGCAACAGAAAAAATTGAATGCCCAGCTAGAGCCAACGACCTAGACGCATAGTTGGCGAGGACATCATGCCCGAACAGCCGGACGGGCTTACGGGTCGCTAATATCCCAACCCTGTTCCGATTCCTTGGCGTGAACTTCATCGAGTGTCAGGGCGCCGGGAAGCGCATCCATCTGCTCGCTGACATTGGTGCCGGCACTGTAGAGTTCGGCGTTCTTTTTAATCCATTCCTGATAAGGCTCAGGACAATCTTCCTCGGTATAGATGGCCTTGACCGGACACTCTTCTATGCACAGGCCGCAGTCGATGCAGGTGTCGGGGTCGATCAGTAGCATATGGGGATCTTCGATTTCCCAGAAGCAATCAACCGGACATACTTCACAGCAGTCCGTATAACGGCAAGAAACGCATCTGCCGGTAACGATATGGGCCATAGCCAATCCTTTCGTTTGAAACCCGCGTGTCCAACTCTTCTTCTAATTACCTCTGCCCGAGGTGATATCGTAGCATATTAACGATTAGCATTAATCTGTCCAAGACCAGCCGGTCAGCGTTGGTTATGAGCAACGATCTGCTGGGCCAGTTCGCGACGGGCAGCCAGCAGGGCATCAGGGTCCTTATTGTAATACCTCAGCCCCATGGCCAAGTCGTGAGGGACATTGGCCTGCTCCCTTGGCAAGAGGCCCAGATAATCGTAATCCTGCAAGCCGTCACGGATGGTCTTGAGGCGAATGGAAGGCCATGGCAAACCGTCAGGGCCCGGGTAACAGAGAAAGCCATTGGCGTTGTGCTGGCCGCTGTAGGGAAACGGCGAGCGAGGATTGGCCGGCCAAGGCTCTTGTGGCCAGCGTTGCCAACCATCAGGCCAGTGGGAGATGGCCCAGTAGGCGACTCCCTGGATACGGTGCTTGAACGCCAGCCAGTAGGTAATGCGGTGATCGATAGCGGGCCGGTCGACAACGACACCGGCAGCGGCGTGAATAGGCCCCGGATAGCGGGCATGGATAGGTAACTGGCAGTGGTACCACCAGGTCCGCTCACCACGGTCGCGGGCTAGCTGAGCGTTCTGTTCATTATGAGCCGCCGGTTCCGTGATCCACATATCGAAGAGACCGGCCTGCTCGGCCGTGGGCTCATCGGTCATGGCCACTGCCAGTCCCGGGTACTGAGCACGCAACTGTCCACTACGTTGGTGGTAATCCGGATAGTCGCGAGGATGCGGTTCGTCACCCCAGATACAGATGTAATGCTTGAGCCAGTCCTTTTTTCGAAGATGATCAACAAAGTTCGCTGGCGGGTTGCCTTGCGTAGACTGGATTTTTACGCCACGACTAAGCAGGTGCTGCATCACCCGGTCGTGATCAGTCAAATTTTCATGGTAACTGTACGCCAGATGCCAGGGGGCGATGCGGTGATCGAGCAAGACGTCGAGGCGTTCAAGCAGCGGATCAATACCATCGCGGGTGAACCAGTCGTTGAGTTGCCAGCCCATGGCAAACATGGACGGCGGATCGGGCAGCATGAAATCCCATACCGTCACAACGAGGTTGATAGCCACATCGTGTGGCCCCTTGACAATGACTTGGCCGCGGTAGACACCCGCCACCGCATCGCGAGGCACCCGCACGTCCAGCCACAGGGGCTGACAATGGGGATTGGCAACCTCGAACGGGGCAAAGGGCACCAGCGGGTCGGGCCATTGACCCACGTGCATGACCGGGTATTGCGGGGCCACGGTGCGGATGTAACCCACGCGGTAAATTTCAAAATGGTCTGCCCCGATGCGATCTCCAGTCTGCTCGTGCACAAGCGGGGAGATTTCAACGGCCTTAATGGCAATCGACTTGGGCTGCAGTGAGCCTTCGGCCTGGTCCCGTTCACCGGAAAGGTGTCCGAGGTCGCGCTCAGCGTCGGCCAGCGGGCAGATGACCAGTTGAAAGGATTGCGTTTCACCCCGCGCTGCTTCAAGAACGGCCTTGCCCGAGAAATCGCCCTTGAACCAGACCTTGGGGCGGAAGACTTTGCGCAGGGAAATTTCCGTGCCGACGGCGAACTGCATCTGGTCAGAGTTAACGCCCTGGCTTTCGAGCAGCCGACGTTGATCTTCCAATTTAAGATAGAAATCCGACGCGGCATCACACCATGGCCGGCCCCATTCGTCAGTAGTATCTAGCCAGGCTACGCCCTGTTCATTTTTTGACAGGTCCGCGGCTGACGCGACGGTGGTCAGCAGTATTGACAGTAATAGCAGCGTCCTTGTCATGGCTAGGCTTTTATCCGGCTGATCCGTTGGCCTGATCCAGTACACAGGTGACCACGGCGGCAACTAACGGATGATCACCCACAGCGACAATATCATGTTCTACTTTCGGGGGCATAAAAGCAGATCCGCCGGCTCCGACGGTCATCGTCTCATGGCCAACGGTGATTTGAGCCTGGCCGGCGAACACGTAATAAATCTGCTCCCAATCATCATGATGGTGACTTCCGTGGGCTTTGCCCGGCGGCCAGGTGTGTATGGACATGGACACGCGTTGCGTGGGAAATTGATTGAGTTCGCGACCGGTTTTCTCGGGCGCATAATCCTGCCGGGGGCCGGCAATAATAACGGTGTACCCTTCTTCTTCCGGCCGGTGCAAAAAACCGGCAAAGGGCCTCAGGTCTTCGGGGGTATGAATGAATTTCATTGAATACGCATTGCCCTGTAAAAAGAGGAGTTTTAAACCGTCGTTAGCCATCATACTCGTTCAGTGATTGATTATTCAATGCCCGCCTGTTAGCGTGAGCAGATAATGTTTGAAGCAACCATTGAATTTCGAAAACGCCTGCAACAAGGCGAGGTGCTGCTGGGGCCAGGCGTCTACCTGACGGACCCTCTGGCCAGCGAGGCGATGGCCCCGTCAGCGGACTTCCTGTGGTATGACCTCGAGCATCAGCAAATCAGCATCAACGCGTTGCGAGCTCACCTGCTGGTGGCACGACACATGAATACGCCGGCCATTGTCCGAGTCCCTGGCCCAGGCGCAGCCTTCCTCAAGCCAGTGCTGGACGCCGGGGCACACGGCATCGTAGTGCCGCAGGTGCGTAGCACCGAAGAGGTCATTGGGATTGTCAGGAATTGTCACTACCCGCCCAAGGGCGATCGCGGCTACTGGCCAATGATCGGCACCAACTACGGCCGGGTACCCACAGCCGAGTATCTTAATGGGCCCGACAGCCGCTGTTTCGTGGCGGTGATGATTGAAACCCTCGAGGCCGTGGAGGCGATTGACGATATCGTAGCCATCGAGGGTCTTGACTCGGTAATCCTTGGCTTAATGGACCTATCCGGTGCGATGGGAATTCTCGGGCAGACTGATGATCCTAAAGTATCAGCGGCCACGGAAAAAGTAATTGCCAGCGCCCGTGCCGCAGGCAAACCGGTCGGTTGCGGCCTTGGCGTGGACACGAAAGTGATCTGCGACCTTGCCCGGCGTGGCGTACAGTTGATGCTGACAGGATCCGATTGTACTTACCTGGCCGAGTTTATTGACCAGCTCACTTCTCGCGTACGAAGCCAGTTGAAAACGTAAGCAGGCCAGGGCTTGGATAGCACAGTGGCGATGAAACCGTTCTCGCTATGCCTTGCCGTTTTGGGCCCACCATATCATTTTCTGGAACTCCAGCTTACGGATAGCCTCGAGCGATTCGTACATGTAAACGTTAAGCGCCGCAACGGTGCCCTGGTCTGCTCGGTCGGCGACAGACCGGGAGTAGGCCTCGATGGCCAGTCGCATTTCAACTAGGGCCACATCGAGAGCCGCCACCACCTCGAAATTGAGTCGGTCATAAGTCTCCACGTCCTGCTCTTGATCTCGGGCATGGTCTGCCAGTTTGCGCAGGTGACCGCCCTGGGACACCTTGCCGCGAGACTTGTGCCAGTGGATGGCAAAAATGGCTTGTTCGCGAAGTCTGTCAAGAAACGGCCTACCGGCAGGTCGAGCCTTGACAATAGCAGCATCGAAATGGTCCACCATGTTTTGGTAAATATCGATATTTTCCAACCATGATTGAGGTACCTGCCACGGTTGGGCCTCTGGGCCTGCTGCGTGTTCAAAGTTACGGGTGATCACATCGGCAACAAGGAACGAAGTGGCCAAATCGAATTCCTTGGCCGTCACCTGCTCGCCAGCGCGGAAGGCAGCGACGGCATCGTCTACCGCGGCAGAACCGCAGGTGCGGACCACCAGGTCGCGGTAAGACTGGTCGACGGACACGCTTTTGTCCCAGTTGGCATGCGCCATGTAATACGCCGCGGGATCAACCTTTGAGATCAGCCACTGGCGACCGTAGTAGCCGTCCAGTTCATATTCGTCCATGACGTCGTAGAGCTTCGAAATCATGGAGGCGTTGTACTGCGGCGATTCCCCAATGTTGTCATCCTCGATGGAAATAATGATCTGCGTCTTGACTTTTTCCTCTTGCGTGAAACCAAGCAGGTTGGTTCTCTGAGTCTGAGCGAAGGCGGTGTAGCCGAGGCTGGACATAATTTCAACGTCATTGAAAATGCGGGGCACGAACCGCGCCATGACAGGGCCAGCTTGAATGACTACGAGAGCCTCGGGGTTGGCTGAATTTGCAATTACCTTGCGGTGGTTGATCAACTCGTCGAGCAAGTAGAACTGGCAGATGCTCAGCCGCAGGTCCAGTTCGTTACGTTCAGGGCCAACGTCTCCGGCTGCCAACGCTTCGTCTAACAGTGCCTTAAAATCCTCGTCGATACCGTGGCGTTCCTTCAGTTGCAGCCAACACTCCTCAGCATCATCGCGAACCGTAGAAAATTCCAACGTGCAAAATATGTACTGGTCAGCATGTGGATAACGATCCACGTAACTTCGAGCAACCGACTCGGCCAAGTCCTGGAAGTCGGGGTTAAGCGGAGTCATATATGGCGCATACTGAGGCATGATGCCTTCACGCATAACGCCGATCCGCAGCCCCCCATATTCACCCTTGAAGGGCCGGGGCTTGAAGCCGTGGCGATCAGAAGCGATCTTCAGTTGCTTTTTTATCTCTGCGGGGAATTCCGTGTACCAGAACCCGACTGCGAACTCGAGGCCACGAGCATGGCAAAGATCAATAACCGCCTGGATGTGACGCTGGCCCGCTTCATGGCGTTGCTCGTTAACTGGGGCAGTCTCAGGGTCCGCCTCATAAATAGTATCGGGCTCGGCAGGCAGATCGGGGTTATAAAAACTGGTTGCATCATCGATGACGTGACGCCCAATGGTCTTGTCATGCAGCGGGAATCGCTGGCCCCGGCTGATTTCGACGGTACGTTTACGCAGGCCATCGAACGTGTAGTCAGTGAAGGCGTCGTACGTGCGAAACCAGGCCCAGATACGGTTGTATTTCTGCTTTGAAAGCTGAATGAACAACTTGTTGTAATCAGCAATGCCCCAGTAAGCCCCGCAATGCGGCAAGCAGTTGACGATACGCCAGGCCCGGGTTCGAATCCGGGGGGTCCATGTCTTATTGATATCAGGCAAGGCAAAGGTGCCCGGATTCTCCGGATAAATATCCTCGGTGAGCAGGAAACAGACACCCCACTGCTCGGCCAGTTCATAGGCGGCCCAGAGCGTGGCCACGGGACTGCCGCCAACCGCGATCATGGCGGGCTTGGAATCAACCTCGCTTCGCCGCAGGATGAAAGCCTGCTCGTCTTCAGGCTTTTGGCCATCGGCAGGCACAAGGTAAATTCGAGCGTCGGCATTGGGTAGCGGATGGCAGGACAATCGAGGCACAAGGCCGAACAGCCGAGTAATAATGCCAACCAATTGCGTACCGGCCAGAGTGACTAGGTTATGGGGTTGCGGCCCGGTCACAATATTTACAATTAACGGCGACATTTACAGACTCCAGGGGCAAGACAACGATCTATTGAAACTGGCCTAGTGATACCATAAGCAAATCAATGTTGCCATGGCATAGGGCAGCGTTGCTTTGCATTGGTGAGCCACATACCATCTAGCAGTCCGGTGGCCTTGCCGCCGCCTCTTACCTATACGTGGGAGCTCTTAGAAGGATGACAACACAAACCCAAGCGGAAGCGGCCTTGGCCATGCCTGACGTGCAAGCGAGCGAGGACACCAGACAGGTGCCCATCGACAAGGTCGGGGTCCGGCACATCACCTACCCGATCACGCTGCAGTGCCCGGCGACCGGCGGGGTTCAGCACACGGTGGCCAAGGCCAACATGTACGTGGGCCTGCCCCACTATCAAAAAGGCACGCACATGAGCCGGTTCCTCGAGGTGCTCAATCGCCATCACGAGAATCTTCAATCCAACCAGATCATGGCGGTATGCCGCGACATGCGCAAGCAACTGGAAGCAGAGGAAGCGCACCTGGAATTAAATTTCCCGTATTTTATTCACAAGACTGCCCCGGTAACCGGCGCGCCGGGCATGCTGGATATCGAGGTGACGTTCGAGGCCTCATGCAATACCGAAGAGGATTTCGTGATGACCATCAAGGTGCCGGCGACGAGCCTGTGCCCGTGCTCGAAGCAGATATCCGAATACGGGGCGCACAACCAGCGTTGCGAGATGGAGGTCAAGGTTCGTTTCCAGCCTGACAAGTACATGTGGATAGAGGAGTTGTTCGAACTGGTGGAACAGACCGCCAGCGCGCAGGTGTTCGCGGTGCTGAAACGCCCGGACGAAAAATTTGTCACCGAGGCGGCTTATAACAACCCGAAATTCGTCGAGGACATCGTTCGCGACCTGGCCTTGGCATTGGATCGGGAGGACCGGGTCATGTGGTACCAGGTAACCAGCGAGAATTACGAGTCAATTCACAACCACAACGCCTACGCCTATATCGAAAAAGACAAGCGTAGTTAGTGCGGGGCGTGATCCCGGCCGGCAGGAGCACATGCGGTGAATCTGGTGATGTATGTACGCACGGCGTGCCCGCTTTGCGACCGGCTCGAGTTGATGATGGACCCTTATCTCAAGCGAACCGGCCACCAGTTGACGAAGCACGACATTGACGAACAGCAGCAGTTTCACGATCTGTACACGGACCGGGTACCGGTGTTGACTCATGGCCAACAGGTGATTTTAGAAGGAAGGCCGAAAGCCGCCCAAGTAGAGGAGGCCATGGCAAGGCTGGAGCGTTGACCTTGCCAAGAATCCTTAATCCGAATCTTCAAGCCCAAGCGGTTTTGCAAACGATATGAAAATCAACCCGTTGAATTATCATGTTTTCGGGCAGATCTAGAATAAGTGTCCATTTGCCGTTATCGTCACTGTGGGGCAGGATAAGGCCGGACAACCATGTCAAACAACCTGATTGCACTTCAAAACAAGTTCTTGGGCCAAGGCCAGACCGTCTACGACAAGCTGAGCCAGGTGCATGAAGTGCAGGGCTATATCAGCGACGACGACATCGCCCAGATCGCCAACCAGTTCAACCTGCCGCCGCAACACGTGCGCTCGACGGCCAAATTCTATGAGGAACTTTCGCATGACCAGCCGGCCAGACACGTGGTGAAACTCTGTAACGGGGAGGCGTGTCAGGCAGCGGGCTTCGCCTCGGTGGAAACAAAGTTGTGCAAGTCGCTCGGCGTGAAAGAGGGCCAAGCCTGTCCGGACGGGTCCGTGCGCTATGAACACGTAGCTTGCCTCGGGTACTGTGGGCTGGGCCCCAATGCCATGATCGACGGCTTGCCGGTGTCCCTGGCCCAGAACGGTGATGCCGAGAAGATCACCACTTTCGTGCGTGAAGGCAAGCCGCACGGATTCACTGAGCCGACCAACGCGGTCTATCCTCCCGCAGGGGACAAGCCGTGCATATTGATGCGGTTTTTTGGACAGAACACAACTTTACTTGATGGCGCCCGGGCGGCAGGCGTGTACCGGTCCCTGGAAAAAGCCGTGACGACCATGACGCCGCAGCAGGTGATCGACCAGGTCAAGGCCAGCAAACTACGCGGCCGCGGTGGCGCGGGGTTCCCCGCCGGGTTGAAGTTCCAGGCCGTGGCTGACGCGCAGGCGCAAGATGGCTCAGGCCGCAAGTTCGTTGTCGTAAATTTCGACGAGGGAGACGCCGGTTCCTACATCGACAAGGAACTGGTAGAACGAGACCCGCACACGCAACTGGAGGGGATCCTGCTTGCCGCGTACGCGTGCGGCGCCCCGGAGGTTTTCATCTATGTGCGTTTTGAGTATCCACGGGCGCTAACGGTCCTCAAGCAGGCGGTCAGTGAAGCAATCGCAGCGAAGGTCATCGGACCGAATATTTTCGGATCGCGGTTTTCTTGCGTGGTCAACGTGGTACAAGGCCAGGGTGCGTACATCTGCGGCGAAGAAACAAGTTTATTGCGTTCGCTGGAGGGCGTACCGGCTCTTGTCAGCTACAAACCGCCGTTCCCGGCCCAGGAGGGCTTGTGGGGCTGCCCCACGGCGGTGAACAATACGGAAACGCTGCACAACCTGCCTTGGATCATCGAGCACGGCGGCGAGGCCTATGCCAGGTACGGCACTGAGAATTCGCGTGGAACCAAGGCTGTGAGCCTGAACACTCGCGTAAAGAGGCCGGGGATGTACGAGGTGGAACTGGGAGTAACACTCCGCCAGTTGATTTTCGATATCGCCGGCGGAATGGCTGACGGGCAGCAATTCAAGGCCGTGCAGGTAGGCGGCCCACTGGGGGGAATTCTGCCCGAGCACCTGCTGGATACAGCATTGGATTTTGATTCTCTGCCGAAAGTTAACGGGATACTTGGACATGCCGGCGTAGTGGTGTATTCCCAGGAAGACGACCTTGTGCAGATCGCAAGAGGTTTAATGGCTTTTTGCGCCATCGAGAGTTGCGGCAAGTGTTTCCCCTGTCGCATTGGCGCCGTGCGGGGAACGGAACTGTTCGATCAGATGATGGATGTTGCCGGCGGCGGCGTGACCGACGAGCGACTGTCACTGCTATCGGAACTATGCGAAACGATGAAATACGGATCCCTGTGCGCCCTGGGGGGGATGATCCCGACGCCGGTCGAGTGCCTGATGGAATATTTCCCCCAGGAACTGCAACGGTACCGGCCAAAACGCGTCAGCGAGTAGCGGCCTATAATGACTGGAATTCCATATCCGGGATGTGGCGATGACGATCAATATCAAGTTTGCTGCAGGAAAAGAACAAAGCCCCAAGAAGCCGACTCCTCTGTTAGAGTAGGTTGGCTGGGCAAAAGGCAATGGACCATTGATCTCGACGAGGCCAGTACATGATCAGTAAAGCTGCGATGACAGAGCAGACGGTTACGGTGACCATTGACGGGTCGCAAGTTCATGTCCCCCGTGAGGCAACAGTGCTGACAGCGCTGCGCAGCGTGGGCAAGAGTGTGCCCACGCTTTGCTATTCAGACCGGATGAAACCTTATGGAGCGTGCCGGACGTGTCTTGTCGAGCAGGCAGGCCGCAAGCCGGTAGCGGCCTGCCATACGCCCGTGCAGGACGGGTCGAAATACGTGACCGCCTCACCGCTGCTGACGCGGCTGCGACGCAACATTACCGAACTGATCGTCAGTGACCACCCGCTGGAATGCTTGGACTGCACGGCCAACGGCCGCTGCGAACTGCAGAGCCTTGCCCAGCAGGTAGGGCTGCGAACACCGAGATACGAGAACCCGCGCACGCACAATCCAGCCCAGGACAATTCACACCCGTTCATCAAATTGGAAATGGCCAAGTGCATCGGCTGTGCCAAGTGCGTACGGGCCTGCGATGAGGTACAGGGCTCATTTATCCTGGGTATGGAAGGCCGTGGCTACGACGTGCGAGTCATTGCGGGCAACAATACGGGGTTTGAGCAGGCCAACTGCGTCAGTTGCGGCCAATGCGTGGTGGAATGCCCGGTCGCTGCCCTGGAGGAACCGGGCACGCGCAATGCCGGGTTGCCTGACAAGACGGTGACAACCACATGTTCCTACTGCGGCGTCGGTTGCTCACTGGACGTAAACGTCAAGGACCAACAGGTGGTAAACATCGTGCCCAATGTCCAGGGGTCAGCCAACCTGGGACACGCCTGCGTAAAAGGCCGTTTCGCCCACCAGTTTGCACACTCACCGGACAGGTTGCACACCCCCTTGATCAAGGACTCTGGCGGCCAATTTCGAGAAGGGACGTGGGACGAGGCGTTGGATCTTGTGGCCCGTAAATTCAGCGAAATTCGTGACACCTACGGACCAGAGGGGTTCGGACTCATCAGTTCGTCGCGATGCACCAACGAAGAAAACTTTTTAATGCAGAAATTTGCCCGGGTAGTGATGGGAACCAACTCGATCGACAACTGCTCGCGGGTGTGTCACTCCCCATCCTCGTACGCACTGGGCCAGGCGCTGGGAACCGGAGCGGGGACCAACAGTTTCCATGACGTGCACGAGTCGGACGTGCTGATGATAGTGGGCGCCAACCCGACCGAGGCGCACCCGGTATTTGGCGCCATGATCAAGCAGTCGGTTCTGGGTGGATGCAAGCTTGTGATCCTAGACCCGCGGAACACGGAACTGGCGCGCCTGTCTGACATCCACCTGCCGCTGCGCCCGGGCTCCAACGTATCGGTGATCAATGCCCTGCAGCATGTACTGATCGAGGAAGGGTTGATTGACCCGCAATTCATCGGCCAATACACCGAGGGGTTTGAGCAGGTAAAGGCCGAACTGGCGCAGTGCACGCCGCAGTGGGCTTCAAAGATCAGCGGCGTGGAACCCGAACT
>Ga0310125_10001732_pt1 | contig 11141 bp, 8 predicted proteins | sample CB11b_Tmax_Bot8__FD_203508 | JGI IMG/M metagenome (GOLD analysis project Ga0310125, IMG submission 203508) | Marine microbial communities from Western Arctic Ocean, Canada - CB11b_Tmax_Bot8 | ecosystem: Environmental > Aquatic > Marine > Oceanic | place: Canada: Western Arctic Ocean | collected... | reverse complement strand
CGGACGTTTTCGTTCCAATGATTGTCAAAGCCCATCAAGCACGGCTCAGTCATCACCTGGTAGCACATCAACCTCCATGGGGAGTACGATTGCTCTGACGGAAAGCTGCAGGATTCGGTCGGTTTGAGCCCCCCCCAAATATACGAGCTTCAGAGGGTCTAGTTTTTGGGGGTACAAATTTTGGCCAACGGGCTAAAGACAAGGATGATACAGAAAATCCTGTGGGACGTTCGGTACCTTTACGTAATTGGACCCCTAGAGCGGCTGGACCGGCACGGGTCGTCCCGTTCGAATCGCTTCGACAATGGCCAGGCACACCCGGATGGTCCGGGCGCCGTCTTTCGCGGGGATCCGGCTGGGCCGGTCCTCGTCGATGGCATGGATCAGTTCGCCGAGTTCCTCGAAGAAGTAGGGATGCTCCTTCCTGTAGTCGACCGGAACCGTTCGGAAGCCCTGCTCTTCGGGATCGCCGTTCAGGAACACGCGATCGTTGATCACCGTCCCCTCCGTGCCGTACACCGCGAGGTCGATCGAGTAGGGCCGAACCGCTGCCAGGGAGACGAAGATCCGCCCCAGGCAACCATTCTCAAAGCGGAGCTGCGCGTCCACGGTGTCGTGCAGTCCCTGGTTGCCGAGCACCGCCCCGCTCGACGCCGCACCCACGATTTCGCTCACTTCGCCGACGGTGCAGCGCAGGAGATCGACCGGGTGACATCCTGCGCCGAGCACGGCGAAACTGCCCGGGGTGCGGTCCTGCCAGAATGGCTTGATGCGCGCGGGGCGGTGGATGTAGGTCGCCTCGGCGTGGAAGGGCCTGCCAAGCTTGCCCTCGGCACACAGGTCCCGTGCGATCCGGAAGTAGGGGCTGAACCGGCAGACCTGCCCGACAAGAATTTTGCTGTTCGATAGTCGCTCCGCTTCGACAAGTCGACGGACATCTTCTTCCGTGGTGACCATGGGCTTTTCGCAGAGCACGTGCTTGCCCGCCGCCAGTGCGGCGATGACCTGGTCGGCGTGCAACTCGTTCGGCGTGGCTACGATCACGATCACGATTTCGACATCCGGCCGCTGGACGAGTTCATCGAAGTTCCGGCAAGATTCGGTGCCGAATCTGTCTGCCGCCTCGGCGGCCCGGTTGGGGTGCGCCGTGGTCACCGCAACGAGCCGCGCGCGCGGGTGTCGATCGACGGCTTCGGCGTGCCGGACGCCTACGTATCCCATGCCCGCAATGCCGACGCCGAACTTCATTGGACGAAAAGCTTGCGTTCGAGACGATTCAGGCACTCGGCCCCGTCCTGGTGCATGACGAACGTGTCTTCGCACTTGAAGTGCCCGATGTCGCGTACCCGCGCCTTGACTTCGAGGGTGAACGCGTGCCCGGGCAGGATCTCTTCATCCTTCCCGGGCGGCGAGATGTGCGGGTAACTGTAGGGCAGCCAGCCCAGGCCGTGCGAATGCAGGGCGTACACGGTTTTCTCGGCGTCCACCGTGCTGGCCAGATCCCAGAAGGTCTCGTTCGATAGCCTCGCGGCTGGTCCGGGTATCGGCCCAGCACCCGCCAAGGAGCAGAAGTCGGTCATTCCGAATCACGGCCTTGCCGGCATGCGAGAATCCGCCCGCCATATCGAGCTTCTCGACCACCGGTTCCCCCCGTCTTGCCTCGGGCCGTACCAGTCACCACGCGCCGTGGTACACAACGGCGAGGCGGTCTGCAATCCACCCACCAATCATGAGCCTGCCGCTCCACGGCAATGGGACCGGCGTTTCCCATCGCCGGCCGGTGATGTCGTAAACCTGGATGTGGCGTGTATGCTCCCGTGGAGAGGTGCCGCCGACCACGTACACGCGTCGGCCGCAGGACGTCGCAAAACAACCGTGAACCGGAACAGGCAACTGCGGCAGGTCCAGATGCCAAGCCGACGCCGGCAATCCCTCGGCTTCCAGGTTGAGCTTCGGCGGGCGTTGCTCGTGCTCCGCCACTGCCTTGGTGTTGTCAGGATCGCTCATCTTCGCCCATCATCTTGCTATTCTCCGCCTATCGCCCGAGGCGGCGGAGGACGTTGTGGGTGATCCTGGACACTGTTCCTCCGTTTCGGTACAGTCCATGGGACCACTCGATGGTGGCGGCGACGAAGACAGTGCCCTTGAATTCGGTTTCGTTGACCGCCAACGTGCCGTAGTACCGATCATATTGAATTCCCATATCCGCATTGAACCCATGGTCCTCAGCGTCGCCGATCGCAATGATCCGGTAATGCGCGCTGATGCCATCGCTGCCGGTGAACACCGGCTTCCCCGCCTCAAATGCAATATCCCCGCCGTCGCATTCGACGCCTACGATTGAGTCCTCCCAACCGAACTCATCGCCTTCCTTGAGCCCGGTCCCCTCGAATGCCCAGTGGTCGGGCTCCGTTACACGGAAGCCGCCATAGCCCCTCGAGGTGGGAGCAATGACCTCGCTGCCAGGCACCGGATTCTTGGCATTGACTGCGGCAGAATAGGAGACCCCGATGGTGCGCTGGCGAAGATTGTCGATGGCGCGGAGCAAGGAAGTCTCCGGGTCTTCCGGCGTTCCCAGCGGGTGCTGCTTGTACCGTGTCTTCGCACAGTAGAGTCGGCGCCCGCCCTGTCGAGTTTCGACGAGATGCGAAAAAGAATTCCCGGCGAATACCATCAGGTTGCCGCCGTTGGCCACGAAATCCTGGAGTTGCTCGCACTCCTCTCGGCTGGAGTATTCGCCGTGGCCGATTCGTAGGTGGGCGGCATAGTCATTCAGAAGATTCGGTTCCTGATCATGATCGGAATTGACGCAGTAATCCACTTCATAGCCTTCGGCATCAAGCCATGATGTCATGAATTGATCCCAGGCATAGAAGCCGCCCATGATATCGGGCTGAAGCGGGCGTTCAAAACTCACCAGGTCACTATGAACCCGGTCGGTAGACAGGTAGTGAAAGAGACTCTTTCCGCCTACGCAATTGTAGGCGGCGTAGGTGTTGGTTTCGATCGTCAGGAGAATCGGCGCACTGGGAACACGCGGACGAACCACGAAGAGGATTTCCCGCACGCCCTGTGCGGTGGGAAAGCTGGCGACGTAGACCCCGCTCTTCCAGTCGAGCGGCACGTGGAACGACAGCGTCGCGGGCCAGTCGAATCCGTCGCGATATCCGAACTCGGGAACCGGATGGAGAGCGCCCCGCAGGTCGTTGAATTCCCTGACCGGACGTCGGCGAGCGCTCTCATGGAAAATAAACAGATCATAGTACGACCGGGAGTTCGAGATGTGAAACGTCACCTCCTCCCCCTGGCGCACACTCATAGGCCAAGCATAACCGCCTTCCTTCAGCTTCCAGTAGCGTGTCGCATCCTGTTCATAGTGGGCAAAAATATGATCGCGGTGCATGTTGATTGAAACCCTGCCTGATTCGACCCGAGTGCGCAACTTTTTCACTTACCAGGTGATTTCCCGGGCCCACGGGTTGTGCGGGGCGAATGTCAGCGACTGTTCGAACGCGGCGGATTCCTGCATGGGCTCGGACGCTCCGTTGTGGGTGACAGTCACCACCCGCACGCTATCCGCCTTGAAGCCATACGCCGCGGCGTCGAAGTGAACCGTCGCGGTGACCGGTTGATCGGAAATGTTGCCGAACACCATGATCATTCGGCGTTCCCCGGGCAGCGCCCAGGCGCCGGTTAAGACCGCGCTCATGCCGGCCTTGACGCGCGAGAAGAATCGCCATTCCGTGTGCACGGTCGGCACGTCGCCCCGCAGCGTGGGCGGGGCGCAGCATGCGGCCTTCGTGGAAATAGCGCCGGAGCGGGTAGCGGACGCGAATGATCCGGCGCAGAAACTCGCCAAGCGGCCCGTGATCGATGATCCCCGGTTCCAGCCATCCAGGCGCTGCCACCACCGGGGGTTCAATTGCACTCAACACATTTTCACCAGTGGAGCCCTCAATTGTAATGCCCGGGGGCTTGTGTACAATTGAGCGCTCAATCGCCGTGAAAATGCATTCGACGCCACGGTCGATCTCTCGCAATCTGCTGGTCTGTCCGCAGCCTTTGGGCGGCGACTCTTTCGCGGCTCAGGGCGCGTCTAGGTATGGATTGGTCCGAGAAAACGCGTTTCGGGCGAATATGAAGGTTGATTTTTTGAGCCGACCGGAAAATCGACCGCCTTCCGGGCACTTTTGACAAGAATTCGGGACATGAGGGTCCCTATGGTAACTCGCGACAGGTTCGCCAGATCCGGTCCTTAGCATATATTTTCTCGCGAATTTGGTCGGTATCCTATCAAGTAGCCGATGGAGCAACGGCGATGCATATCTCTCTGAAAGCCGCCATCGAAGCCGGCATGGACAATCTCATCCGCTGGGGCCGGCACATGGCTCAGGGCGATCCGGTTCAGGTTGTTGCGAAGGGCCACCCCGATATTCCGCACTGGCACGTGCGCCACAATGTCGGGCGCGCCATTGATGCCTTGTTGCGCGGCGGCGATGTGACCGCCAAGCCCGTGCCGCCGGACGTTGAGGACGTGCTCAGGCAGTATCTCTTCGCGTCGATGGACAATCCGACCCATCTCAACGGCGCGTTCACACCAGAGCAGGGCCGAATCCTGTTTCACGCCCACGATGTGCGCGAAGCGCTGCTGTCGCTGACGGCCTTGATTCAGTATCGCCAGGACGATGAGGCGCGACAGCGCGCGCAGGATGTGTTGGACGCCATCGAACGTCTGACAAACGAAGACGGCACATTCTGCGCCGAGGTGGTCGCCCGATTTCCAATGCTGGTCGAGGGATACTTCGGGGAACAGCGCCCAAACGCCGAGGGCAAAGCGATGACCATCGCCTGCTGGACGCGCGGGCGGTGGATCATGGCCCTGTGTCGATATTACCGCGCGACCAATGACGCGCGGGCACTCGAGCTGGCGCAGCGATTTGTTCGCCTTGTACGTCGCATTTCGTTTACCGATGACGGCCGAATCAGACCAACAGAGAACGGACATGCGCACTCCCTCACCGGTACCGTGCACGGGCTGATCGACTACGGCCTGCTGGTCGGCGATCAGGAGACATTCGAGCACGGCAGGCGCATCTTCGATACCGGCTTGCCTGCCGTCAGCAGTTCCTACGGCTGGTCGGTCGAAGCCGCCTGGGGCAATCCACAGCGGCCCGAGCGCGGCGAAGAGAACAACACCGGCGATATGATCCAGACCGCTCTGCTCATGGGCGGCGCGGGACTGCCGCAGTACTTCGAAGACGCCGAGCGGCGCATTCGCTCGCACGTCCTGCCCAGTCAGACCGGTGACGACGGCTGGGGATTCCCCGCTCCCAATGACCTGGACGGCGGATCAGGGCCCGTGTCCATCCTCGACATCACCGCCGGCGCGGTGCAGGCGCTGTGCGAGGCGTCACGCGCACTCGTCACTCGTGGCACAGCCGGCCGGCATGTCAATCTGCCCTTCAGCAACTGGGCCGATGAAACGCGCCTGGTCAGTCGTCTGCCGGAGCAATGGCACGTGACCGTCACGCCCGCCGATGCCGGCGACCTGTTTATCCGTATCCCATCATGGGCAGATCGGCAACGCATACGCCTAACGGTGGCCGACCAGCCGCAGCAACCAACATTCGCCGTATCGTGGCTGGTACTCACTGATCTGCCCGCAGGCACGCACGTTGTCGTTGACCAGCCATTCGTGGAGCGCGAAGCCGAGGAAGTCGTCAACGAAAAGCCCTATCGCATCCTCTGGCGCGGCGATCAGGTGGTCGCCATGTCTCCCGAAGGCCCGACCCATCCCATGTTCCCTTCAATCGAAGCGTATCGGCGCGATTGAGCCCAACATGGGCAGTCCGTACGACAATCGGCTCGCGCCGGCGCGTGTGGCCACAGAGCTAATCCGCATACAGGCTGCGTTTTGGGGTCAAACACGCCAAAGTTATTCGATTTGTTTTCGGGCAAAATCTAGATGCAGCCCATGCCTATCGGCAACCGAGCCCCCAGGCACAAACGCTGCTACCGTCTGGGGTACAAACGGACTCACATTATCACCAATTGAGGGTTCAATTGTAATGCCCGGGGGCTTGTGTACAGTGAGGCGCTCAATTGTACTGCACCTACGTTTTCAATGGGTGGACTTTAATTGGCCTGGAAGATCCTCGAGTCACGTTGAGGGGCATCAAGGTGCGGTGATTTTCTCGGACTCCTCGGGAGTACGGCCGCGGGCATCGGTAGTGTACCGGGGATAATATCCAAGAGCCTCGAGCTCGCCGGATCTGCCGCAGTTCGGACACCGGGAGGGCGGCACGACGAGACGGTGACGTTGCTCCCCGACATACTCTTCGGGTCCACACCCCACCGCACGCTTGACGATTCATCGAAGTTCTTCGCCAGGATGACTCGGGCATCCGGTGCATCCGTGATATGTACGACTTCACGCTTGATTTTTCCATCGGCTACGACGACATGTCCGGTGGCCGGGTGCTCATCATCCCCGCCCCACGTGTGGAAACCAACATCCACAACGATCAAGCAAGCCGGAGATAGGTGCAACTCATTCCGATTCAGGATCATGCGCTAGTAAAAAGAATGAGTCTGGGGCCGGCGTATCGCCACCCGGAAAGAGACCCTGTTTTTCGCGCGATTCGCGGCATCCGTGTTGAGAACGTCCGACGCTTTCGTAAGTGCGTTGAGCCGTGAGGTATACAGACCGAAAACCCGCTCAATTGTACACAACGGGCCATTACATACAGTTGAGCGACCGACACTGGTGGCAACCTTCTCCGCGCCAGACACATACGCAGTAACAAAAGCAGTACCGACCGGCTGTCTACAGATTTGGCATAAAAATGCGTCCCGAAGCAGGGTGGTAACACCCGAAAATTGCCCCGTCAGAAACGGTTGGGGCAACGCACAGATGGCACCTCATTGCAGTTTCGGTACCTCCGGGCCTACAGTGCGCGTCCATGGTCATCCATGGATCGGTCAGACTTTCGTTCATCGCAGCTCCTTTACGTCCCTTGAGTCCTTTACTCCTCCCCAAAATCGCTGCGCTGATCCCAAAAAATAAATTGACAAAAAGTGATCTATAAAAAGCTTCTCTGGCAAACCTCCTGCTTTGTTTAATCATGAACTGTTCGTATAGAGTCAATTTTTAAATTAATATGTAATAACTTGTCTATTCTAGTGAATGTTTTTCGTTTACATTCATGAATTGTCCGGTATGTTGTCGGGAATTAAGTAAAAGAGAGGTGTTCACATGAGTCCAGATTCCACTACGACCCAGGAAACGGCCAAAAGTAAGGACTTTGCCCTGCGGGGGGTGCGGGAGATTCATGATGTCGATCCTGGGCCGCTGGCCCAGATGGACGGGGCCCAGGCGTTGATTAAGACGCTGGAGGCAGAGGGAGTGGAGTACCTCTTTGGCCTCTCCGGAGGAGCGGCTATTCCGATTTTCGACGCCCTGGTGACGGTCAATCCGAAGATGAAGCTGATCCTGGTTCGCCATGAGCAGGGCGGGACCCACATGGCGGACGGGTATGCCCGGGTCACCGGCAAGCCCGGTGTCGTCCTGGTCACCAGCGGTCCGGGCGCCACGAACACCATCACGGGCATCATGACCGCCCACATGGACTCGGTGCCCATGGTGGTCCTGACCGGGCAGACCATCACCCCCATGCTGGGCAAGGATGCCTTTCAGGAAGCGGATGTGTTTGGCCTGTCGATGCCGGTGGTGAAGCACAGCTACCTGGTCAAGGATACGAACGACATTCCCCGGATCACCCGAGAGGCGTTTCACATCGCCTCCACGGGACGCCCCGGACCGGTCCTGATCGATTTACCAAAGGACATCACCCAGTCGCCGTTTTCCGGGGCGCTTGATGACCCGATGGACTTGCCGGGGTATCACCCGGAGACCACCACGGAGGTGGACCTCGACGAAATCCAGGTGGTGGCGGAAAAGCTGAAAAAGGCCAAGCGTCCGATCATTCTCTGCGGGCACGGGGTTCTGCTTTCGGGCGCTTATGCGGAGATCCTGATGCTGGCCGAAAAAGTACAGGCGCCGGTGACCACCACCTTGCTGGGGAAGGGTGCGATCCCGGAGAACCATCGGTTGTCTCTCGGCATGCTGGGCATGCACGGAACGGCCTACGCCAACAAGGCGATGGTCGAATGCGACCTGCTCCTCAACATCGGTTCCCGGTTTGACGACCGCATCATCGGCCAGGCGCCGCGCTTTTGTAAGGACGCGGTGCGGATTCACGTCGACGTGGATCCCGGAGAGATCGGGAAGATGATCCAGTGCCAACATTCGATCGTGGGCGATGCCCGGACGGTGGTGGAGCAGTTGCTGCTCCACGTCGACCGGGCCGACACGGAGGCGTGGCTGTCCCACCTGGATTCCCTGAAGCGGCGGTTCCCGTTGAAGTATAAGAAGCAGGGCGGCTTGAAAATGCAGCACGTTCTGGATGCCTGGGATGAGATGACGGACAGTTCGGCCATTGTGGCTACCGATGTGGGCCAGCACCAGATGTGGGCGGCCCAATTCTGCAAGACGATCCGGCCCAACACCTGGCTCTCCTCGGGGGGGGCCGGCACCATGGGTTACGGGTTTCCCGCGGCCATCGGGGCCCAGTTCGGCGCGCCCAACGACCTGGTCCTGGCCGTAGTGGGGGACGGCGGCTTCCAGATGACGATGTCAGAGCTCGCCACCGCCTGCCTGCACAAACTGCCCATCAAGGTCCTGGTTCTCAACAATCACTACCTGGGGATGGTCCGGCAGTGGCAGGAGGCGTTTTACGAAGACCGCGAGAGCGGGGTGGACCTGGAAGGCAATCCGGACTTTGCCCGCCTGGCGGAATGTTATCCGGGGGCCAAGGGGTTCAACCTGAAGCGGCCGGCCGATGTGAAGAAGATTCTATCGCGGGCGCTCGAATACAATGACGGCCCGGCCGTGATCAACGCGGAAGTGGAGAAGGCCGACAACGTCTTCCCCTGGATCCCGGCGGGGAAGCCCATCGAAGACATGCTTCTCGAGTCGCCGAAGGGGCCGCAGGAAAAGCCGACGGGGTCGACCTAAGGGGGACGCATGACGACAGCGACCGAAGAATTGACGGACATCCACACCATCAGCGTCTACGTGGCGAATAAGCCCGGCGTGTTGGCGCGGATTGCCCAGAGCTTCGCCCGACGCGGGTACAACATCGACTCCCTGGTGGTATCCCCTTCGAAAGACGGCGAGTTTTCGCGCATGACCATCGCGGCCCAGGGCTCGGTGGAGGGTCTGGATCAGATCATCAAGCAAACCAATAAGCTGATCGACGTCATTCATTGTACCGACCACACCGACGACGACGCGGTGGTGCGGGAACTGGCCCTGATCAAGATCGAGGTCACGTCGCCCGATCAGCGGACCGAGGCCCTGCAGATTGCCGAGCATTTCGGCTGCAAATCGGTCGACCTGACCAAGACTTCCATGATCGTCATGGCCTTCGGCGCCTCCGACAAGGTCGACGCCTGCCTGCGCATGTTCGACGGCAGAATCATCGAACTGATCCGCACCGGGAAGGTCGTGATGGCGCGGGGGGATGAGGTCACGTAATAGTCATTGGTCAATCGTCATTGGTCAATGGTGGGAGCAGAGGGGGATGTTGCTTCAGGTGGATGGGTTTTGTTGGGGAGTTTAAAGAATCTGTCATTGCGAGCTGAGCGCTGGGATTGGCCCACTACAATTTCTGCGAAGCAATCCACCGTCCACGGCCCAGGTTGATTCGATTAGCCTCAAAAACAATACCCAAGGCGAATGTCTCAACGAAACGCCTCTTCTCTTCCCAATGACCTGTAAGCGAAGACGCGTCGGACCGACCAATCGGCGGATTGGAATGACCCTATGAAAGATACAGAGGCGAAGAAAGAGAACTGGGTCAAGCCGGTGGTCCTGGTTGGGGTGCTAGTGGCCGTAGTGGTGGCGTTGAAGCAGTTCGGTGTGATGGAGTACTTCTCCAAAGACAACATCCAGGCGCTGAACGAAAAGGTGGAGTCGCTGGGGTGGTTGGGCCCGGTCCTTTACATCGGCATCTACATTGCCGGGTGCCTCTTTTTTCTTCCCGGGCTCGCCCTGACCCTGGTGTCGGGCATCTTCGGGTCGTTGTGGGGCACCGTCTATGTCTCCATCGGCTCTACCATCGGCGCTGCGCTGGCCTTCCTGCTGGCCCGCACCGCCATGCGCCCTATGGTTGAAGGGTGGGCGCAAGAAAACAAGATTTTCAAGAAGATCGATAACGGGGTGGAGGAGCACGGTTGGCGCATGGTGATGATCACTCGCCTGGTGCCGTTCTTTCCCTTTAACTTTCAGAATTATGCCTACGGGCTGACCAAGGTGCCGTTCTGGACCTACGTACTGGTCTCCTGGATCTGCATGTTGCCGGGCACGGCGGCCTACGTCATTGCCAGCGGATCGATCATCAGCGGGGAAGGCGATGTGAAGAAGACGCTGGGCATTCTCGCCGTGGCCGCGGTTATTTTTGTGGGATTGAGTTTCATCCCGTCGCTTATCAAGAAGCGCTATGCGCTGGCGGATGCCGGGGCGTGAGAAGGGATGTAATGAATTGCAGGGACATACGGGATGGAGGGAGTACCCCCTGAGTTTCGTAGTAGAACCGCGCGATGAGCACAATGAGCTGTTGCTTTCCAATGTGCATCCGCCCGATTACACCAACCCCGAGCCGGATAATCCGTACAACCTGGTGGTGATCGGCGCCGGGACGGCGGGACTGGTCTCGGCGGCGGGGGCGGCCGGGTTGGGGGCGCGGGTGGCGTTGGTGGAGCGTGCCCTCACGGGCGGAGACTGCCTCAACTACGGGTGCGTCCCCAGCAAGGGGATCATTCGGGTGGCGACCGCGGCGGCCGATGTGCGGGATGCCAGTACGTTCGGGGTGCGCGTGGAGGGGAATGTCCGCGTGGACTTTGCCGAGGCGATGGAGCGCATGCGAAGATTGCGGGCGCAGATTTCCAAGGTGGATTCAGTGGCGCGTTTCACCGAACTGGGGGTGGACGTCTTTATCGGGCAGGGTACGTTTACCGGACCGCGAACGCTCGAGGTGGAGGGGAAGGAATTGAAGTTCTCGAAGGCGGTGATCGCTACC
>Ga0310125_10001731_pt1 | contig 11145 bp, 7 predicted proteins | sample CB11b_Tmax_Bot8__FD_203508 | JGI IMG/M metagenome (GOLD analysis project Ga0310125, IMG submission 203508) | Marine microbial communities from Western Arctic Ocean, Canada - CB11b_Tmax_Bot8 | ecosystem: Environmental > Aquatic > Marine > Oceanic | place: Canada: Western Arctic Ocean | collected... | reverse complement strand
AACGAGGCTTCCGGGGTTCAGGCCAGCGGACATGGTGATCATCATTTCCCAAGCGTTTGCCCCGTCGAAAGTCAGCCTGAAGCTTTGCCTTGTTTAAGTGAGATACGAATTCGAATCCGCATCGCTTAAACGTCCAAGTGCTCAGCAGGCATTCGGTCAGTAGGACATCACCTGGGCGGAAATGAGCCCACAACCTGCGAGGCAAGCTCAACTCACCTTGACCGCGCCTTGGGGCATTAGCGCTCCGGGGCCGTCGTAGGTTGTCTCGATGACGCAAGAGTTCTTCAGCAAAGACACGTAGAAGTTGACAGCCTCTTCCGCGTTGCCATCGAAGTAGAAGCAAGGAGTGATTTTGTTTCCTGATACGTTTGGGCACCGTCTCAGATGGACCGATCTTTGCCATCCCCTCTTTTTCCTTTTTCAAAGAGGTCCTTGGCGAGACTCATATTTGGGCCAAAGGAGTTCATTTGCGGCGGGCCAGGACTTTTTCCAGCCTTAATCAAGAACTGTTTTGTTACATCGAGGCTTCCTTTTTGTTTATTTGGGGTCGGTAATCTGTGGACTGTGGCGTGTAGTATGCTGGGTGCTAGAGTTGGATGGACCAGCCCGTGTGGACGGCGGGCGGTAAGTTTGGAAACATAACGAGTACCCTGGAGTTTGTTCGAATGATGCGCGTCTCTCTCATTGCCCTCTTTCTGATTGCCGGCCAGGTCTTCGCCGTCGAGTCATCCGCGCAACGCAATCGCCTCATCTTCCGTGGCCAGGACGAGGTATTGACCGGCGGTGGCATCCCGAATGTCTCTGCGGTGAGGATTTCGAAGCCACCGATGATGGGCGGTAAACTGGACGATGCCTGCTGCAAGAAAGGTGCAGCCCGTCTTCGGATTCAGGAAGCAGGGCGGTCAGAACCGGGCACGCGTTCAGTCCGTGGGGCACGTCGTGTACGACCAGGAGTACCTCTACATTGGTATCGGTTGCCTGGAGCCGAATCCGGAAAGTATCGAGGCGCGATCGCCTGGCGAGCCTGTCGCGGCTCACGACGATAACAGCGTGTTCTCCTACGACTCGGTGGAGATTATGATCAAACCGAATCACCAGGCACCGGAGTATTACCAGTTCGTTAGGGACATTTCAGACGCGACCTGGGACGCCTTCCGGTCGCTCGACGGCGGCACCACGGATCCGGACTGGAACGCGGCGATGACACCGGCGGTGTTCCGGGAGAAGGACGATTGGTCGGTGGAGGTCCGCCTGTGCCGACGCAAGCAGAAACCCCACGAGCTGTCCGCCATCGCCCGCGAAGGGATCTTCAACGAGGCGCACAAGTTCACCATTCTCAGCGGGATCGACATCGATCTCAGCCGGTACTTCATCGAAGTGGGCCGGCCGCAACTCGTGGGAGAGATCCGTCCGACCGGGCCGTCGGCATCGGAGCTCTGTCGCTCGAGAGCAGTATCGCGTGGACGTCGGCCTGGTCACCCTTGGCGCACAGCCGGTGGCGGGTTCTTCGGCCGTGTACGAGGTCAGGGAGCTGGCCAATGCGAGACAGGTCGTCGTCACCGACCTGGAGAGCGGCAAGATCCTGGCGCTGTCGAATCTGCGCTATTCGAAGCAGCTGAAGATGTTGGAGCTGAGCCTCGTTAACTCAAGCGACGACGAGTTGAAGGTGGCAGAGCACCCGCTCTCACTCGAGGTGACATCGGCGATTCGTGAGGCGGCGCTTACCGCGGGAACTATTCGTCTGGAGGTGTCGCGGGAGGACGGAGGCGAGCTTCTGGCGACCCGGACGATCGCGGGAACGCCGCGCCGGACGCGGGGAAGCTTTTCGCGTTCGTCAATCTCGGCAACGGTTGGATTTACTTCTCGGCGACCGCGCCCGGTAACGTCGAGCTGGCGCTAGATCACGACAATCCGGTAGCGCTGATCGCGCAGGACACCGACGATTTGAACAGGAAAGATGCCATGCGTTTTCTTCCCGCGGGTCGGCGCGTGTTAACGGCGCCATCCGGGCTGCAGCGGCTGATTGTGCGGTCCATCCCTGAGCTGGCCTACTGGCGCTATCCTACGCAACCGCACCTCAACGACCTGGTCGTCAACGAGGTCTTGAACTGCATCGGGTTCGCCCGCTTCGCGCAGGAGCACCCGGACTTCCAAGACGACATTGTTCGCCTGGGTCATGTCACAATTGTCAAACATCGCTTGGCCATCACGTTGTGTAATCCGATCCACGACGGCTGCGCCAAGTTCCACCTGAACATCCACGACTGCGTCCTTAGCGCCCGCTGCGGCGAACAATTCAGCCATCCCCGCGCCCCTTCTCAGGGCACCGCCGGTAATCCAAGAGAAAATGTGTTTTCGATGATTCAATGAAAAGGGTTACGATGGTCCAAGATTGTACCACCAAATGCTTGTGTTGTAGTGCGGGTTTACGCCTCCAAAGCCCCGACTTTATGTCGGTGGGATGGTGTCACTCTTACCGGATTTTACACGCATTTTCGACGCGTTTATCTTTGAGCGATCGCGCCAAGCCGGGAAAAGGAGCAATTGATGAAAACGATCCGGCTTTGGAGGCCTACACCCCGCAGCAGGAAGAGCAGTTGCGAGAATTGTAACGAATCACTTCGCTGACTCCTCGGCCGGTCGAATGTAATACCCAACCCGCTTTGCGAGCGGCAACTCCGGGTACAAATTCTCGCCACCCGGAGCCAGGTACCAGTAGGCGACTCCGTCCCAAAGGTCCGGTGTGTCATTCGGATAGTACTTCTCAAGGGAACCCAGGAAGGACTCCTGAAAGGGCACGTTGTCGGCGATATGCCAGCGGTTCTGCGACGAATGACCACCCTTGCGGTTATAGATCGGCTGGTTGTGAAAGCTGTTCGTGAAGATGTACGGATCGGCCCACGCGTATCCGAAGTAGTCCTCGGTGCCGGTGCCGAAAGTCGACGGAAACTTTTCGTCGTCGACAAAGAACTTCTCGTCTCCCTCTCCCCACCACTCACCTCTCGGACTCCAGACGTGCAATGTCGTGCCGCAATACCTGCCTCGCCCACGGGTTTTCAACACGGTCCAGTCGATTGGGCGCGCCGGGTCCAGGAACGCATCCCGATGCCACTTGGCGTGGAAACGTCCGAGTTCCTCGATGGGTCGCGAGAGCGGCGCGTGCGTGATCGAGAAACTGATTTGATGTTCGCGAGTATCGTCATTGACGATCTCGACATGAGCACGCGTTGCGAATGGCATGTACCAGAAGCTATAGAAGCCCTCGTCCGTCATGCCCAGGGGCAAGGACTTGTAGTTGTTGAATCCGGGCGCCGAACCAAAAAAGTCACCTAGCGGCGACCAGACAGCCGGCCGGGCTTCGTCATCCCAGGTGATGCGTAACGCGAGCTTGCGCAGTAGCAGCCGATCCGTGGGCGGAGCTGGAATGTCCAGATTGACACGGAGAGCTACGATCGCACGGGGCCCCTGCAGATCCACGACGCTCGCGCTTTTTCCGGCGCCGACCTTCACGACTCGCTTGACGATTTTCTGCCCGGGACGCTCGCCGGCTGGATCCACGCCACAGCGCGCGAGCTTCTCGTTGGCATCGTTGAGAGCCTATCCGTCGTTCTCGGTGACGAAGGTCGGCACACGTGTTCCCGGTGGAAAAGTACCGTAAGTGAACTGGAAAAACATGCCCAAGCCCTCGTGGTTGTAGGGCGGCTTCCACGGGTCGGCGAGAATCTTTAGCGACTTTTGAAACGGAATCGGCACGTAGCTGTTCCATCCCCTGGCCGCGCAGTGGTAGAGCGCCGAGCCCTTCGCACGTCCGCGAACTCCCAGCGGCTCTGGACCGAACGGTAGAGTAAACTCCTCTGGTGGATAGGGCGCGATGAGCTTGTCGGATAGCGGCGGCCAGTCGGGATCCGTGCCGTCAAAGAACTGTCGAAACGGGAGGTCGAGCGCCGGCTCCTCGGCGCCATCGAAGAAGAAACGAAAGTGGCCCTCCTTGGGATTGGCGGTCCAGGATCGCCAGATGCAACCAGGCCCCTTGATGTCGGCCATGACGATCTGCTCGCCTTCCTTTCGGCTGATCGTCTGACCGTTGTCAACGTTCGCATTCCACTCGACGTACTTTCCCGTCTCCGAATCGTAATGGGCAGCCCGATCGTAACTCGAAGCCTGCGCGCAGGTTTCGCCGACCGCTGGCAAGACAGCAAGGCGTTCGAGATCGGTGAGGCGCGCCACGAGTTCCGAATATTTCAGCTCGCTTTCTTGTTTCTCGAGCCGCACCGCCGATTCATCGCCGAGGTACGGAAAACTGAGCTGGAACGCCTTGTCCCACCGCAAATGGAACTCCTCCTCTGCGCCGATGGGGCCGTCGTCGGTGGCTGCGCGAATTCTATAAGCCAAATCCAGACTCTGTTGCTCGGGAAAAGATTCCTCGACGCGACAGATGCCCCACGGATGGTAGGAACGGGGCCTGCCACGCTGGCCAACGTAGACGCGAATCAACTCTTCCTTCGTTTCGAGAGGAAGCATGGGGATCCGACACTTCCAGCGGACTTCGGCATCCGGGATCGAGGGATCGCGCACGCGTTCGAGATCGATGGTGAAACTCTTCCAGATGACCGTGGGTTCGTCATTCAACTTGTCTTTCAAGTAGATCAGCACCGGCTCGTGCGTCGATTTCACGGGCAAGTACTCCACCCAGCCGTCGCGCACCGGAACGATCGAAAGGCGTCGTGGTAGGAGGTCGAAGACGAAAGCCTCTTGCCCCGCGAATCCGAGACGCCCGACATTGAACTTCAACGACGGCTGAAAGGCCGCCTCTCCGAGTTCGACACATGTGACATAGGCTTCGCCATCGCGATGGTAGAGGTTGACCTTGTGATCGGGATCCGCCGTGGCGAAGTAGTCCGCCACCTCTGGGTCTCGCCACGAGACGAAACGAGATCGATCCGTCCGAAATGTCCGACTTGGCACGAAATACCGATTCCAGTTGCTCTCGGCCAGCTCGGAGCGAATCTCGTAGGGTCTGACGAGTCCTCCACCGAAGGTCTTGAGAACCGCTCCGTAATACGGCACGACGGCATTGCGCAACATCTGTTTGCACATCCGCAGCGATCGAAAGTCGTAGATATCGTTTTCGCCGTAGAAGCAAACGTCGGTGCCGACGAGGAAAGGATTGAGCAGGACGTCAAGAGTTGCGAGCGGCAACTCCTTGAAGAACTGACCGGTCCATGGCTCCCCGGGCCAGGTCGCGTCGTTGACCGAATCCGCTACGGTGAGAATGTTCCCCGCGTGCGCCACGTTCATGCGCTCACCGCCGTAGGCCGAGTGCAGAAGCACGATGTCCTCGAGATAACGCACCTCTCCCTCGACCTGCGAGTCGAAGTTCTTTCCCACATCGATGTGCGCGTGCAGATCCTCGTAGAACAGTTTGAAACCGTGCGCTTCGAGCTGCGAGACCCGGATATCGTAGATCCAATCGCGAAACTCTGGCGTCGAGAGACTCGTAAAACCTTCGCGCTTCCACGCCGCCAGGAATTCGGGTGTCGCCAGTCCCTCTTCGAGAGGGCCCCCGAGATCGTAACCTGGCACGCCAGTCCAAGCATTGACCAGGTTCCCACCACTTGGAAACATGCCGACTTCCTGCCAGATCTTATGCAGGCGCTTGGCACGTTCGTAGAACGGCTCCTGAATACAGGCATTCATCAACGGTGGCCAGGTGGCAGTGCCCAACCCATTTCCGCGCACCGAGCCTGCCCAGAATGCGCGGCGTAGATCGCGCACCACCTCGGTGATGTCGCCCTTCTTGATGTACTCGTTCGCCGCCTGCGCATTGGTCGTGCCGACGAGCGGAAGCCTGGGTTGATAGCGCTGAAACGGCAGGAAGGCAAAACCACATTCCATCTCACGACCCGATTCGAGGACCGTTGATTTCTCCGTGTTGACGAAGTAGAAGTCAAGATGGCGCTTCCCGTCTATGGTATGAACGACGCTACGCTTGAGCTCCGATCGCGCGTCCATCGGTTCCATCTGATACCACGTCTGGCGCATGGCCGCGGTGTGAAACCCGATACGTCCGTCCGTCCAGATCGGAGCGACGACTTTGCCAGCGGCAATGACTCTCGAGTCTGTGTCGGCGACGCGGACGTTCAGGGTGTCATTGATGGCACCATCGTTATCGAAAAAGAACGCGCTGTACGCGATGTCAAGCTTGACCGGAAGTCGGCCCGGAGAATTCCGGACCACGAGCTGCTTGATTTCAGCGGAACCTTCGACGACGCGATAGTGCACCTTGACGAGACCGCTCATTTTGAAGAGCTGATACACACCCTCGATTTTGACTGGCAAGGTCTTGCCGTTGGAGTCCGCCGGCGAAAATCGGACTTTCCAGTAGAGATAGAGGTTCTCCTCTTCAACCTCGAGCGAGTCCGCCTGGCAGACGCTCTGTCGATAGACTTTCCCCGTGGCATCAGTGACCTCCAGCGCTCCAAACGCGCACTCTTTGTCGGCCGAGACGTCGAGAAGCTGGACGCGGTCAACGACGCCGTTCTTCTTGTTCACCTCGAACCAGTAAGTCGCTTTCTCGACCCGAATGGTGTTTTCACGATCATTGACGGCAATTCGATAGCGCGGGTGATTGCTCAGGTCGATGGTGCGCTTTTGCTCCTTGAGGATACGAATGCGCTTTTCCCGCACGCGCTGATAGAACTCGGGCGGATTGTAGGGTCGCTCCTGGGCAAAGACCGCAGCCAGCTGGCCGATGCACCAGAGGATCCCAAGAAGGGCCATTGGCCAGCAAAGAGAGCGGCGTGGGTACATGAGTTGATTCTCGCCGGTTTGAGTGGGAAAGACTGCGCGAGCGCAGTCCCCAGTTTGCCATTATTCGGCCAAGGAGTGCAATGCAAAGCCCGTTGAAGAACGTCGGTTTCCCGAAATTCACGGTCGAATGGGTCTCTGCCGTGTCTGAACCATCTCGAGGTCAATCAGTCGAGGTCACTCACAGCATGCTAAAATGGGGTCTGAAACCGAAGGCAAACATGACAGACGACCCATTGGCTCTAGACTTGTTCACGGACCGAGGCAGACCGCGTTCCGCACCCCATACTGGTCGCGATCACACTGCTTGCCGCTCTGTTGCCCGCCGTGACGTTTTCTGTTCCATCGGATTCGGGTCGGCACTGGGCTTTTCTACGCCCCGGTTCAACCACCCTTGCCCGTGGTGCGCGATGCGCGCTGGAACCGCAACCCCGTCGATCGCTTTGTCCTCAATCGACTCGAACACGAAGGCCTCTCGCCATCTCCAGGGATTCGATCACACGGAGTTTACGTTCCGGTCGAAGGGACGAGATTTCCGACTGACCGATGTGAGCGGTGAAGTGGTGGAGAAACTGCTCGCCTAGTGAAGGTCTCGAGTTATCCCCCACCAAACTCGCAGGACGGCGATCAGGCAACGGAAGCCTGAGGCACCTCCACCAGGGATTCCCTGGTAGCCATGCCATCGTTTCCCACAGCCGTTGTGTCCCACGGAAAAGTAATTTCCTCTCACCGTCCCGGTGTTTACGATGATGTCCGAAACCAAGGCCATAGGAAGTCAGGAAGTCTGAAAGGGGGAGATCCTATGCAGCGACTTTCACCCACCAGCGCAATTCTTCTTTCCGTTGCACTGGTGGTCGGTCTCGTCGACATCACCGATGCGCTCTACGGTATGCGTCATTTCTTCACCGCCGGCCCTCCCGGTCCGTGCCAGGATGCCATGAACACTGACGACGACGGCGAGCTGACCATCGCTGATCCACTGAGCAGCCTCTTCTTCCTGTTTGGCGGACATCGCGATCCCTCGGCTCCGGGTCTTAATTGCGGTGTCGATCTGACGCAGGACGCACTACGCTGCTTCGTGAACTCGCCGTGCGGACATTCGATGCAGACTTCAGAGCTCGCGGGCCTGGTTCCTGCGGACGGTTGCGACGACGTTTTCGACCAAATGCGTGAGAATCTCACCAATACGATGGAGCGCAAGCTTGACGAAAATCTGCAGATTCCGCTCGACACACTGGCCTGCGGTGGCGGGTGCTGCCGTGGTTTGCAGACGACGTGTCCGGCAGGGTTTTCCTGGCGCACATGCGCAACTCGGTACGTTTGTCTCAATCCGCTTGGAGGTCGGCGATTTTATAGATGCGGAAATTATCGATATAAAAAAGGGTGTTTTTCTCAACTCCCATGATGAAAACATCCATTTGCGAGGCCTTCGTACCGGCGGTGACGATGAACTCGGTTGTCTTCGGTCCGCCATCTTCTAGGAAAAACCCCCACAGGACACCGATGTCGTTCATGTTGATCTGAATCTTGGCCTTGCCGGACACGACGGTCGTATCGACCATTACTTTGTACGCGGACAGTGGCTCCACTCGATCCACTTTCATCAGTCCACAGACGGCTGGTTGAGCATGGATCTTGATCGCGTGCTTGCCGGCGGTGACGTAAGGGGCTGAAGACTCCTTTGAAATGGTAGGGACTCCGCCGCCGGTATAGGTACCCCATCCAAGAGGCTGGTTGGCGTTCCATTCCTCGCAGTTGCCGTGACGAGCCACGTTCGGTTCTCCGACCTCGATAGGGCGATCGTATGCCTTCTTGGTGAAATAACCAAAGCGCTCCGCTGCTGGAATGTCCGGTTGATTCATATACTTCATGCGTTCTTCCACCGCCACGGAGTCATAGGGGTCGTCGCCGCCCGGCGCGAGATACCAGTACGACACTGCGTTGTAGCGCGTGGGGAAGAAGTTGGGACGGAATTTCTCGATGCATGCTTCGAAGGATGTTTGAAAGGGGACATTGTCCGCGATGTGCCAGCGGTTGAGGGATTGAAGCTCGTGTGCGCCGGTATCTTTCAGGCTCCGATCGAGGCTGACTGTCTGGCTGTGAAAGGCGTTTTGAAAAGGTACGCGATTGGCCCAGGCGTAGCCAAAGTAGTCTTCCGATCCCGTTCCAAACGTGGAGGGATATTTCTCACCGTCGACAAAGAACTTCTCATCTCCCTCTCCCCACCAGCCACGCACCGGATTCCATATGTTGAGAAGGACACCGCAGAAGCGTCCACGCCCGCGCGTCCTGAGCATGGGCCAGTCGAATGGGCGTTTCGGATCCATACCGGTGTCGCCGTGCCACTTGGCGTGAAAACGCCCGAGTTGCTCGATGGGGCGAGTGAGCGGTGCGTGGGTGATGGAGAAGCTGACGTCATGCGCTTTTGTGTCGTCGTTGATCAGTTCAACACGACCGCGCGTGGCAAAGGGCATGTACCAGTACGAGTAGATGCCATCGTCGGTCATGCCGAGTGGTAATGAGCGGTACTTGTTCAGACCCGGCGATGTGCCGAAGAAGTCGCCGAGAGGTGACCACACACTAGGTTTCGCGTCGTCATCCCAGGTAATCTGCAAGGCAAGCTTCCGCAGGACGTCGCGATCGGCTGGATGTTTTGGAAGGGATGGTTTTATTTTCAGGGTCGTGATAGCGCGCGCACCCTGGATATCGGCCAGGGTGGTGGTTTCCCCGGGTTTCACCTCAATTCTTCGGGCGATGAATTCTTGTCCCGGACGCTGGCCTGCGGGGTCGGCCCCGCATTGAGCCAGGAAGTCGTTGACGGCATCGAGTGCCCTGCGGTCTTCCGGCGCCAGGTCTCCCGTGAAGGTGGGAACAACGGTGCCTTCCGGGAACCGACTGTGGGTAAAGGTAAAAAACATTCCCCAGCCGTCACGGTTGTAGGGTGGGATCCATGGATCGGCGAGGATCTTACAGGATTTCTGAAACGGTATGGGTATGTAACAGTTCCAACCGCTGGATGCATTGTGATAGAGCGCACTGCCCTTGACCGGACCAATGATCTCTGTTCTCAGGTTGGCAGAGACTTTCGGGTCCGCGCCGGGTGGGTACTCGATTTTTCTATTGCTGATGGGTGGCCATTTTTCAGCAGTACCATCGAAGTATTGTTTGAACGGAAGATCCAGTGCGGGCACGTCGGCCCCATCGAGGATCATTTGAACGTTTTTCCTTGCCGGCTCCCCGGACCAGATACGCCAGATACATCCAGGCCCCGCCATCTCCGCGAGGACAACTTTGCCGTTTTCCATTCGCGTGATCGACTGGCCGTTGTCGAGATTAGCATCCCAATCCAGGTAGACGTCTCTCTCGACATCGAAGCGGCAACGGCGATCGGTGCTGGACTCCTGGGCGCATTTCTCACCGGGGTTGGGCAAGACCGACAGCGCTTCGAGATCCACCAAGCGCAGAATCAAGTCGTCGTAGGTGAGAGTCACGTTCTCTGCCGACGTCCCTCGACTGAAACCGAATAGACAACAGAAGGTCATGAAGACGGTTATTCGAATTCGATGCACAGTTGTTCTTGTTGTGATGGACGGCCACGAAATGAGAATTTGAGTGCGCAGACTAGGCTGGTCGGCGTCAAGGAGCTTTCGAAGTCGGTTGCCGTGCATGGTGCGATTATCTCTTCACAGGGTGGACCGTGGTGGCGTCGCGACCACGAACGCGAAAGGATCTACCGTCGTGGTAACGTCACCGTGCCATCACTCGCTGCGCAGTCGACCAGCGCTACCACACGCAATTCTGACGGCCAATGCGAAGCTGCGTCAACGAAAGCATCTAACAGTTCGTCCACCTTCATCACACAACTCCCTTGTTTTGATTGGTCCAACCTTTGTGGGCTGGGTGCAGGGATGCCGCGCAACCATAGAAATTTCTCACCTTAGCCGCAGCGATTTTGCATCAAACACTGGTGATTCTACATCTCTGCCTATCTCCAATCACACCCCCTCGACTGGGGGGATATAAGGGCTTGTGCGTATTGGGAATTTGTTGTCGCATTAAGGCATTTACAAGAATTGACGCATCGTCTTATCAGGTCTGATCATGACAGTAGCTGAACTTGACCGCCGTTTGGGGCCAAGGCAACAACAAGTTTTCGCAGTTCCTGGCCAAGCGGCTCTTGAAGCACAGCGATTGTAAGAACTAGAGGAGCTTGAATCTAAACCTGGTATCGGATGCTTTTGAAGGCGGGCCAAACACTACTCCCGAAAACTCAAACTACCATGATGCCTGCTCTTCCGCCTTGCCGGCAAGGAGACGACCGACGGTAGAGAACCTATT
>Ga0310125_10001727_pt1 | contig 11159 bp, 12 predicted proteins | sample CB11b_Tmax_Bot8__FD_203508 | JGI IMG/M metagenome (GOLD analysis project Ga0310125, IMG submission 203508) | Marine microbial communities from Western Arctic Ocean, Canada - CB11b_Tmax_Bot8 | ecosystem: Environmental > Aquatic > Marine > Oceanic | place: Canada: Western Arctic Ocean | collected... | reverse complement strand
GAGATCTTAACTCCCTCACCCGGCTGCAATCCCCCTGCCGAGATATTAAATATCTCGGCGGGATTTACGCTAATTCCCTCTAAGAATTGCTTAAAGTCCGCTGCGTCCTCCTCTCTCTTGGCGTCAAAGTATACCTTAAAATCTGGCCAACTTTCGATTGCCTCGTCACCCGGCACTTGGGACAGATACTGGCGCTGCACTGGATTTAATCTCTTTAAGGAGCTTTCCAGCGGAAAGCCGGTACGGATGTCGTACCCGATAAGCCCCCACGGCATGTCCATCTGCGCTACACGCGCCCGGCTGATTTTATCGGTCTCGGGGGCTTCCCTTGCCGCTTGCCTTGCAACAGTATTCTCACGTATTATTCCTGTTGCAAATCTCAGCACCTGTTCCCGCGGAATGTTAAGCACCTCGCCAATCTGGATCTGCCATGCTTCCCAGGCGCTATTGAACTCAGCGGTGGCGCCTACTAATGTGTCCATCTGAGTTTTTGCCACACTTGCCGCGACGCCAACTTCCCCTAGCCGATCTATAAATGTTTCCATAGCGTCCGGCCCGGCATCAAGCAGCACCTGAAATCCGCCCATTGCCTCCATGCCAATGAGTTCTTTAATTGCCTGGGTCGCGTCCTTGGCATCCAGCCTGCCTAGTCCGGTTTGGATATTTCCGATTAGGGCTGGCAATGGCAGCAGCTGGCCATTGGCGTCCCTGGTTTGGATGCCAAGGTCTTTCATCAGCCGCGCCGCGCTATCGGTTGGCGCTGCCAGTCGAACCAGCGTACCTCTCAGCGCAGTACCAGCCTCGGACCCCTTAATCCCCGCGGTTCCCATTAATCCCGCCGCGGCCGCCATAATATGGAGATTTTGGCCGTTGGCCGCTGCAATCGGCCCGACCACTTTCATAGTTTCGCCTAGTGACTCCAATGTAGTATTGGACGAGATAAACGTCCCTGTCAATATATCGCCAATCTTGCCAGTGTTTTCCGCCTCAATACCAAAGCCCGACATAATATCAGAAACAATATCCGCAGTTCGACCCAATCCCACTTGTCCCGCTGCCGCCGTGTTCAACAATCCCGGCATAGCTGATATAATCTGATTAGCGCTATAGCCTGCCATAGCTAGCGCCTGCATGCCCGTCGCGGCTTGCGATGCGCTAAAGGATGTCGTGGCGCCTAATTCCTTGGCGGCATCAGTTAGCGCCGCGAAATCTTTTGACCCCGTAGACCGACTGAGCGCCCCGACTCTAGCCATAGAGTGTTCAAACTCTCCAGCAACGCGCGAAGCGTCCGCCAATGCCTTACCAGCAAGCACAGCGGCACCAGCGACGCCCACTCTCAGCGCCATTGAAGCAGCCGTGCCGAGGCCTGTGAAGCCCTGCTTCAATGTCCCCACCTCGGCGCCAACAGCCTTAATCGCGCCGCCTTTGCGGTGAGTCTCGACCGTTATGTCAATTTTTTGCTTTAATGAACTCATAATTCTCGGAGCGCCTTAAAGGCTTGGCTTAATATGTTTGGCATCTCTATTACATCAGACAAGCTAAGGGCAGCTTGACTTATTATGTTATATAAATCCAGCAAGAAGATAATCTCGTCGGTGAATTGTGGTACAGGACAGCCATTGATAATAAATTTATCTAACTGGATTGACCGATCTCCACCGGCGGGGTGTCCACAAGCGGCGGGGCGCTGTCCGTGCTGGCATGCTGGGCATCCTCTGCCGTGTCGATACCAGACACCCGCCGTGTGAAGTTTTTTAGCTGTTCACCGTTAAGAATAGCGGCCATTTTTATTGTCGTTACTACGACGCCATATAATGGCGTCCCGTAGACATGGAGAAATAGGAGAAAGGGATCAACTATGGCCTCACCGTCAACGGTAGCGTTCCTCCATGCTCGCGTATTTTCGCCGAATTGCCGCCACTCTACGAGCATTTCTGCCGGGGCGCGGTCGATGGCCGCCTTGTCATCCTCGTCAAAAGCGATTTTGTGTAACGTACTATCTCGCCATGCGTATATGCTGTCGTTTCCCTGCCACTCCTTTTGCTCGGCTAATTCAAAGGCCGACATTCTGCGGACCTCTAGGGAGAGGCGTACGCTCTCGTCTAATGCACAGTTGTCGTTAATGTCTGGCACTGCGCCAAACCACCTAAACCGCTTTATGCCGCCTAATTCCATAAAAAGGATTACTCCCTATGTTAGGTTGTTCGGCGGCGGCAGTTCGCCGGTCTCTCCAGCCAACCCGAGGGGGTACCCGATAAGCCCCGCCGCCGCACTTTCTTTGCTGCCGTTAGGAGAAATGGAGCATGCAACCCTTATGGCCACAACTATTGCGTTTTGAGAGTGCATTCATCCTCTAAGGCCGCATCGGTGCCGGTAGCAATCCCTTGTAACTGATAGCGCATTGGCCCCGTTTCGGGGCTATCAGGGTTGCCGCCGGTGAACTCAACTATTGGCATGTCAAACGTCATTGTAGCGCCAGCGTCCTGGCCGAAAATGATGTGGACGTCCTTCGTTGAACGGCGGCGAGCTTGCGAAGCAAATTCGGCATTAGCTTCCTTTAACAGGAAATCTAAATTAAAAGAGGTGCTGCGCTTGCCGCGCATAACCACTTCGGTTGCATATTCGTCGCCGTATTCATCTTCTAACAAATCAGCGCCGGTATCAATAGTCAGAGACCCGCTTAAGTGGCTGACCGACGTAGAACCGCCGTCAAAAGAAATACTGCCGGTGTTCCCATAGAGCGGCGCACCAGCGAGAGTCGGAACAGGCAAAAACGGAACAACTACCGCATCATCGGACCACGATTTCGCTGCGGCGAGAGTGGCCGTGCTGGTCGTCACATTAACGGCGGTAACTACGTGGCCCGCGCCGCTGTTATCATCGGCGGCAATTTTCAGAAGGCTGCCCACCTGGATGGCGTCACCGGCGTCCAGGATTAACGCCGTAGCCGATGACCCGGCGCCATTGGCTGCCGTGGGATAGGTCATGCCGCCATCACGCGCTTTGCCGGTTAAGGTCATTGTCATCGGTTGGTCATTTCCCCAAGCAAACGCTATCTGAGTGATGATGGCCCCATAGCAATGCTCGTGAATAGTTGAACCCTTTTTGTGCAAAGCACCGAAAAGCCCCGTCGTATCCTTCAAGAAAGAATAGGTATTATACCCGCTAACGCCTGGCGTGGTAACCTCCGACCCAAAGGCGTGCTTTAGCAAGTTTCCAATATCATACGGGACTGCAGGAACACCACTACCGCGGATCAGGGTGCTAGCGTTCCAAGTGCAAATGCCGCGCCCCTGCACTCCCGGCGATGCCGCGCGTGAGCCTGCTTGGTCTTGGGGATAAAAACGATTACGGCTAGGGTTTATAGTAATGCTCGTTGCTCTAAATGCCCCCGCCGCAAGTTGTGACACTGGCGTCTGATATGTTGTCTGTGCTGTAAAAAATCCGACTACATCATCTCCATACTGAAACTCGGCCATTAAAAAAACTCCTCATTCAATAGATGTATTAACACGGGTAGTTAGAATCGCGCGTATCTGTAGTGGCATTTTCGGAGCCGTATTAACGTCAACGTATTGGACATCTTGAACATAGAGCCGGTCTGCATTATGCGTGACCCCTACAGTAAGTCGCGGCTTGGCTGTCATGGTATTTTCTAGGGCGAGCATCTGCCGTTCAATTTGCAGTTCTAAATACTCGCGCGGGAGCAAAGTTGCCGTTTGCTGATTACCCCAAATTATCATTTCCATGACTATATCGTGATACCTCCGGCACGGCACCCCGTCCAAGAAGTCGGTTTCGTCGTAATCATATCCCGAGCCTATAGCCGTCACTACTAAGGACGGCGAGCTTTGATATTGCTCCAATGCAGCCCGGTAAATGGCCTGCATGTTCAATAGCGTAACGCCATCTGTATACAACGCCGCTACAGCTACGCGTTGCGCGTCGTAGTCGGCGGCAACAATGGTTTTTATGGCCGTCACTAAGTCACCTGGATTAATAGTGCCGCTCATGTTATATTCCTTAAGCCCCTAAAAATACCGTCTCTTACGGCCCGGCCCGCTTGTTTTGCGTCCTGGCCCCGTAAGTCAACCAAGGTCCGCCGGGGTAGCCGCATCGTACCTGTCTGATGGTCAGCGGCATAAGGGATACTAGGACTCATTATTACTCTATTGGGACGCCGCGTCCAAACGTCAGGAGCATTAATGCTGGTCAGCGCCTGAGCTAAATGGCCATCAAAAACCATCATCGGCCGCCCTGGGCGGACTTCCGCTTTATATCGCTGATAACGAGGGCTGAGGCTAGGCCATGTGCGGCGCCCTTGAGATTGGATCATTTGTGCAGTATGGTCAGCAACTACTTGCATTACGCCCCGCGCCGTCGAAGTGTCGGCCAATGGATCCGAAATCCGCCGACGGATGGTACGTAATTGCCTTTGGACGGCGCTTGCATTACGCACCAGCACCCGTGCCGAAAATGGCAATTAATTTGCCTTGTTGTCGATTTCGGCTGACGCGCCCAGGGACTTTAACGACGCCTGGTAGTTGCCCAAATCAGCATCAGCCATAATAGATGCGGCCCCGGCAGCATTGATGCGTTCTAGTAATTTAGGGGAATGGGACACCCCCGACTTTTTCAAAGCGGCGTCCATTGCTTTTGCTGCCTTCGCTATTGCATTCCCGATGCCAGCAAAGGCGGCGCCCTTCTTACAAAATTGGGCTGCAATGAGGTGATGCCGAACGGTGGCTTCTTCGCAATACATGTTAGATCCTCCGTAATGGGGTCAGATTTAGGCCGCCTCGTTCTGTCCGCGCAATGCCGGACAGCTTCAGGCTGCCGCTAGTCAGCATTTTGAGATTGTCCCTATATATTTTTCCATATGCTATCTGGTCCTCACCTACCTGCCCTCCGCCGTTTCCAAACGCTGACAGCAAAACCCGAGCAGCGGCCCCGTCGGCGTTTAATGTTCGTAACAGCTCATGACTGCCGCGGCTAGAGTGATAGGATATGACCGCCCCGTCAGCGGCATCCATGCGAAGACGTGGAGCAACAGAAAGCACTATTTCCCCATCACTAGTGGTACGCGCCTCCTCCACAACATGATAGCGCGTATTATCTCCAGTGACGGTAAAGTGGTCCCCAGAGGCCGCCGCACCTACTAGGCTACCGCCGGAGCCGGTTAGGGTTGCCGTACTGTTGCCATTGGTGTGAGATCCACTAACAACAATAATGCCACTTGCACCAGCATTGAGAGTCGAGGCCTCCACAGGTATTGGCACCGCGTACCCTGCCGCCAACAGCGCAGCATTAATCTCGTGATATGTTGCCAATATCAGTCGAAAAACGCTAGCCTCTGAGGGACTGCTGGTAGCGTCTATCGTTAATTGTTGGCAGCGAGTGCGAACGTCAAAGATTGAACAATAAGACAGCTCTTGCGTGTACGTTTGCACTATTAGCGAGCCAGTCACTGTCGTTGTTATATCCGTGGCTGCGTCGGTAACTATACATATATACGCATATTCCCCCGACAGTATTGCCGTTTCCTCAGCGGTTAGCGATATAGTAAATGCACCCGTTGCTGCCCCGGTAATGGTACCACCTTTAACTATATCGGCAGTTCGGTTAAAATTTGCCTCAATCAGGGTCCATACAATGGCAGCGCCCGTTATATCAACGCCCACCACATAGGCTAAATTTTTTTCCTCGCTTGCAAAGATCGTAAAGTCTGGCCCCTCTATAGTGGCTGGCATTTAGTGCTTATCCCCTGGCGCCCTTCGACGCCTTCGGCTGCTTCGGCTGCTTCGCCGCCTTGATGGCGGCAGCGTTCACGCGTGTAATATTGCATTTTTTGCCCTCTAGCTCATAACCTGCCGCAAAAAATGGCTTTAAATCTGTATTTTTATCACAAATGATAAATTCATTGCCTTTAAGCATTTTAAATGTTTGCATTGACGGTTCCTGTTAAAGTCTCAAGTGGCGGCTGTTGAGCTGCCGCCACTTGATGAAAAATTAACCCATTATCAGGCAAGCTAATTCGCCGCGAATTGTCTGAACCCCATAGAGGACATCCAGTTCCCATGTTGTTTGCTTATAGTCTCTGCGCACCTCGAGGCGTAGCACTAGCCCCGTCACAGGGTCAACGATAGATCGGACATTAGCCAAGCCGAAATCAGCGCCGCCTAGATCGGCGCTGGCAATCGCAAACGCATCGCGGTGGAATGCAATGTTTGCCACATGATCGGCATGGAACGTGACGGCAGCATTGTCCGCCAACGCCACTTTGCCTATAGGCGAAATGGTCGGCGCTGTCTGTGATGCGGCCGTCACTGTATAGCGAGTAGTATCCCCGGCAACGGTAAAAATATCACCCACTTTAATTGTGCCTGACCCAGTATCAATCGTCAAGGTAGTAGCGCCGGTGGCATGTGAGGCGTCATTAACAAGAAACCCGGTAGGGACATTAGAATCGAACGTCGGTACATTTTGATTCATGTACCAGCTAGCCCCCAGCTTGCGGCCTATAGATCCGTTTAAAATGCCTTCTTGGTCGCCGCGCTCGTCCGCGTGAGTAAAAAGACTCAGGCTGCCGAGCGCCGCTTCAGCTGCCGTATCTAAAACCACAGAGCGGTCAGATGGCGCAGCAAGTCCGTCATTTAAAAATTTACGCGCACCCTGCTGCCAATCTGTTGCTAGTTGCGATTCAGACGCGAAAGGGGTTGTCCCGCCCGTGCCTACTGCGTTTTGAGCGTCCAAATACAGCGCCAGTAGGTCAGAGTCTACCTGATTGGCTAGAGCTTTAATAGATTCCGCGATCTGGCCTGGAATGTGTAGGCCGTCGCTGTTGATTTGAGTAACTTCGGCATCCGATAGATGAAAATTGGAGCCATAATGCTTATTCAGTGTTATTTGGACTGATGTTGGGGTTTTGTCTGTGTTCGCAGGCGGAGTGTTACTGTTAGTTATTGCGGAAGCGGTCTGCGCTACTGAGATCGGCACGTCGATAGCCTTACCCGGTTTGACGCGGGAGCGAGTGCCGTAATGTTGTACAAGTTGTGGCATGACCGCATTTTCACGCAATACGGGCAACATGCCAGCGAGGATCTTAGGGATGATCGTAGTGAGAACGTTTGCCATTAGGCTATAACTCCAATTGTTCGGCCACAGCGTTCGGGTGAATGCGGTCCCCCGGTCGGTGCGTTGCCTCGGACAACGGAGTCATGGCCTCGGGCCATAGCTCTATAATTATCGCGGGTTGAAAATCCTACCCACGATAATCGATGGTGGGATCTGTAGGCCTATATTTTAACTGAACAGATAAGAATAAAATAGGCCTTTAAGGATTATTGGCAAGTGGCCGCTTTTATTCGCGCCCGCCCTGGTTTACCTGCACATCTGTGCCGCTGTCAAGAATTTCTACTTTTCCTGCGGCAATTTCGGCGGCATAGCGACCCAGTGCCACAGCGTCATTCCCATCGACAGCCGGTTTGCCGTTTAATACGCTGAGGCCGTGAGCGGCTGCCCCGTCCCCCCTAGAGGGCGGGAAAAAATAGGGCTTTTTCTCCCGCATCTGGCTAGCCCATTCAGGTGGCAGCAGATTGCTCCCCGGTGTTGCGTGACTATAAACTATTTTGCCGTTTAATTTATATTCTAATTCTCCACTCGCATCCATATCCCAATCAGATAGGGCGAGTTGGGCAGCATCGCCAGCGGCGTCCATTGTGGCCCCCTGGTCCCCTAGCGCCTCGACTAGTGCGGCCCTGATCTGGTTTGTCTTATTTATTTTTTTTTCTTTGGCCACTTCCTCAACCGCAAGCCGCCGAGCTTCCTCTAGCCCTACTATCCTGCTCTCCTGCGTCTCACTTCCTCTGTTTTTTTCCGCTGCCTGTTCGTCAAGGGCTTTTTTTTCGGCGGATAGCGCCTCAATATCATTCCTCAGCGCGATGGCATCGGCTTCAAACTGCCTGTTTTTGTTAAACAATTCACGATTATTGGTACGAAACTCCTCAAGCTGCTGCGCTAGTTGCGCCACGTCGGGTGGTGCCGCTTCTTTCTCTGCTGCCTGTTTTTCTTCCATTTTATACGCGCCTTAGTGTGATTGTAGTGTGGTCAGCTCCAATAGCGTTCGCTCTCGCCCCTGCTGGCTGATTAATTGGGCAGGCGTAATCTGACCAGCTTTGAACAATTTGAGCCGCGCACGTCCAACTAGTGCGCCTACGTCAATCCCTTGCCGCTCCGAACGCGCAATCCACCCCGTCAAGCCAATCGTCTCGGCCAAATTGCCGTCAAGGGGAAATTGAGCATTGAGCCCAGCAAGGGGGCCATGCTGGTTTTTATTCATGCCGCGGCGGACGCTCTGTAGCGTCCGAACAATGGGGATAAAGCTAGACCTGCAATGATAATGCCAAGGCGGCGGCCCAGGATAGGCGGCGTCGGTACCGTCCATCGGTTCACCGGCCAAAGTCCAGGCTTTGCCGTTACGCACGCGGCAAAGAACAGATGTACGATTATCTAGCACTGCTATTGATTGCACTCCGCGCACAAAAGCGGAATTACGGCGCCACGTTTCCGTCCTGGCCGCCTGAATATATTGAGTGTGTGCCGTTTTGAGCAGCCTTTCAAGGCCGATTTTAGCTGGATGGAATAGGCCATCTTGGAATCTCACGCTAGCACTGCCACGAACAATCTCTATTATATCCCCTAGGCGCCGCCCTCGCTGCACGGCAGCGGAGAGGACGTCTCGAATTGCCGCCTTGAGGCTATCCGCGCTAGATCGCCAACGACCCCGAAGGTCTACGCCCTTGGCCTCGTTAGGAATTAACGCATTTTCAACGACGCCAGAAGTCATCCGAGTTTTTGTGGTTTTATTTTTACCATGTAGCCAGGGTAAAAACAGAGCCACCCCGAGGGAACTATTAAGCCCCTCTGTTGTACGTTCTGGAATAGTTGCAGTTAGGCTCCTGGACTCCACAACGTGCTGCTGAGACAGTCGCTGGTATTCTGTGGCGATATTCTTATCTATTTGACGGGTTGCCGCCTCCACTCGCCGCCGCTGATCTGAGACCCTCGCTGGCTCGGTTGGATTAATGCGCGAAATTGTGGCCGATACAATTTCGCGCAATTCATCGACATCGCGTTGTACTTGCCTGACCTGGGCCGCCAGTGCGCGACTCAAGATCAAGTCATCCTGTGTTAAAAGATCTGTAATGCGGTCTGTCAGGTTCATGCGACCCCGGCCAATTCAATCTCCTCCTGCTCGCTAACAGCATCCACCCCAGGGCGAGCGATTTCGCCTTGTTGTAGATTATAATAAAACGTAGAGAACGACATTCCGCCCGCCTGGTACGCCTGTAGCAATGCCGTGACCTCTGGTGCCGTCAATCGGGTATTCGTGACGTCGGTATTCAGCCTATATCTATAACTTGTCGTATCCATCCCCATCCAGCGGATTGCAAGTCGCACAACTTGCGTAATCGCTTCGGACGCCGTGGCAGCTATTTCCACAATGGACACTTGTTCCGATTGCTGTCGTATACGGTGCGTCTCCGCCGCCTCAACTTGAGACGTAGAGGCCGACAGCAATCGCGCCCCCAAAAATGCGGCTGTCTTTTCTGCGTCCGCTATAGCGTCCCGAAGAGCGTTCAAGCCTTGCCCTGTATATTCGATCATTCCTGCTTTTGCGTCGGCCTCGTCCGATGTCCATGCGGCCCTTGACCCTATAGTCAATGTCCCCTTAGTTGCACCCTCTCCAAAAAAATAGGGAGTAGGCAGGGCCGTAATGCTTAGGCCGTGGCGGTAGTCCGCCATCAGTCGATAATGGTCAAAAAGCGCCTCCACTAGGCCGGTATATGCCGGGCGCTGAGGTTCGACAGACAACGTAGACGCATTAACAAAGACAAATGGGATGTAGTCTAGCGGCCTGCCTGCCGCCTCGGGGACGTGTGTTTCGATAATCTCAAAACTTTCCCGGTCGTCACCAGAGGTCTGACGCCGCCAGACATTGACAATAAAGACGTCATCAGGATACGTTTTAAGCCTATGCTCTGGCGCTATTTCGCCAGCTTGGTGATCTGTTATCAACCCTGGTCCCCCGAGCCGCAATTCACGCCACTGGTCTATCCCCTCTAGCGAGTACGGGTCATCTGCCGCAGGCTCAAGCACATTCTCATATAAAACTACCAGTAGTGGCGCCCCGTTCCCCTTTGCCCTCCAATTAATAATAGCCTCGGCGGCGTATTGCACACAGTAAGGCTCGGGGGCCAATGAGTCCTCCGCTGCAATCGTCACATATAAGCCCAACCTGCTGACCTCCAACATTGAGTCAAGAACCGTCTCGGCTAACATATCCACGCCGACTCCTTCGCCGCTCACGTTATCCAACCACGCATGCAACCGAAGGTTGTCCTCCGGTTGCATTTCAACGGCTGGAGGCTTCTGCATTACCGCCCCCACAAGCGCGGCTTTTGTACGCCCAAACGCCTCTAGGAAATATGCGCGTTTTAAATAATCGGCATAGTCTGTCCCATCCTGCTCCGGGCCTAGTAGCGGCAAATAGTCGGTGCCTGCCGATTTTACACGACGCCAGCCCCCCGCCGAGACCCGACAGTCACGCCACTCAATTTTCCTTTTTATATACTCTGGATGTTCGCTGTCTATTGGCAAGGCTGTTCCCCCCGTCTAAGTTTCATCGGCCGCCCCTCGTTGTCTGCATTACTCCTCGCGCCTCTATCGGATGACACCTAGCAATGTAATACCCCGCAGCGTCAGAAATATGCGTCAATAAATTATTTTTACTTTTTTCCAACGCCCCGTCCTCAGCCGCGGTCACTGCTTCAAAATCCCGAATCAGCCGACTGCACCCAGGATCTACCAATATCCGCCGGGTGCCATCCCCCGCCAGAATCCGGGCATTAACAGCATTAACTCTTACCCGCTCGTCTGGATTTCGCCGAGGTACGTCCAGGGAGAGTCGGTCCCCGTACGCCTCGGCGAAGATTCTGCGTATTATATCCCAATCAGAACCAGCCAGTTTCGCCGAGCCACGCGCCCCCCCGGTTGCATCCCCGTAACAAATGACGGCACCCCGGTGATTTCTGTATTTTTCGGCCAGCATGTTTGCTATTCGCTCTGTGTTAGAATTTCGCTCAATCCAACACTCATCA
>Ga0310125_10001725_pt1 | contig 11161 bp, 9 predicted proteins | sample CB11b_Tmax_Bot8__FD_203508 | JGI IMG/M metagenome (GOLD analysis project Ga0310125, IMG submission 203508) | Marine microbial communities from Western Arctic Ocean, Canada - CB11b_Tmax_Bot8 | ecosystem: Environmental > Aquatic > Marine > Oceanic | place: Canada: Western Arctic Ocean | collected... | reverse complement strand
TTTGTGATGATTATCCACCGAATTCTCGTCCGTTTCACGGTTGGATTGATGATGTAGCAATTTTTAACCACTCGCTGCCGGATCGCCAGGTCAACACGGTTTATAGGAACAGTACCGCTGGTCAGCTTGATTTCACTTACACTTTTTTGAATCCACTGGCCTGGTGGCGGCTGGATGAACCCAGGGGAGCGGACATTGCTTTCGATTCGCAGGGCACCTATCACGGAAATTATGTAGAAGCCGTGCCTGGAAATCTCGGGGCGCCTCTGGCGGCCAACAACTATGCCACGTATTTCGATGGACAGGACGATCACATCAACTTGGGCACGTTGGATGTAAGTGGCAGTCAGCTGACAATCTTTGCATGGTTCAAGGCTGAAAGCTTTGCTAATCCAGATGCTTGCATCATCTCCAAAGCGACAGGCACGTCAACCCGCCGTCACTCATGGACGTTGGGCGTAACCAAGAGAGGGGATGCTTACCGTTTGCGGTTTCGCTTGCGCAGCGGAGGGTGGACGCAGCAGTTGATTGCCTCTTCGGGTAATCTGTCGCCCAATTCATGGATTTTTGCAGCTGCCGTCTACGATGGAAACACGATGAAACTTTTCAAGAATGGACATCTGGTGGGCCGCACGCCTAAAACGGGCCTCATTGATCAGGATCCGAGTGTGCCCGTCTGGATTGGTGACAATCCGCCGGGCAGTCCCCGCACACGTTATCTGGCGGACCTGGAAGCGAGGAGAGTCAGTGGTCTGGATGATTTTCGACCATTTTCCGGGCCCTTGTCATTATTCACCAACCGTAATCGGACTGCCACACTCAACCTCCTGTCGAAACAATTGAATGTGCCAGTTACTGGCCTGTCTCGGTCGTTGGAACCACCGTCGCCGCTCAGCCGAGTCAGACAGTACCAGATCTTTCCTGGTGGTCCAAAGTATTCAATCCCTGTTCTACCCACCGTCAACGGTACGATCAGGAATGTAACCTTGCTCGCAGACCCGGTGAAAAATCCACTTGGAATTTGGAGGCATGGGAGCAGAATCAACGTTCATGACAACGTTTCGATTCAGGGTACGATCGTTACCATGGGAAGAACGAATCCTGACATTTATATCCATGGGGATAACTTTCATCTTCACTCGGTAGATTTGCCACCTCTTTCAGGTACGTTGCAGGCCATTCAATTGCCGGTTGCCATTGTGAAAGATGACTTTCGTTTTCTAAGACACAGCAGCGGACGTATTCGTGGCTTAGTGTATGTCAAAGATGACTTTGAAATTCAAAAAGGCGATAGCGATAGGGCATGTGATTTCGAAGGTTGCCTGATTGTAAATGATTTGAAGTTGTCAGGTCGATCGGACTGGGATTTGCTTTCTGGCGATTGGTGGGAAACACAGCTCAATGCATTTCTCAGCCAACTTCGCTCGGACTCGCCGATCGCTTTTTTTCCTGACTATCTGGAGCATTTGAATCTTCATCCTCAACCGCTCTTGACGTTCCGGCCATCATCCACTCCAGTAGCCTACCACTGGCTATCCGAGGCCCACCCGGTTTATTCGGTACACCCGGACGATCCGGGACTCTGTTGGGATCTGATCGACTGGACCGACAATCCCTGATTGACGGGTCATGTTGCCGAGGATACTCATTGTAAGGGATGCAACTTAAGTAGGATTCCAAGTGGGCATTCCGGTCTCTGGCCGTGGGGCGTGCCAAGCGTATCTGGGTTTCACCAGTTAGGAAAGGAACGACTGTGATGAAAAAAACACGAATTCATTGGTCTCTCTTATTGTTTGCCAACTTCGCTTTGTGCGTCATGCTAGGCTTGTATGGGAGTGGTTGGGCAGCTCCTGCCTCCAAACAAAAACAACCCTTCAGTAACCCTGTCGAGCAGCGGGCGAAAATCATTCGGCAACTGGAAAAGATCAACACACAATTGCAACAACAAACGTTGTTGTTGCAAAGCGGTAAAATGCAAGTTGTTGTTGTTGAAAAATCACAAGAGTAACCATGGTTATGCATCAAGTACGGCCACATCGACGAGGTTTTTCAGTGGTCGAGATTTTGATTGTCGTAAGTCTCATGACGTTGCTGGCAGGCATTGTGATTCCCACGTTTCACTCGGGAACCCACTCTCAACTTGTTTCGGCTGCTGATTTGTTAGTTGCTGAGCTTGATTATGCTCGTCAACTGGCCGTGTCGAATGATACGACGTACAAGTTCACATTTGAATTGCCAGGTAACCGCTTCTTTTTCGAACATAGTGGAACCGACACAACATTTGATTTTCTCCCATCGACACCTTTTCGTCGTCAGGACGATCCTGACAATCGTCAATACACCTTATTTGCTGATACGCCGCGACTGGGCATCAAAGTCAACCTGTATGCAGTTTACAAGTTGTCCCCCCAGCCAGTCGCTGTTAATGATCTGGAATTTGGGCCCTTGGGTGCTACAACCCGGTCTTCCCAAACGGTTGTTTGGCTGCGAAGTGGTACGGGTGACAGCCAACGATATATTTCCATTCATATCCACCCTGTCACCGGTCTTGCCACCGTGGGGTCGTATACTCGCGTCGGTCCTGGCGCTATTGTGAGATCGTCGGGTCAACAGTCAGCTAGTGAATGGCAGGATCCGGTTTTGCATAGCCATGGAATGCAACTGCTCGGAGGGCCTAAGAGGTGATACGTTGGTTTTCCAGAAAACGATATGGTCCGATTGGCATCGATTTGGGTGGCAGGGCGGTCAAGCTTGTACAACTTGACGCTGACCATGACCGGCTGCTGGCTGCCAATCATTGGGATGTGAATACGAAAGGGCTCCCTCCGGAGGAAACGCGACAGCGACTTCTCAATGGATTAATGCATGCACACGAAGGACAAGGTTTTCGTGGTCGCGATGCGGTGGTCTGTTTGTCCGAGCGTGACCTATTTTTACAAAATATTCGTGTGCCGAAAACAGGCGACCAACGAGACTATAGCCGTCTGGTTCAGCAGGAAGCAGCCGGGCGGTTGCCTTATTCGGTTGCCGAGGCAGAAATTCGGTTTCTGGAGGCAGACGATGTTCGGCAAGGTGATTCCGTGATGCGAGAAATCATTTTACTGGCATGTCACCTTCCTGAATTGGAACAATTGCTCGAACTGGTGGTTGAGGCCGGTTTCCGGCCGCTTGCTGTGGACATTGAGCCGCTTTGTGTCCTGCGCAGCTATTTCAAACAATTGCGGCGCGATGATGACCACCAGGGTCGAGTGATGTTTATCCATGTAGGGTACTCAAAAACATTGATTTTGATCGCGGAAGCAGATCACTTGCTGTTTGTTAAATACGTGGACTTGGGTGGACAGCAAATGGATGAGGCTGTTGCCCGACATCTGGATATGGAATTGTCTGATGCGTCGGCCATCCGACGTCACAACGGTGATCGCCGATTAGACCAGCAAGATCCGGAAGTTACTCGAAGTGTTACTTATGCGATTCGACCAGTTGTCGAAGGATTGACCAATGAAATTGCAATGGCGATCCGCTACCATAGCGTGACATTTCGTGGACGTCCCCTCACACGAATCATTCTTGGTGGTGGCGAAGCTTCGATGGGATTGTTGAATGCATTCCATCAACGTATCGAATTGAAGTGCGAACTTGGTGACCCGTTACGGAGTTTTGTGACCGACCAGCGGATTCAACGAAAAGGACTCTGGGATGTGGCAACCGGACTGGCGTTACGGGAAATGAATTGAAAAAACGAAGTCACCCTTTGCGATTCTGGAACAATGGTCATTCGTTAAAATTTGTCACTTGACCAGAGAATTTCGTTGATGATTTTCGAAATCGCAAGTTGACATCCTGATCCGTAAGTATGGCTAAACATGCATGATTTTGACTTTTTACCGGCGAAGTTTCATCAGCGTCAAAAAATCCGCAAAAGCTCGTTTTGGCTCGGCAGTGTGTTCTTCATGTTTGCTGTGGTGATCGTTACCTCGTCGCTGTTTCAATACGCTGTCGAGGCGAATATACAAGAACAGGTCGATTGTTTGACGCAAAGCTACGAGGAAACCAAAGTCCTGGAAGAGCAGGGACACAACCTCAAGAAAGTGCTTTCAACGACCAGGTCGGATGCTGGGCTTTATGCTTATCTCCGGCATCCATGGCCTCGCACTCAAATTCTTGCTGCAGTGGTCGAGTCGCTTCCAGATTCTGTCATGCTGGCCCAGATTCAGATTCACCGAGAATCAACAATGTCGACTCCTGATATTCCGGTTCACCAACGGCGGCGAGTCGATCAACAGAAGGAAGATATTGAAAAACTCCTGCCTTCTCAGCGAGATATCAAGCAATTGCGAAAAATATATGACGCTGGTGATACGATTGTCTCTATCGAAGGGGTGACAACCCATGTGGGCTCGTTACATCGTTACCTGGGAGGATTGGAGGAGTCCCGGTTGATCGAGAAAGCAGAACTGAGTTCGATTGAAAGTTTAGAAAACAGCGACCAGCCGGGTGCGTCACAGTTCAGTGCTCGCCTCATGGTGCGGCCAGGATACGGTCAGCAGGGTGCCGAGACAACTGTGGATGTGGCACAGGTGAGCCTATCCAACCAATAGAAATGGACTGCGATGATCAGCTTATTAGAGAAACATTCCTGGGTATTAACAGCAACTCTTTCAGTTGTTGCCCTGCTTTATGCTTTTTTATTATTTCTTCCAGCGCAGAACGATATCGACGAACTGCGTGCAGAACGGGATCAAAAACAGGCTTTCATTGCTAACGAACTGAAAATGCGGGAAGAAATCACAGCGATTCAAAATGAAGTCGACACAGTTCAGGAATTTGTTCGTAGCTGGCGAAAAAATTCCCCCGGTCGGGAAGAACTCTCAGCAATTTATGCGCAAATCTCAGATAGTGTGACGGCTTCGGGAACGACAACACTTAAATTTGAACCTCAAACGGTCTCGGATTACGAATTGATACGGCGTGTAGGGGTCAACATGGAGGTCCTCGGCCACTTTCACCAGATTTTCGATTTGCTAGCACGGCTGGAAAGTCTACCGGAAACCATCTGGGTTGAAAAACTCTCACTCGAAACCAGTCAAGAAAATAGAGAAATGGTGCAATGTGGAGTATCTTTGGGGGCTTTTGCCGATAATCTCAAAAATTTCGATTAGGTAGGTTTAACGATTGGTCGATAGAAGAGGAGCCGCGACGTGCTAACGTGGGTCGTGGAGATGAAGATGAATGTTCAACGAACGATCAAACACATACGCCGGGATGTGAAAAAAAGTCCTGGGAAGATGTTGGTGCTAGGTGTACTAGCAGTGGTGGGAGTCTATTTCTGGATGCCCTTGATTGGAACTTGGTATGGAGGAAATGAAACAGGATTTGTGCCCCGTACCGATTCGCAAGAGCGGCTTCCTATGGCTGACTCGAGTTTGACCATCGAAGACTCAAAATCCAATTTATTGGAACCAACTTGGGATCAATTGGTTGGCTGGTTGGAACAGGACAGTTTAACGAAATCAGCAAAATTGGAGGACAAACTCCTGGATCCGTTTCGCCCGATTGATATGCGCTCTGCGCTGATGGACGGATCTGGGGTCGGAGAGTTGGCCTCGACAGAAATAAAACCAGACCGAGAGGTGACGCCAGATTCGTTAGGGCTGATTTTGAAAGCAACGATTATTGGTGGCCCGCGTGGTGTTGCCAGCATCAACGGACGGACGTATTTGGAAAACGAAATTGTCAAAGTCAGCGATTTATTCCCCAATCGTCCGTCGGGTGAATTTAGTTCAAGAGATAAGAATAACTCAGCGAAGATTGTTCAGGAAACGATTCGACCGCCGTCTTTTCACGAGTTACGCAACGTCGAATACACCATCACGGAGATTCATCACGGTGTTGTCGTGCTGGCGCGAAATGGCAGAATATTTGAACTTAAAGTCAGGCGAGAACATGAGGTAATGCCGGGAGTGATTCGAATCGATAAGAGCCGTGCGCCGGCTATTTAGAAAGGATTAGGATTTGTTTGGCAGCCTGCGGTGGTCATCCAAAGTCATCGCACGTGTCAGAAACCGCAATTTGAAACAAAACATTTAATGATCGGTTTGGCAGGGATATTCAAAAAACTTCATCTTTGTCTTTGGGAATCAGCCGTATTGGAAAACAGGTAGATTTCTCAATCGCGCGAAATACGTCAAGGAAGACGGATGCAGCGATTTCTACACACGATGGTATTGGGCATTTTTGGGGCGATCGGGCTTGCCATTGCGATCTACCTGTCCACTATCAAGTTGAACGAAACCGACGACAAGCTTTCCTGTTCTAACTGTCGAAGTTCTGAAAATAATGATGCGGAAGCTTTTGAGGAGAAAACACCCCGTGAGGTTTTCTCGCGAACCGTACCGGCAGTGGAAGCGACTTATGATCCGGCACTCGCTGGCCAGGTTGAAAAATTAGAGCACGCCGTCACACGAGCCGAGCAAGCTGCTCGTGATCATCGCCAACTTTGGCATGACACTGCCAGATTGCTTGTTAATTCTGTGGCTGTCAAGACACAGCAAGACCAGGAGAGGGAGCCTAGGACTTCAGATGAAATGGCCGAGCTTCCGAGTCCTGTTGAGTTTCCAGAGCCTGATGAATCATCGTATTCACGGATTGCAAGATCGCAGGACAATGAGTTTGATAAAGTCAATGTGGATCATGAAGATGTTGAACTTAGAACGGCGGTGAACGAACAGGGCGAGCAGTTGTATGACATTGAAGTTGTCAATGCGGATCTACATACGGTTCTCGAAGGACTTTGTAAAAAGTCGAGTCTAAATCTTGTTACGAGTAAAAGTGTTCAAGGTGACGTGTCGGCGACGCTAATTGGCGTTACGTTTGACGAAGCACTCTCTGCGATTCTTCGATCGACTGGCTTGAACGCTGGTCGGGAAGGCAATCTTGTTTACGTGGGAACACAGGTTGAATTTCAAACCCAGGCACATACGTTTGACAAGGTTGTGACAAAGATTTACCGGCCTAACTATGTCACGCCGGCTGAGCTTCAGGCATTGATCGCACCCATGTTGTCGCCGGAGATTGGCAGCATTAGCATGTCGTCACCGGCAGAAGTAGGACTGGTGTCCAGCGAGAGCGGAAATCAGTTTGCTGGTAGTGACGTTGTGCTGGTTCGCGATTACGAGGCCGTCCTCACTCAAATCGATCAGGTTTTTGATGAAATCGACCGTCGCCCACTTCAAGTCATGATCGAAGCGATGATTCTCAGTGTCAAGCTTGACGATCGACTGAATTTGGGAGTTGATTTTAATGCGATTTTGAACCGTACTAACAGGTTAGATATTCCTACTACGGAATTGGTTTCGGGAGTTCCGCTGCAAAGTCTGGACGCCTTGAATGGTGGCGAAGGTGGGCTGAAATTTGGATTTTTGAATAGTAATCTCTCCGTGTTCATCGATGCTTTGGAGACGGTGGGCGACACGAACGTGATTGCATCACCCCATTTGATGTGTTTGAACAAACAAGTGGCGGAGATCCTCATTGGTTCTCAATTGGGATATGTCAGTACGACTGTGACAGAGAGTGCATCGACACAGACGGTCGAGTTTCTGGAAGTGGGCACACAACTTCAGATTCGACCCTACATTTCGAACGATGGCATGATTCGTATGGAGGTGCGTCCCGAATTATCGACAGGTAACGTACGAGTGGAAGAAGGTTTTACATTGCCAGATAAAGAAGTGACACAAGTGACGACAAACATCATGTGTCGAGACGGTGCGACCATCATTTTAGGTGGGTTGATTCGCGAAGACTTGGCGACCAATGCGAATCAAGTTCCTGTTTTCGGCAGTCTTCCATTGCTGGGAGCTCTATTCCGCCAAAAAACAGAAACGATCGATCGTCGGGAGTTAATTGTGTTAATCACCCCCCGCATCATCAATGATCAAACGGTTGACGCCGAAAGTGATGCGAAGGCCGATGCGTACATGCACCGACAGGATTTCTATGCCGACAAGATGAGCCCGGTGGGAAAACGGTTCTATGGACGGCGCTATTACCGATTGGCCAAACAGGCGTGGATGTCTGGTGATGGTTCATCTGCCCTGCGTTTTATCAATATGTCGGTCCAATTCGATCCATTGGATCTTGATGCCTTGGAACTGCGAAAAGAAATCGTGGCCAGTGGCTATTCCGGGCAAACAACGAATTCGCATTGGGGAGTCGGGCGGATGTCCTGGAAACAACCGATCGGCAAAAAAGGGATTTCTGCCTGGATCATTGACCAGCTTGGTTCACCGTCCGAGAATCAGGCGGTCGGTGGAAATCAACCTTTCGACTCTGCTCTTGAGCGGAACAGTTCTCACGAGACCGTTGAACGCCCCCTGAGTGGTCATGACAGTGATCACAGCAGTGTCGGTGAACTCCATGGCGAGAGCATTCTTCCTGGATCAGCTTTCGAAGGATAGTGTTAAATGTTCGCCATCACAAGGATTGTATTGATCGGCAGCCTGATAGTAACCGTGTGCAGCTGTGCCAATATCCAGTTGCCAGAGCCTCTGGTCGAAGATATTGCTAAGCACCGTGAAACGCGAGAACAGGAGGCTTTTCGACAGTTTGAAATACGACGAAACGAGGCAGAATATCAGGCTGCCCTGTCACGCTGGAATGCTGGAGATGCAATTGGTTGTCGAACCATGCTCATGAGTCTGTTGGGACGGTCACCCCGTCACCTGTCTGCTAATCTACTATTGTCAGATTTGCTCATCACAGAAGGAGCAATTGATACGGCCCGACAACGTTTGGAATCACTGGTTCGAGATTACCCAGACGATGCTCGCGTGCACCACTCGCAGGGTCTGGCCATGGAAATCATGGGACAGGAAGAAATAGCTCGCCGCCATTTCGAACGGGCTGCCCAATTGCAGCCCAACGATCCATTGTTCGCAGTAAGTCGACCGAACTCTAATGAGAATGATAACAATCGTCTTGCTAAAGAAAATGGCAGCACTAGCTGGCGCAAAGATTTGTTAAATTCAGCTCATACGGCCGCTGGACAAGGCTTGCTGCTGATAGCAGCAAGCCTTACCAGGCAGACTGATGCACTCATTCATTGGGAAGCGGCTATCCAGTCTGAGCCGGATAATCAACACATTCCAATCGCATCCTGTGTTTATCTGATTCGGCTGGGACGATTCAAGGGAGCCGCGATACTGGCGGAGACAGCACTTCACCGGTTTAAAGCCTCCCCGTCACTCCTGCGAATACTCGGAACGGCCCACCTCTTAGGTGGGGATTTCTATCAATCACAAGTTGCTTGCCAACAAGCACTTTCTTTGGACAACTCCTCTGCTTTGTCCTACTTTTTACTAGGTTGTACGTTGTTGCAGCTTGGCCAGCCGGATCAAGCCCACTGGCATTTTCAGCAAGCACAACGTTTGGACCCGCGGTTTTCGGAACAGCGTTCCTCGTGATCGCCTATTGAACTGATCCAACTTCGGTTCAATATGTTCCGCCAGGTCGCGTTGCGTCAACCACGGCAACCTGCGTTGCGATGATGATTGCGCCAACCGCTTGCCTGTGCCCCAGGACGGCGCGGCCTATTGTAAAACGTGTCCATTACAAGGTGGAACAACCGATGAGTCTGAGATTGAAAAGTGGAACTTCACTCTCGGTTCTGGCGGTCATTGTATCGACAGGACTAGCATTGGCTTGGCTGTTTGACTTGGGAATAGGGATGGCAGCTTGGGTTACCCGTCTTGGGCTTCTTATGGTCAGCATCGCGTTAGCTGCCATCGCCTCTGTTTTGCTGATTCGTCGCATTCAAAGCTCAGGGAAAACGATACGTCATTACATCGATGCGCTTTGCCAGCTAGAACCGCATGATCTTTGCGCCGATAAAGTTCTCAAGAATCCAGTCCGACGTGATAATCCATGGGATAAGACATTCAACCAACTGCAGAATAGGTTGGTCGAATATGGCGAACGGTTGCAGATTGCTGAACAGGCGCGGGCGCGAGCCGAGATCCGATGTCAACGGCTCTCGGCTGAACGGCAACAGATGTCCGAAGTGCTGGAAAATCTTTCCGATCCGGTGGTTGCCATTGACACTTTTGATGAGTTGATCTTAGTCAATGGAAGTGCCGAGCGTCTGTTTGATTTTGACCGGACGTCTACCGAGTCACGAGCTTTGAATCAACTGATTCAATGTGAGTCGTTGATTGAGATGCTCACACAAGTTCGCCGGCGAAAAGGGAAAGCTCAACGTACGAACGATCTCAAGCTCGAAGGACCCGATGGAAAATCGAAATGGTATAACGCAACGGCCTATAACTTCGTAGCTCGAGACGGAATAGGATCCGGTGCTCAGGAAAATAATGCGGTTGCAGTGTTACGTGACATCAGTGGCCAAAAAGCAATGCAAAAACGACACGCCGAATTTGTTTCGGCTGTTAGCCATGAGATGAAGACACCCTTATCCGGCATCAAGGCGTATGTCGAATTGCTTGCGGACGGTGAAGTTGAGGATGAAGATACCAAAGAAGAGTTTTTGGGCATTATCAACAGTCAAGCCGACCGTTTACAGCGGTTGATTGAAAACCTGTTGAATATCGCCAGGATCGAAGCGGGTGCGGTGGAAGTGAAAAAACAACCGCAGTCTTTGAATGAAGTACTCGAAGAGGCGCTTCGAATTGTGCAGCCGGCCGCTAACCAAAAGCATATCGACTTGTGTAATGACTTGAGTCAAATGTACCTGGGAGTGCTGGCGGATCGTGACATGTTACTCCAGGCGAGCATTAACTTGCTATCCAATGCGATCAAGTACACACCTGGTGGCGGCAAAGTGACACTACGAAGTCGAATGCAGGTAGAAGAAGTATTGTTTGAGGTCGAAGACACAGGAGTAGGTTTGGAAGAAGAAGACCAGCAACGAGTTTTCGAAAAGTTTTACCGTGTTGATAAAGATAAAAACATGGCGGTGGGAACTGGTTTGGGATTGTCGTTGGCCAAGCACATTGCAGAGGACGTGCATGGTGGAAAATTGACAGTGGAAAGTGTTGCGGGCAAGGGAAGTACGTTTCGAATTGCCATGCCCTTAGCCGCACAACTGGTTTAAATGGCCGTTTAAGAATGACATGTTGATGATTCACTTTGAACCATTCCTGAG
>Ga0310125_10001723_pt1 | contig 11169 bp, 10 predicted proteins | sample CB11b_Tmax_Bot8__FD_203508 | JGI IMG/M metagenome (GOLD analysis project Ga0310125, IMG submission 203508) | Marine microbial communities from Western Arctic Ocean, Canada - CB11b_Tmax_Bot8 | ecosystem: Environmental > Aquatic > Marine > Oceanic | place: Canada: Western Arctic Ocean | collected... | reverse complement strand
TCTTTCGGTCGGATTCGCATCCGTGCCGAAACCCTATATAGCGTATTTTCGATACGGAATTGATAACAGATTGTAACGCGAATCGGGGCAGGATGGAAGGTCGTTATCCGCCTTCTTACCCGAGGTCCTCGATAAACCTGAGAGCTTTTCCTTATAGCGAACATTCGGAATTGAGGCATGCTCGGTTTTTGATCGGATTGGGCATCGAAGCCTTCATGGTGTTGCTTGCAAAATTGCTCGATAAACCATAACATATCAAAGACTTAAGGACAACTCAGCAACAGTTCGTAACGGAAGCACCCCGGGTGTATTGATGCCGATGGGCAGCGAAGAAGGGCATCTCATCCTGGTCAGCAAAGGACTGCCGGTCGCGAGCATCATCCTTTCGGCCGATGCGCCCGAGGCCGTCGTCAGGCATGCCCGGTTCCTGCAATCCACGCTGCGTCGGATGACCGGCGCGACGCTTCCGATGCGCGATGATTCCCGCCAGTGGCGCGGCGCGATCATCGACTTCACCGGGACGGACAACAGCCTGCAGGACTACGGCATTCGCATCGACGACCACAAGGTCACGCTGACCGGCGACGCGGGTTACGCCACCTGCGACCTGCTGCAGCAGCTCGGCTGCGGTTGGTTCGCTCCCGATCCCCTCTATCATGTGATTCCCGAAGCGAAAACGCTGGCCGTTGCCCCGTTGGAACGGAGCGAGTCGCCGGCGTTTGCCCTGCGCTCGGTGTGGAATGACTTTCCCGAGGCAAAGGCCGCCTGGCGGCTGGACGGGACCCCCGTGCACGCCAGTCACAACTACTGGAAGATCATCCCGCCGGATACATACTTTGCGGACCATCCCGAATACTTCCCGCTGATTGACGGCCAACGACGACAGGACCGCCAGATTTGCCTGTCCAACCCGGACGTCCAAGGCATCACCGTTGAAAAGGCCCGGGCGTGGTTCGTCGAGAACCCCGACTTCCTGACCTTCAGTCTGTCCGCTAACGATTTCGGCGGTTTTTGCGAGTGTGATCAATGTCGTGAGTTGGGGACGAATCCCGGCAGCCGAACCTTGACCTATGCGAACGCCGTCGCTCGCGAACTGTCGCGGTCACATCCCGAAAAGATGGTGTGCTTTCTGGCCTATTGGTACACCTTCGCGGCGCCGCCGAAAGGCGCCAAAGCCGAAGGCAACGTCATGGTCATGGTTGTGCACCAGGGCGACCACGCGCACGCCCTTGAGGATCCCCGCAGCGAGACCAACGCGGGCTGGCGCCGGAACTTTGAAGGGTGGGTCGCCACCGGCGCGAAGATGGCGATCTACGAATGGTATATCCCGGGAACCTGGAGTCAGCCGTGGCGGCGCCTGCCGTGGATTTCCATTGATACTGCCTATAGCAACCTGCGCTACTGGCACCGCCACGGAGTCCAGTGGGTCACCTACGAATCTCAGCCCGCCTACGAGGATGGCAGCGGCTACCCGCGCCGCTGGCCGTTGTATTACGTGGTCGCTCAGGGCATGTGGAATCCGGACGCGGATCCACAACAAGTGCTGCGCAACGCCTGCGATACGCTCTACGGCCCGTCCGGCGAAGTGATGTTTAACTATTTCAAAGCTCTTGATCAGGCGATGACACAGACGCAGTTGGAGGGGTCGATCTGGGACCTGCCGCCGCCCCAGTCCGTCTTCGGCGATGATGTCATTGCGACGGTCCGGACCCTGCTGCATGAGGCACTTCAGGCCGCTAAAGACGATCGCGAGGCGTACCAGCGTGTGGCAATCGAGGTCGCGCTTTGGCACGAAAGCGAGGAGACGCTGCGCTCGGTGACACCTGCAGAACGCAACAAGATCGACGCCCGGGACTACAACGGCGGCGTCTGGTACTCGGATCAGGCCGAGACGACGGGCCGCGAGCTGCGTGACCTGGTGGGCATCGGGTCGGGAGAACCGATCCACGTGGTCACATCAGACGGGACAACGCGGTTGATGGCGGATGACGAAGCATACCCGTTGGTTGGTGGTGTTCGGGTTGTGTCGATGTCGCGCATCAATTCGAGCTGAGTAGTTCAGGTAGAAACGCTTAGGAACCATTGACAGTCCGAGGTTGTACTATCAAGTATAACCCGAAGGAGGTTGCTTGTGGTTGTCCGTCGAAGACCGACGCGATGAGATCGCGATTGTACGACCTTCGCGAATCAACGTGAAGACGTCGTGCGCCGCAGATCGTGGAATCATAATCAAACAGCGAACTGGCGCCCCGTCGTGCAGTCGTGCAGATACACAGTAGCTTGACTGAGAAAGATACGTTATTTAAGGGCATGAAACTAAAAGCAATAATCCATCAGGCTGAAGAAGGCGGTTACTGGGCTGAGGTGCCGGCGTTACCCGGGTGCCTTACAGAAGGCGAAAATCTTGATGACGTGCAGGCAAACTTGAAAGAAGCGATTGAAGGTTGGCTTCTTGCCGGCAATGAAAACGATCCGTCAGAGCCTGGACAGGTGCTTGAATTGGCCGCATGAAAGCCGTCTCCGGCAGACGGATGGCTCAACTTGCGGAAAACAAAGGGTGGGTTCTGGCCAGAATCAACGGCAGTCATCATATCTACCGCAAGGATGGGCGAGTAGAACGTCTCGTTATTCCGATTCATGGGAACAAGCCCTTGAAGCGTGGCCTGCAACGAGCCCTGTGAAAATCATTCCAGTGTCTACTGATGAGTTGTAAAGTAACACGTCAACCCAGCCGACACGCCGACAACCAGACCGGTCCACCGATTGCGGAACGGCGCTTAGCGCCGCCCGTCTCGGTGACCTCATCGTTGGACATCTCAGGAATTGAAGAATAGGTAGGGCTCAAGACATGGGAGAATCTGTTGCAGTTCCGCCCGTTGTGTCCGGCAAGGATAGCGCTCCGAGGTGGATCAAGGTGACGGATCAGGCTGGGTGGCGGCCGCGTGATTCGCAAGGCGAGGTCGTCTTCAAAGATCGGATGTGGATTCTCGGCGGGTGGTTTGGCAACGAAGTGCCTTGCCCTCGTGATGTCTGGAGTTCATGTGACGGCAAGAACTGGGAACTCGTCCAGGAAACCGCCCCGTGGAAGCACGGTGATCTGCCGATGACGCTCGTTTTCAAGGACAAGTTGTGGTTCATGGGAGGGTGGTACAATGGGCTGCTCCCGGGGCATTCATCCAGCAATGAGGTCTGGTGGTCGAGTGACGGCATACAGTGGCAGCAGGCCACGCAGAACGCGGGGTGGACGCCCCGACTGGCCGCCGGGGCCGTGGTCTTCAAGGACAAGATGTGGATCCTCGGAGGGATCGAGAACTACCAGACGTGGATCTGCGGAATAGACGATAACGACGCACAGGGGAATACAGAGAATTTCAAGAACGATGTCTGGTGTTCGGCTGACGGCAAGGCATGGGAACTGGAAACGCAGAACGCCGGTTGGTGCCCTCGGGCATTTCATCAGGCGGTCGTGTTCGCCGGCAAGATCTGGGTCCTCGGCGGAGTGTCCTGTAGGTCAAAGCTCAACGACGTTTGGTCCTCGGAAGACGGCGTCCACTGGACTGAGGAGACACCGACAGCGCCCTGGCGCCCCCGGCTGTGGTTTTCATCGATCGTCTACCGCGACCGCATGTGGGTCCTTGGGGGGTTCTCCGAAGAATCAAACGCAGAGCAGCATCTGAACTACAAAGATGTCTGGCACTCAAAGGACGGCAGGAACTGGACGGAGCTGAAGTCAGACGTGATCTGGACAGCGCGTCACGAGCACTCGGCGTTTGTGTTCCAGGACAAGATCTGGATTGCCGGCGGCAAGCGCGACGTGCCTCACCTCAAGTCGCCAACCGCGGCGATCGACCACGACCGCGCACTCGTCAGCGACGTCTGGTCGCTGCATGTCCCCGAAAGCGGTTTCAGCGATAAGTAATGTGGCGCCTGCGTGCTTATCGCATAGCCCTTTGTCGAACCTGGCGTTCCAGCGGATCGCTGACCGCGCCCGCTGAACTTGTCGTTGAACTAAGCGCTTCGCGCAACTTTTTCATTGCAGAAGCGCACCTGTATAGGCGTTGATTTTCTTCGTGGTGTCTATCACCCTCTCTGACAGTGCTTTGCTGCAATAACGCGGCTGGCCAAACGATTAAACGCGGGATTAAACGGGCCTGTCCCTTAGAATTTCCAATCACTTAGAATTTCCCTTAGAATTCTTGGCCATAGGATTGCTCCCGGACAGATGGGTGATTGGGCGTGGGGGTGGTAAGCCGCGGCGCTTCGCTTGCGGGTCGAAGACTCGCCAGTAGCCGACCGGGCCGGTCTTCGACAGGTCGGTAGTCGGCGGCAAAGAGGAAGTTGCAGCCGGCGTTGAAGAGGACGCGGTGGTCACTCGGCTTCATGGGAGATCATCGTGGCAGGGGGGCTTGGGCTGTGGGGTGCCAAGCCGAAATCCCACCGGGGCGACACAGCCCGTACTTAAGTTCTGACCTCCGACGCCGTCCGTAAAGTCAATATCCTCCAGCCACGACGGATCACCGCCGGCGTCGATCGCGAAGCCTTTGCCGGGCCACACCTTATGGACCGCCACGTGTCCGTCGACAAAGCTGAAGGGAAACCTGTAACCCCCATGTGGATCCCAAGTGCCGAAATCCTGGTTGTACGGCGAGCCATAGTGGCATGACCCCATGAGATGATTTTTTGCTGCTTGATTCGCCATAAAAACCATCGTCGTAGGATTATCGATACTTTCGACAGTAGCCGATTTCCAAGGCTTATTTTTGCCGTTAGCGTTCGGCAACGGCCCGATTTCTTGAATGCCGCATGGGCTGAGACCGGTGAAGATATGATCAGTGGGCGACCCCACAAAGGAGGTGCCGGAGCCGTCGTAGAAATTGTGCTTACCTTCTCTGAGCCAGCTGTAGTCCATCGAGCATCGTGCGATCGGGACTTCCTCACCGTCAGTGTCGTAGCCGAGGTACGTGTTCAAAGGGCGCTGGGTGACCCCATTGCCGCCAATGGTTCCTTGCTTGCCGAGCCACCTCGATGGACCACTTGTCCACGTTTGACCGTAAATATTTAACGGAAAGTGCATGTTGTGATCGGTCGTGTACAGAGCGCCCGCAACCCCTATCTGTCTGAGATTGCCACAGTCGGCGATGAGCTTGGCCTTGTTTTTAGCCTCCGTCAGCGCTGGCAAAAGCATGGATGCCAGGATAGCGATGATGGCGACAACTACGAGTAATTCTATGAGTGTAAAAACACGCATAGAATTACGCTCTTTGAGCCTGCGCCCGAGTAATTCTATGCGTGTGAAAACATTGCGGGACGCTGCGCTCGCAGCTCCATGCCTGTTCGTTTGAGATTGCCTGCGGTGTATGGGTTGTGCCACAAGCTTACCTCTGATGATAGATGGATAGGCCCTTGGCTTTCCACGCCGCGAGTCCTCTACACACTACTCTATCCAACATCTATGTTAAAGACCCTTCGGGATTGCTCGGGATTTTCGAATTCGAGAAAGAAAAATACCTGACGGTTGAACAAGCCGCCAGTAGCCGGCTGATACGCCGCAACGTGGGATTTGCCACGCGATTCGCATGGCGTGCAAACCCGTTGCTAATTTGTCCCTGCGTTGCACTAAATATCCCGTCCAAATTTGGGATCTCTCGGCATTGCACTAAATATCACGTTCCTAATTTGTCCCTAACCGAGTGTCAATGTGTGTTAGGACGAATCCGACAACCCAATCGATGCACCGACTGCGGAAGCTCGCTAAGCTCGCTCCGCCTCGGTGACCTTGGTGTTGGACATCTCAGGAATTGAAGAATAGGTAGGGCTCAAGACATGGGAGAATCTGTTGCAGTTCCGCCCGTTGTGTCCGGCAAGGATAGCGCTCCGAGGTGGATCAAGGTGACGGATCAGGCTGGCGAGCGTGCGCACCTCTGTGCGTCCGCCCACGGCGCCGCGTCCGCTCCCCTTCCAATCGCCGCTGCGATAGGGCTCGGCCGCCAGGCGCTCGAACGCGGCGCCAAGCTCCGCACGCTCGCCAGCCGCGGGCACGGCACCGCTCGCCACCGTAAGCAGCAACAGGCCCAGTACAAAACCACGTCGTCGATCACGCATCAATCACCTCTTTCTATAGAATCTCCACTTCTGCCACAACCCCTTCTTCCACGTCAACATCCACGGACGTTGCGCCGGCGTGAACGGTGCAGTGCTTGATATTGCCTGCAACGGTCCAGTCGGTATTCACCAGGTAGACCCGCTTGCCGTCACCTTCCGGATAGACAAAGTAAGCCACCTCGCCGCCGCCGCCGGTCAGCCGTACCGAGCTGTCGAGCGACCCCGCGATGTCGTCAAGCCAGGCGCGAACAAGCGGCAACAGGCCGCCATGCCCGAAGTAGTCGCTGGTGGCCCACGTATAGACCCGCCCTTTTCCCAGGCGATGCTCAACCAGAAGCGGCCGGTCCCCGGCATGAAGGAGCGCCTTGGACGCCGCACCCAACGTCACATTCGCCAACGTCGGTGTGCCGTCTTCATCATGGGTTAGACAGAACCGGCGCCTGTTCAATGCCACTTCTGTGCCGGCTTCTGCCGGCTCCAGCCCGTCGATGCCCAGACCGCATAGCCGCTCGACCGCGGCTGCCGGTGGGAACCTAACGGCCCCGTCGCGTATGACGGTGGTTCTGTCATCGGAGACCTGGAGTTGGGCCAGGCCCAGGACCAGCGTCCCGCCCTCGTTTACCCAGGCGGCAAGCGTTTCCATGTCGGTCTCCTGCATGGTGTGCCAGCCCGGCATGAGCAGGAATCGGTAAGCGGCGAGGCATGCGGCATCCGCCTCGATAGGGACGACGTCAACCTGGCCATGGGGCGTGCCCGCAAACCAGCGGCGTAACGTGGATGCATCCCGGAGCACCGGACACAGCCACACGCCGGGCAGGAACACGTCGGCCAGAAGCCAGCCGCGTTCCGGCCGGCCGTATTCCCATTCGGGTGCTGCCGGCCCGAACCCTTCCCAGACCCGGACCGGTCGTTGGGGGTTCAGGCTCATGCCGCCCGTGATGGCCTCGTGCCGCCCGTACAACAACCCGATATCGACCTCCGGGAACGAGGGGCGGGGGTGCTCGGCGGCCCAACGGAAGAAGCGCGCTGTGGACGCCTGCCGTTCGGCGGGCAGCGGATCGCTCGGTCCGCTCACGAAACTGTGCACCTTGGCCAGCCCGCCTTCCTCGTCTTCGATCAGCGAGGCCCCGGAAAGATAGCCCAGGGCCAGGTTCATCCAGTACATGCGCTCGTGGCGGAAGTCCTCGGGCGAGGTGTTGACGTGACAGGCAATGTGCAGACCCCAGAAGTCCCTGGCGTAAGCCCGGGCCGCGCCGCGTGCCTCGGCCAGCAGCAGGCTCGTGTTCCCCGTCATGGTCTCCGACAGGATGAGATCGACGCCCGCCTTGTAGGCGTAGCGGTGCGCCAACATGGCCTCGCCGAGCAGGCGCGGGACCGACTCATCGCCCGTCCGGTACGCGGCCCGCACCTCGTCCAGGTAGGCTTGCTCGGCCTCGGCGACGGTTCGCGACGCCGGCCAGTCCACACCACGCCTTCCGGCATAAAGCGGCAGACTCAGTTCGTGGTGTTTCATCCCCACGAAGCGGTCGCCGCCCAGCTCCGCGGCCAGGGCTAGCAGGTCCGTAAGCGTGAAGGCCGGGCCGCCCGGTTCGGGTATGGCGCTGGTCGTGTCCACGTTGACGGCAAAGTAGATGCCGTTCTCCCGGCATGCCGTGAACATGCGGCGCCAGTCCGAGGGGAATACCCGGTCGGACTCCGTGCGGAACAGGACGTAGTTCCCGGCGGCTGTCGCCGCCATGTATCGGACGGCGGCGTCGATCCAGCCGTTTTCGGCAGCCATCATGTTGGTGTCAAAGCCCAGGATCAGCCCCTTGCCCCCGCTGGGAACATCAGCGGCCGTATCACGCGCGGGCCGCGTGCCGTCAAACCATTCCGCCCTGAACGGCAGGTGCGTGCGCGTGGTCGGCCAGTGCGGCGGGGGGGCTTCGATCGTCGCCCCGTGCAGGACCAGGTAGACGCCGTCCTCGGACATGTTTCGGATCGCGAGGGTCCGCGGCCCGGGTCGGCCGGCCGGTCCCAGTTCATCGACGTGTTCCAGCGCACTGAACGCGCCGCGCATGTACTTGGCCTTAAGCTCGGCATGGGACAGCGGCTCCCCATCCAGGGCCGTGAGCAGCTTGACGAACGGGCTGTTGCAGGCCCGAACGTTTTCGTAGGTGGCGCTCTCGGACAACGGAACCCAGGGCGCCGCGGTGAAGCGCCAGGTCACCACCGCCGCGCTGTCCGGCTCCCATAAAAAAGGCATCGACACCTCGGCGCCGGGTGGGATCCAGGCGCTTTCACGGTGATGCAGTTCGCGTGGCAGGAACGTGCCCTGCATGTCCGGCAGCCCAAGTGCGAGCCGGCGCCGGCCGTCGCGGGCACCGCTCGCCGCGAAACGTTCGGCGTTCCAGTAGATTCCTTCGTCCTCCACGCGGCAGATCACGAGCTGCGCACAGGAGTACTTGGGGCCGGCAGCGTAGACCAGCCGGTCGCCGGACGGGATGTCGCCGAGTCGGAAGTCCGCGTCCAGCATGCGGGACCGGAAGCTCAGCCGCGTCTCCGCATCGCCTTCCACGTCGATCCGCAGGCCTTCCAGGCCCTTGTACCCGTATACGGGCCGTTCAAACTCCAGGAGCGGGGATCGCCATTCGGGCGCGGGCAGCTCAACAGCTACGCGGTGTTGGGCGCCCCAGCAACCGTGATAGAGCAGTTGCCGCGGGTTGTAGAGATTGCCGCCGTGGGCCGACAGAGAACCGGACCAGTCCTCGTGCGGCTGATCGGGTCGCCACTCGGAATAGCACAGCCATGTCCCCCAGCGCAGAATCAGTCTGTAGTGCATCGCTCGTTCTCCTACCCTCGGGAACCATCAGGCATCCAACGGCCCTGAAACCTGATAGGAAATTGCTTTTCCTCGATACTGCCAAGATATGCTGACAGGGTACAGTATCCAAGGCATCAGAGGAGAAATCGCAGAGAAACGGAAGGGAGGGCGGCCGGGCCAGCTGGCCCGGCCGCCCTCCCTTCCCCCTTCTTGATGATATTCAGCATAAACAGCTGTTTTTCGCGCAAAACAGGCCAAACCAAGCATTGAGATGCCCAATATTCCAGATGACCGCGAGTCCACCAAAGTCAGACGACACGCTCAGGTTGGTTGAAGAACGTCTGGAATTCGTCGAAATAATATCCCGCCTCAACGAGCAGTTTCTCGATCCCTCGTTAATACGAAAGGTTGGCGAGAAAGGCTGGACCCATCCGTGGAAATACTTTGATGCGTTGCGGAACTATCTTTTGCTCACCTGTTTCGATCTGCTGGGCCAGCCATCCGAGTTTAAGGACTTCCAGTCCTGGCTCCAATCATTTAATCCGACATACCTTGGATGTCCAGGTGCTGAATACGATGGCGAACACTGTCTACGGTGACCCGGCGAAGTACGAGGAACTGACGGCGAGCGGTGCCTTCAAGGGCACCTACGAAACAATCTACCGACGACTCGATCTGTTGCAGTTGCGGTCAGGCCTGTTCGGGCCGGTGACGCTTTCGTATTCCTGATCAATCGCGCAGGATCAGCGCGTCCGCAACATCGAGATCCAGCGTAAACTCTGTGCCATCCCCATTTGTTTTACTCGTCAGCTTTGCGCCGCTGGCGAGCACCGCCGTTTTCGGGATCGGGATCTTCACCGTGACAGTCAGGTTCTTCACGGGGGCTGCGCTCCAATTGGCCAACGTGATCAGGACCCCTTTCTTCGATTCAATTATCGTGGTCTCAACCAACCGCTCCGACGCCACGACGGGATGGCGGCTGGCATCGACCTGCCGATTAATAAGCTGTGCGGCCGCTGCATCGAATGCCGTCGGGATGAAGTGGGACATGGCGTCGTCCGATGAGCTGCGGTCCAGGGGCCGCTGCGGGATCGCGGGTGCGAAGTAGGCCAGGGACGGCAGGAACGCGCAGTACACCACACTGCCTTTTCCTACTACCCGCGTGGCTATGGCCGCTGAGCCGTCGGAGAACTTCCCGTCAATTTCTGCTCCAGCAGCTGTTACCTTGCTGCGGACGCCGTAGGCCGACAGATCAGCACCATTCCACCGCAGCGTCGCGACTGGTTCGACATACGGTAAATCCTGTTTGATGAAATCAACCTGCCCGCCTTCCGGCATTTCCAGTGCCGTCTGGTCGACTCCGTAAAGCTTGCGCATGATCTGGTTCGGCCGGTTGTATTCGTCAAACATTCCGGCGCCGGCCGTAGCAAACAGCGCGCCACCGTTCTTCACCCACGCGGAAATATTTTTCGACGCGGCCAGGCTGACGTGGTTATCAGTCAAAAACAGCACCTTATATTGCGCGAGCGTGCCGTCCTGTGCATCGGCCTCGACCACAAAATCCAAGTGTGCCCCGCCGTGCAGGATAGCCACGTACAGTCCGCGTTTAGCGGCGGCGAACGAGCCTTTGTTGTCATCCCAGATATCGCCGGTTTCACTGAACCACAGGGCCGTGTCCGCCTGGCGCACCTGACCGCTCTGCACAATATCTTCATACAGTCCAAGTTCACGCACCGTCTGGAGTACGGTCACATACGTGTCGTCGTTGGTGACATGATTCTCCGAGTACGCGTTCCATACCGGCCGGAACTCGAACAGGTTGATTTTTTTCATGCCGTGCCCGAGCGCATTGTAAAAGAGCCGCCGCCAGCTGTCGGGCCTATTGCCCGGCCAGTGCGGCATGACGTAATACATGATCTTGCGGTCCGGCTTGCCGCGCAGTCCCGCCCGAAACAGGTCGAGATTGATACCGTTCATCTGCTGCGTGCCCATTGGTACCTGCCAGATATAGTCTTCCGACCAAGGCATGGTCATACCGTCACGCCGAAAGCAATTAACCCACTTGAATACTTCACCGAGGTACGAATGTCTGGCGCCACCGTGGTGCGGCGAGAAGTTGGCGCCGATATGGGCGTTGGGCAGATATTCCTGAACGATATCCGTGCGTTCCTTGATCGCATCGATGCCGTAGTGATGCAGATAACGTTGCGACCAGTAGTACACGCCCGGATTACTTTTCTGCAGGTTCGCGTCTGGGTTGTAGA
>Ga0310125_10001719_pt1 | contig 11185 bp, 13 predicted proteins | sample CB11b_Tmax_Bot8__FD_203508 | JGI IMG/M metagenome (GOLD analysis project Ga0310125, IMG submission 203508) | Marine microbial communities from Western Arctic Ocean, Canada - CB11b_Tmax_Bot8 | ecosystem: Environmental > Aquatic > Marine > Oceanic | place: Canada: Western Arctic Ocean | collected... | reverse complement strand
ATAGTGGCATTAAAAACCCGGGATATCACACTGTTAGGTGGGAAGGTAAAGATGGCTATGGAAAGCATGTAAGCGCAGGTATATATCTTTACCAGTTACAGATTGGACAATATATACAGACTAATAAAATGGTTTTAATAAAGTAATTAGTGCAAGTTAACTAGCTTAGTTAATACCATTTATTTGTAATAGGATTTGGATCAAATATTTACTACCTAAATTTGTTAATTTTGTAATGAAGTTTATATAAACACTGGGTCAAAAATGTAGCATTTTGTTGTAATTTTTATGCTTAAAATAATAAAACCATTTATTTAGAACATGATAACAGTCATATCCCCAGCAAAAAAACTAAACTTTGATGCAACATCGCCTATAAAAGCATTCTCACAATGTCAGTTTCTTGAAGACTCAAAAATACTTGTGAATCAGGCCAAGGACTATTCCTTTGATGAGATCATGAATTTGATGGGTGTTAGTAAAAATATAGCAAATTTAACAGTCCAGCGCTTTAATGATTGGAGTTTGCCATTTAATAAACAGAATGCGAAGCAGGCTGCACTGGCGTTTAATGGTGATACATATACTGGATTGGGAGCAAACACTTTCAGCATAAATAATTTTGACTATGCACAGGAACATTTACGAATTTTATCCGGTCTTTATGGTTTACTGCGACCATTAGACCTGATTCAGCCTTACCGCTTGGAAATGGGTACAAAAATGAATAATCCATCTGGAAAAAATCTATATCACTTTTGGGGCAGTAAAATTTCTGAGGAGTTACAAAAAGAATTAAAAGACCATAATTGCAAGTATATTGTTAATTGTGCTTCAGATGAATATTTTAAAGCAGTGGACCCGAATGCTTTGGATGCTGCTATCGTTAAACCTGTCTTCAAGGATGTGAAAAATGGCATACCAAAGGTAATTTCATTTTTTGCCAAACGAGCCAGAGGCATGTTGGCAAAGTACATCATCAAAAACAAGACGGATAATATTGAAGAACTAAAGGATTTTAATGAGAGTGGTTATGAATTCCAGTCTGAACTATCCAATGATAAAGAATTGGTGTATATACGTAGTTAACCATACCGAAAATAAATTCTTTCATTAATATTAATTCCAGAATTATTATGAAATGAACCTCTCACAATTCAAGGAAACACTCAACAAAAGTAGACCTAATGGCTTGACAGAATTATTGGAAGCACTCTGGTATGATGGTACTGGTGATTGGGAAAAGGCCCATGAGATAACTCAGGAAATACACTCTGAAAACGCCGCAGAAGTACATGCATATTTGCATAGAAAAGAAGGGGATAAATGGAATGCTAACTATTGGTATGAAAGAGCAAATAAACCATTTTGTGGTGAAACATTGTCCCAGGAGTGGCAGGCACTGGTAAAGAAATTATTAGTAAATTGATTCAAGTAAAATTTATCCGGAGATTAATGATATACCATGTCTGATAAACCAGTACCTTTCAAATGTATCGATGTACAGGAAGCACAGGAATTACTAAATGATCCTGGTACGGTGATTATCGACATTAGAGATAAAGTATCATATCAAGCTGGCAATATTCCTAATTCCATCAACGTTTCAGACGGGAATATTGTTGATTTTCTTAATTCTACAGACCGTCAAGAATCATTGCTGATCTATTGTTATCATGGTATCAATAGTAAAGACGCGGCTGAATATTTTGTCAAAAATGGATTTCAATCTGTTTTTAGTCTTGATGGTGGGTATACTGAATATATTCAGCAGAAACCCAGTTAAATAAAACCTTGTCAATAATAAAAGAATTTGAAAAACGTCCCTTGGTTATCTACGACGGAGAGTGTGAATTTTGCATCAAATGGGCCCGTAAATTCAAAGCAATGGCCGGTAAGTTCATTACCTTTATCCCCTTACAAAGTTTGCCGGTAGACTATGAATACATAACTCAAGCAGCCTGTCTTAAATCTGTACAATATATTGATGATGATAATCGTATTTCTAAAGGTGCTGAAGCAGTTTTCCAATTGTTTCACACAGCAAAAAAAAGGTCGTTTTTACTTACTTTTTACAGACGAATACCCATTTTTAGATTTCTTACAGAATATGTCTATAGCTTGGTAGCAAGAAATCGCAATTTATTTTCTTAAACACTTGGTTATGCTATTGGATCTAATTCAAAATCATCGAAAATCATTCAAAATAATAATCATAAATTTGAGCATCAGTTTATCAATACTGTTTGCAATGAATAATTCGAATAGCATTAAAGAAGTCATCGTCAATGATGAGTGGTTTGCAGAAGTGCAAATCGGCGAATACACGTTGAATTGCCGAATTGCAGGAATGGAAAATGATGGAGAGATGATTATTTTACTACATGGTTTTCCAGAAACATCCTATATGTGGGTAGAACTGATGAAAGTATTGGCGGCAAAAGGGTATCGTGTAATTGCTCCTGACCAGCGGGGCTATAGTCCGAATGCCAGACCAACCTTTATTAAGGAGTATTCACTAAAACATACTTCCAGAGATATTCTCGCGATCGCAAATGCATATAATTTGCAGCGTTTTCACTTAGTGGGCCATGATTGGGGATCCTCAGTTGGCTGGGCATTTATTGCTGAGCACCCCGAAAGATTATATAGCTGGACATCATTATCTATACCGCATATGAAAGCATTCCAAGAAGCGTATCGATCAGATTTTGATCAACAGAGAAAAAGTAAATACATTAGATTTTTTAATATGCCCTTTTTCCCTGAATTGTATTTATCATTCAATGGTTACAATAATCTAAAAAATATCTGGCGTGCCCATGATGATGAGGAAAAAGAAGCTTATTTATCTGTGTTCCGCCAAAGTGGTGCCCTGCGCTCAGCATTAAACTGGTACAGGGCCAATATTGGCAGGCATAGGAATCCCACTGATCATATTAATTTTGGTATTGTTGAAGTTCCATCCTTACTTATATGGGGAAACATGGATATGGCTATTGGTAGAAAATCTATTGACTTGAATGAACAATATATGGCTGGCCCTTACAATCTACTGGAATTATATGCTGGTCACTGGTTGATTCAAGAATCATTTGACGACGTATCAAAAGCTATAATAAACCATATTAAAATGTATTCACTGGAATATTATGAGCCGCAATTAGGAGGGAAAAGGAAAAAATAAAAAAGGGGCGCTAAGCGCCCCTTTCTGGTTTAATTATTATTTTCTTCTACTTATTTACCTCGACCCCAGCGAGTATGCCGCATGAAGCGACGAGCCAGAGCACGGTGTATTTCTATGATCTCCAATTGTTTAGCAGTGAATACCATCTGTTTTTCTTCGTGAAATGAAGCGGTTATTTCCACCACATTATTTCTATACTCTTCCGGCGTAAGGTTTATAATACCATTCGCAAAATCATTATGTAGTGATTCTAATGCACTTTTAAATGATTCTTCTAATGACTCTAAGGATTGAATTTGCACTGCGGTCATTCCAAGAACATCATACATTTCCTGGCGAATCTTATCATGGTCGCCAGCATGTTTGCCAAAACCACCTTTTCCTTTGCGCCAGTGATCGTCTTTTTCCTTACGCATCGTCGCCAGTATTGCTTTCTGGTCATCCGTAAGCAGTTTATCCATAGCTGCCCTAAACCATTCCATGAGGCCCATGGCTTCCAGATGAAATGCCTCTTTCGTTATAGTACCAGCTCTTAATACTGTAAACAGTTCATCCATAACCGTTGTCTTATACTCAATCAAATCATCGTATTCTGATTCTTGTTCAGCGGTGAGAATGGTTCGGATATATTCATCCATGCGCTGATGATGGCGGAGCCGTTTATGATGATGGTCATTTTCCTCTGAAAACGCTTGTGGATCCAGATATTCGGGAGGAGAAAGTAATTTTTCCTTTTGTTCCTCAGTGAGGGTTTCCTGTAGATATAAAGCCAGTTGCCATAACGATGCGTTATCGGGGAAATAATCACCGCCATTACGTAAATGATCTTTACTGTCAGTTATTTGACTAGCAGAAAAATCAAGGTCCTGATCGAGATCATTGACCAGCATATCGTAGGCGTAGGGATCACCGGAATCGTTTCCGGCCCCGAAAAAGTTTTCACATCCTGTTATAAAAAGGATGCCGATAAATAAAAGTGGTAGTATTTGTTTCATTATTTTCTCCTTCATTGAATTTAGTCTTTTGACTAATAATAAAGAAATAAAGTTAAATTATTATTTTATGGGTATTATTAATATATAATTACTGATCCATGATGGACACTAGATTTATACATATATTTAATATTGGATTATTATTGGTACCCTTTCTTCAGGCAGAATTGGGCCTTACTGTAGTTGGCGGTTTTAATCGTGCCAATGTATTTCATGAAGAGAGCAAAATGCGGGTGTGGTCGGGCGATATAAAAGCACCGGCATTTGGTATTGAAAAAAAAATTGGTCCAGTGATTGCAGCTATTGGGTATTTAAAAGGCGGTTACATAAATGGTTATTCTGATATAGATACAACTTTAAGTATCAGTTATATAAATGCTCAATCCTATTATCCGCTAAAATTTGGGAAAATTGTTTTTTTAGCCGGAATAAATATTGGAGCTCCTTTAAACGCTATAGAAACATATTCATCCGGAGGCACTACTAAGGTTGATGTAGAAGAATTAAATATTGATTATGGTGCCTTGATTGGCGTTTCCTATGGCATTAGCGAAAAATATGGAGCAAGATTATTTTTTAACTATGGGTTTGTCGAATTATGGAGAGAACAGCAAGGAGGGAAGAGACTCACGACAATTATTGGCGGTGCCTGTATTTACTATAACTTATGAATTTCAAGATCTACTGAAAATATTCCACAAAGGAAGTTAAATGAGCAACCGTACCATAACAATTACAGAATCTATTTATAAATACTTATGTGATCATTCTCTTCGGGAAGATAAGGTATTGGTGGATTTACGTAATTACACCTTTAGCATGGAAGAACGAGCCATGCAGATCGCTCCCGAACAGGGCCAATTCATGCAAATGCTCGTCAAGTTGATCAGGGCAAAGAATACCTTAGAAATTGGTGTTTTTACTGGATATAGTTCACTGGCTATTGCTCTTGAATTACCCGAAGATGGTCGTATTGTGGCCTGTGATGTAAATACCCAATATACCAGTGTAGCGGAAAAATATTGGGTTAGTGCAGGCGTCAGAAAAAAAATTGATTTGAGAATTGGACCTGCCAAGGACACCCTATTAGAGCTAATTAATGATGGTTTGACTGGTACATTTGATTTTGCCTTTATTGATGCCGATAAGATCAATTATGACCATTATTATGAACTCTGTTTGGAACTGATTCGTCCTGGCGGTCTCATTACAATTGATAATGTACTATGGGGCGGATCTGTATCCGATGATGCTATTAATGATGTGGATACCAATTCCATAAGAGCACTCAATGATAAATTACATAAGGATAAACGGATTGAACTCAGCCTTGTGCCTATCGGTGATGGCCTCTCGCTTGCCATGAAACGAAACTGATTTATATTTTATTACCCATGCTTGAAAAAATAAAAGAAGATATTGATAAGGATCTGACCAAAGTTGATCAGCATATGGATGTGGCTAGAGAAATTATTTGGTGAATCTGATGAAGGGGTATAAAGTTAAATTCACCTTTAATTGTGTTATTAATTTGATTTATTTACACCCATTGCCAATTTTAGGATAATTTTACTAAACCAACGGAAAGGCAATATTGATCTCATCCAAATTCTAATTTTAGCTTGTGTTCCAGCTAAATAACGTAGTTTATTTCTATTACGGTTTATTATATCTTCAATCATTATTGCTACGTCCTCTGGTTCACCAACCCCTTTTTTAGTAATCAAGATTTTGCCGTGTAAATCCTTCAATTGCTTAGTGTACTTTGCATAGGGACTACCTGGTTTTAATCCAGCAGCAGCTTCATGACTGTTCTCATCAATTGCTTTTGTGAGATACGTTCCCGGTTCAAGAATAACAACTTCTATACCAAAAGGCTGTAGTTCAAAGTACAAGCTCTCACTGAACCCCTCGAGCGCAAATTTTGATGCACCATATGCGCCTAGACCTGGCAAAGTTGATCGCCCTTGGGCGCTGGAAATATTTATGATCTTGGTGGAAAAATCTTTACCTGATTTCGAAGCAGTGGCTCGCATAAGGGGTAAAGCAGATCGAGTGACTTTCTGTACACCAAAAAAATTTGTCTCGAATTGAGAACGTATCTCATCTTCTAATAGGTCTTCGAAGAAACCGCCAATTCCATAACCTGCATTATTAATTAAAACGTCAAGGCGGCCAGCTTGTTTTTCAATAGTATCTATCACCTTATTGATTGATTTATCTTCTGTAACATCCAAGTGCAAAATTTGACACATAGTATCACGTTGTTCTAATTCGAGCATTAAAGCGTTCTGTTTTTGCAAATTTCTCATAGTTGCATAAATAGTATGCCCTGCAGCAGCCAGCTTTGCAGCAGTAAGCATACCAAATCCACTGGAACAACCTGTAATTAAGATGACCTTATTCATGATGAAAATATTCCCTCAAGCCAATTTAAAAATTTCTGATTGAATTTCGAGAAATATCTTTTTATTACTATTTAATACATAAAATAGATGTTTTTTTTTGATAAAACACTTGTCCAAATATTTTTACTTAGATAGTTTATACTGTTGTTTAAAATGTAAACTTATAAAAGAAATTTATATTGGAAATATTATGGTAAAGCGTACACCCTATAAAGGCAGTAAAATAAAAGTCGAAACTTTAGTAAAAAAAATGATCGAAGATAACATGTACGATCCTAATGAAGAGGAATTATGGCTTTTAAATGATTATGATCGATTTGGTTTATATTCAAAACCAATGCTAACATGTTTTGAAAAATATTATGATAATTTGTGGGAAGAATTAAAAAAATTACGGCGTATGGATATTGAAGTATTCGAAGAACTTGTGGGTTGTCCAAACATTTATATTATAGATCTTCTCATAGAACCATTTACCGAGTATATACGTAAAAAGAAAGAGTCTAAATCCATGTTAATGCTACAAAAACTGAATATTGTATTTGTGGATGACCGACTGATCTTAAACTAAATAATTTTTAGTGCCAGGTTTTACAAAGAAACACCTGGATCTTAAGAATCTCCCTAATTGGCTAACTTTCCTTAAGGAAGATCTTAGTTTAAAAGCTCTTGGACTTTCCGTAGCGCGCTTGCCTGCAGGTAAGGGGTATACCATTATGCATCAGCATAAAGAACAGGAAGAAGTGTACATGGTACTTAGTGGTCGGGGTATAATACATATAGATGGTGAAGACATTTCCCTACAAGAGGGTGATTTTATCAATGTTGTTCCAGAAAGTAAGAGGGCGTTGAAAGCGGCAGATAACTCGGATCTTATTTTTATTTGTGCAGGTGCAGTTAGTACTGGTGAATACCCGAAGAGCCCAAATTCCAGAGCGCTAATCGATGACGGTATACCAGATTATGATAATGTACCACCATGGTATGAAGGTAATGAGAAAATTGCCAAAATTAACCAACGTTTGAAAAATGAACGTGAAGCACGAAAAGAATAAATCATATCTTGAAGTATCATTTTCTGATTTTTCTACCAGTGGTAATGTTTTGTTATTGGGTTGTCTACCCTGTTCCTAGCGGTGTGTATTTTGTTCGACTGTCTTTTTATAACATTACAGAAACAAAAAAGCTATTGCTTCTGAAATAAACCCAAGCCCATCAATTAATGGGCTTGGGTTGTTGGCAAGTGTAGCATTAATGCGTTACCTTGCTACTTTGATCATTTTGTTTATCTGCGTGAGAGAATACGTCCGTGCTAATTGAATCTGATGTTTCTGCAAGGATTTCATCATCGGGGATATTTTCTTTTTGATCTTGAATAATATTTACGCTGTTATTATTCAGTTCCTCTGTGTACGATGTGCTGTATTCCTTGTTTTTATACACAAATGTTTTACCTGGGCCATATTGTTTTCGGGCAGCGGCAAAGGTGGAATTGAATGATATTACTGTTTCTGCAATAGCCAGGTTTTCAAATTCAGATTCTAGCTTTATAACTGTTTCATTTACTGGTGCACTTACGCCCTGATCTAATTCCTGTGCATTTTCAATAACTGGTTTAACTACGAGTGATTCAAGTTCTGATAACTCTGTAGAACTATGTTGATAAATAATAGCAACAAGAGCCAGAACAGAAAATGCGACTGTAGTTATAACTGTAGTAACACGATTTTTATCAATGTTTCCCATAAGAAATTCCTTTCATGTTATTATTATGTTCACAACTGTAAACGATAATAACTATATGGAGTTCCATCAAAACCTGAAAACACACTAAATAACAACATCTCAGCGTGAAAAGACCGCCAGTACTAAGTAGATGAAGTTAGATATTATTTCGCGCCAACTAGACTAATCAATCGTCTGTTGATTCATCTCTTTTGATGTAAACAAGAAATGAACTAGATGCAGAGCTGGATACTAAACCATATCCATTAACTACATTTGAATTCGGCATGACATATTGATTGAATTCAGGAAGTCCTTGAAAATAATTGAATGTTGCGTCATCTGTGGCTTGAAATGTCATCAGGTGCAATCCGTAATAATCAAAAAACAGCCAGGTCATACTTACTGGAGCTGTTTCTACATTCCAGGGCCAGGGATTATATCTATAGGGACTATTTTTTAACCATCCTGTTTCCTGTTGTGAGCCACGAGGAAAAGGCTCTTTCCACAAGGCATAAATATCCTTGTAAGTTGAATCATAGATCAGGTTGATCAAGCAACTATCCCGTATTCCATTTTGATTCCAATCATCAAAATATTCACCTTCATTCCATAAACCATCATTATTTACATCAGTAAATGGTTCCAGATTTACTGAATCGGCATCCAAAGCCAATGATAAAATGCGTATTGTCTCATAATCTTCTTCATTAAAATCAATTTTAAACAATGGATAACTGGCAAAACTTTCTGTAAAACATTCGCCTTGGTTTAAGGTTAATGTATCAACATACCCAATAATAGGTGGCCACATAGTAGGATCGTAATTGTTGATGTTTATCTCCGGAACATTAAATGTAATACCTTTACACTCGTAAATTGATTCTGATGCGGGAATAATTTCCATTTTGTCTGGTATAACAGTTATTCCTGATATCGTATCTATTCCAAGGATTGCACGTACTTGGTAAGTTTCACCACCCTGAAAAATATAGTTTGAATTGGTGAAATACCTACCTGGTGAATTCAATACTGGATTTAGCAGTAAATCTATAGTATCACCAATGATATGGACTTGTGCATCATCGATCCATAATTGTTTTGAACTAACGTTTTCCTTCAGGTTTGCTGATCGAGCTACGAATACAGTATCAATCAAAGGGAAGTTTGCCCGCAGATTAGCCCATAGTACAAGTTGCTCTTCATATTCAACTTGGTCATCATTGATTGTGCATGACAGGATCAGAAATAAAATTATAAAGAGTATATTCTTCATGGCTAAAAATATATGGTGAAACCCACACTTGGGATAATGGGAAATAGGCTCAATGGATCTTCCTGTATGCGACCCTCGTCTTCTTCATCAACATTAATTTCCCCTACATCTGGTTGTCCGTTTCCGTTAGCATCATGGTCTTTTTCGACCCAATCACCATCATCATCTTTTCCATTACTAATACTTCCTAATTTGTAAAAGTAGGTGAATATATTTTTCTTGTTGTATGTATTGATGATTTGAAAAAATATATCCATATCACGACCAAAGAACTTTCCATGTCTGACAAGACCAATGTCGAGGCGGTCATATACAGGATAACGACCGCTATTTCGTGCACCGGGAATGGTGCTGAACGTAGACCCAGGGTCACCGGGCAGTTTTTCTACGTAATATCCTAGAATTGGTGTGAATGCCTGACCAGATTGCCAGGTCCATTTCCAGTTTAGTTCCCATTTTTGGCTAAATGAATAATTACCCAAAATATTTAAGACATGGGAACGGTCCCAATTTGTATAATATTCGTATTCTATACCACTTAACTGGCTCGTCATAATTTTCCTGGAGACAGAATTGGTGTATGCTACCCATCCTGTAAGTTTGCCGAATGTTTTTTGGAAAAAAAACTCCAAACCATATGCATACCCATCCGCAGGTGTAAATGTATCACTTACCTTTTCATCTGATACTTCCGCATCGGTAGATGAACGCATATTTTCAAAGGTGAGCATATTCTGAATACTTTTATAGTATGCTTCAATCTGAATCTTGTAAATGTCGCGAATGTACTCTTCATACCCAATAACGGCCTGTTGTGCTTCTGCAGGATCTATAGAATTATCAACTGCAAGCCAACTATCTAGAATAGTTGGATTATAATCATCCTGAACGGTTTGAATGAATTGATGGTAATTACCAAGTGCAATATTGATGTAGCGATCATCAGTCAGTAGATATTTAGCACCTAATCGCAGATCAATATATGGGGTGCTCGAATAGACACTGTAGTAGTTATACCGTAAACCGGGTTCAATTATGAAACGGGAAAATCCCTTCCATTTCAATTTTGTATAGAATCCTGCTTCTATAGGATTTTCACCTATATAAAAAGAAGTATCTTCCAAGAACGTGTTAAGGTACTTGAAATCAAGTTGTTTGATTTGTGCACCGGCTCTCCACTCTAAATCAGAAGATTGGAAAAATGCCAAGTTACCAGATAAGGTCTGGTCCAGTATTTTGTTTTCACTATTTAATCCATCATCCCCACCTAAATTAAAATTTGTGAAAAATTCACTAGAGGCTACTAAGAAATTACCGACCAGGTTTTCATTGAATACTCGGCGTAAAGAAAGGCTATGGGTATTGTTACCCCAATCTGCTGTAAGACCCAGATTATCAAAAATCAGATCATCAATACCCCGATAAATACTGACCGAAATGCGGTCTTTTTCGTTTAGATCAGAAAACACATGACCTTGCAGATCGTAAAAATAGTAAGGTGGTATCTTTTCAGCTGTTTCGGCAGGTAATATTTTCGGTAATAAATAATCAAAATACGTTCTACGCGCTGATAAAAGCCAGGCGCCATTATAAA
>Ga0310125_10001715_pt1 | contig 11195 bp, 9 predicted proteins | sample CB11b_Tmax_Bot8__FD_203508 | JGI IMG/M metagenome (GOLD analysis project Ga0310125, IMG submission 203508) | Marine microbial communities from Western Arctic Ocean, Canada - CB11b_Tmax_Bot8 | ecosystem: Environmental > Aquatic > Marine > Oceanic | place: Canada: Western Arctic Ocean | collected... | reverse complement strand
AGCGTCAACCACGGCAAGATCATGGCACACATCACTCCAGTTAGGATGTACTTCAACGCGTTTCACGGCATCGACCATTGCGTCGATGGTCGACTGTGGATCATTCCAATCCTCAAACGTTACAGCCGGTTTGCCAGGTTCGCGTAAATCGAGCAGGGTCCAGCTTGCAGGCGATCCGTCCATGACCAGTTTTATCTCACCTTCTGAGCCATGGATGGAAACGGTGGTTTCTGCACCGGGGCTGCTGGATCGCGTGGTCCAATGCGCGACCCGACCATCGGATAAACTCATCTGTAGCGCCAGATTGTCAAGGATATTCGAGTCTGGTTCGCGAGCCATGGCACCGATGCGAGTCACTGTCCCCAGCAGGTCGCGCAATAGTGTCAGATCACGTGCAAATTGGTCCAGAACAATTGCCCGTGACCGGTCGGTCAGCGTTCGCTGAATGAAAATCTGTTCGATTTCGCCTAACTCCTCATTAGCACATGCGAGCATCTGAACGATACCCGGATGTCTTAATCCGGGCACATAAGGCAGAATGATTCCCTGAGTATCCTGTAGAATCATTTCCAATTCATAGCTGACCAACACATCGCTGGTTGGATAGGTGACGAGAAGCGGGATATCTGCCTGAGCCAGCATGCGAAGCCGCTGAATTTGTTGTTCATGGTCAGCTTGTCGAGTGACAATGACGGCATCCACATCGGAGGCATCCAGGACCAATTCCCAATCCGCTTCCCGACGGATGTTTTCATCTAGAGAGGCAGCCTGCCGTAATTCGTTATCGGCTCCCAAAATGGTTACAAGCCGTTGGGATGGGCTCTCGACAATTGCAGATGCCAGAGTTAAGGCATCATGATCTACTCCGAGTAGCGCAAAATTCATAGCGGTGTCATAGTCGTCGGATGTGAAAGCCACCGTCGACGTTGATACGGTCTCCGGTACTGAAAGGGAACACTCCGCTGGCGAGTGCCGATACGGTTTTAGCAACATCTTCAGGCTGCCCCCAACGGCGCCGTGGAGACAGCCCATCGGCGATCAGTTGGTCGTATTTCTCTTTTACGGGTGCCGTCATGTCACTGGCAATGATTCCGGGACAAACTTCAAAAACATCAATTCCTTCTTCTGCAAGACGGCTGGAAAATAACCAGGTCATCATTTGCATTCCGGCTTTCGCGATGCAGTAGTCAGCCCTATTTTCTGAAAGAGCATATCCAGAAATGGACGAAATATTAATGATCATTCCACGTTCAGTTACCTGCCGCCCGATTAATTCTCGCATTGCATTAGCAGCCAACTGAGATAAGAAAAAGGGTCCTTTGAGATTGGTGCCGATGACGACTTCCCAGCTGTCTTCGGTCGCCTCCAGCAGATCTTTGCGACCCTGTGATGTGATACCAGCATTATTAACCAATAAATCGAGACGACCAAACGCATCCATCGTTGTCTTGATCAGCCGTTGGCGATCAGCGGATTTTCCTACATCGGCACCGACTGCTATAGCCTGTCCCCCGGCAGAGACAATATCACGGACAACTTCCTCGGCCGCGTCAGGTCGCGTTGCGTAATTGATAACAACACCATAGCCGTCCAATGCAAGCTGTTCAGCGATCGCTCGTCCAATACCACGAGAAGATCCTGTAACAACTGCAATCTGGGAATCAGACATGGGATGGCTTTAAAACTTTGAGTGTTCTCTACATTTCAACAAGAGCTGCCAATGTTAATACAACGGCAGCTTTGCGCGAAGTAGCAGAGCCTTAGCCAGGGGGCGATGTACGGCCGATTCAACGGAATGGCTTGGCTAATTGTGCACCTGCATGATCCGTATTTGACAAGTGATTTGAAGGCATCCCCGGGAATTTCTATAGCCAAGAGATCCTGATGCTTATAGCCCCGTGTGTCGAATGATGGCTATCACATGCAAAAACAGTAGAGCCGGATTGATAGAAAACGGGTTTCCACCAGATTTTAAAAAAGGATGTCAAAATCGTCGGAATTTCTTCCCATTAGTTTGGGTTGTTGGGGTGATGGCAGTGAAGGTATGACATAGCAGGATGGTAGAAATGCGCTGAATTCCTGACGATCGTTGCCGCTGGGTTGTCTCAATTGAGTGGTCCGAGGGTTGTCTGTTAGAAGGGACCGATGAGCCCGTTCATGGGCCAGTTCGTTAAACATTCATAATCATTAGCCTGGCAGGTTAGCTGTTGAGATAAGCATTGGATAAAGTATAAAGTTACCTTTCTGATACGGTCAGCCAGACACGGTAGGTTAGTAGGATGGTTTCAAAAAATCAGCATTGGATTCTTTTGGGAATTCGTCTCATTGCTGCGTTAGCCGTCATGCTCTCGATGTGGCTGGCCTGGATTGGGATCTCTGGCCAGCAAGTTCCCGGTTGTGGTAAAGCAGGCTGTGACGAGGTGTTTTCCAGCCGCTGGTCTGTCTGGCTGGGTCTGCCAGTTGGATTACCCGCGGTGTCGCTGCATTTGTCTCTATTGTTGATAACGTTCACGTTTTCTCAACGCGTGCCTGAACGTGTTCGTATGGCGGGTTGGTCTTTGGCCCTGATCTTGGCTGCTTCAGCAGCAGGTGTTGGTTGTTGGTTTTTTGTCTTGCAGTGGTGGATGGCCACCATTTGTTTCTTTTGTCTGGCAGTCCATTTGTGTGGGATCGTGTTAGCTGTGATTTTGTGGACTCAGGCACAAATCAATATTCGCCAACGTGTGGCTGCCACTTGTTTAGGGGGTGTTGGGGCCGGAGTTTTCGCCGTAATTCAAGGGGTTATCTCTCCGTCTCCCGCAATGCAATACGAACGCGTGCACCGGGCAGTTGACGAAGTACCCTGGGTCATGCAATCCTCCACGGCGCCTTTGGATCCCAGTGTGCTGGTTATGGGGGGGCGGGTTCAGATCCACCTGAATTCCCGGCCATTGTTGGGATCTCCCGAGGCACAACACCTGATCGTCGAATTGGTCGATTATACGTGTGTACATTGTCGCAAGATGCACCAGCAACTTAAAAAAATACAGTGTCAGATGGGACCAAAGTTTTTGGCGGTTGTCCTGATCAATGTACCATTGGATCCGGCATGTAATCGGTTCAATGAATCTGCTTCACAACGACATGCTGATGCTTGTGGCCTGGCCAAATTGGCATTGGCAGTTTGGCGGTTGGCTCCTTCCCGTTTTCTCGAATACCACGAATGGCTTTTTGAAGTTCCACAGATTCGATCCTTTGTTGCTGCGAAGCAACAGGCGAGTGTTCTGTGCGGGCGAGTTGCATTGGATCAGGAACTTCGTAATCATCGCTTGGAGATGATTTTGTCAGAAAACGTAGATCTGTACGGTCTGGCAGGTCGCGGCATTGTGCCAAAGCTAATTTTGCGGGATGGCATTCTGCACGGCAAGATGCCGTCAGCGACAGCACTTCAGGAATTGTTGAAGGTCGAGTTGGATGACCGGGCCGGGTGAGAGGTGCCAGCTGATTGGTCCGTAGCAAGACATTGCCAGCCAAAGGATTGTGTTCGAAAAAAGGGCGGAAGCGATAATTCGCTTCCGCCCTTTTGGTGATCTCTGAGCCACCGGAGCGGCGTGAACGCCGCCCCGGTGCTCAGTTTATAGCTCCACCGCGAAGCACTTGTCAGAGCGGTTGACCCAGATACCGCTGATTCCAACAAGTTGTTGCCTCAACCCAGGAGGGAGGGTCGTGTGGGATTCCCGCAAATCCAACACAGACGGTGGAGCCCACTTGATCGGTTTTATATGGGTGTTGAAGGGTGTCATGTGCGTTTTTGTTTTTACTCTCAATTTTCTATCGTCTGCCACGTGACAGTTTGAGCTGCTGATAGGTAGCATTGAAGTATGAATTTTGTGAAGTGTCGTTAGCATCGGTGAGTAGCATTGCTACGAGGCACGGATGCCGGTCATTTGATTGGAGGAACTTATTTGACGGAGCCACGCTTGAATGATGTCACGGTCCGAAAAACGTTGGCTGTGTCCATTATCAATTTTCAATTTGAGTTTTCCCGGACCGGCGACGAGAACCGTATCACCCGGTTGAGCCTCACTCAATGCCCAACAAATGGCTTTACTCCGATCGGGAAGGATGTGTGCTCTTGAGGGGCGATCATAGCCATCTAAAACGTCATGAATTACTGACAGAGGCGGCTCAATGCCCGCACCATCGGTTGTCAGGATTCCTAAATCTGCATATCGCTCGACAAGTCGCCCCATCAAGGGACGGGTGTCTTGGTTGCGATCACCGGCAGCTCCGAAGACGCAGAGCAATCGACCTTCCTTGACCTTGCGTAAGGCTTTCAAGGCGATTGCCAGATTGTCTGGTGAACGTGCCTGATCGACAAAGACTCCGTAGGGTTGCCCGCATTCGATTCTTTCGAGACTTCCTGGTACGAACGATACTTTTTCCAATCCACGGACGATGGTTGGTAAGTCGACGCCGTAGACCAGGCCGACGGCGGCTGCCGTCAGGCAATGACTGATGTGCTGGTCACCGATCATGTGGGTTCGTACAGGAATGACTTCGTCACCCGCGTTGATAAGGAATGTTTGTTCACTCTTGTGACGTTCAATGATCGTGGCGGAAAGTTCTGCATCTCCTTGTACGCCGACAGTCAACGTGGGATGCTTTAATTTGGAAATGAAAAACCGACTGGCAGGGTCGTCGGCATTGACAATCGCAAAGCCGTCCGGGCGAACGTGTTCAAATAAACGTGTTTTGGCACGGCGGTAATTCAGTACTGAACCGTGAAAATCGAGATGGTCACGCCGAATGTTTGTGATACACGCCGCATCGAGCTCAATTCCCGACAGTCGGTGTTGCGCCAAAGCGATACTAGATGCTTCCAGGACGACGTGGGAACATTGATTGGCGTGCATGCGGGCTAACCAAGTTCCCAATTCGGGTTGAGTTGGTGAACGATCGGTGACTCGTGCCGTTTCAACGGAGTCGCAATAACCAAGCGAACTGATCACACCAACGCGGTGGCCAGCCTCTTCTAGGATGCCAGTGATTAGAAGTCCGGTGACCGTTTTTCCGCTGGTACCGGTGACGCCAATCACATTCATCTTTTGACTTGGATCACCGACCAAAGCCTGGCAAATTCGGCCGTAAGCCTCACGAGAATCTGAAACCAGGCATGTCGGAATTTCTGTAGGGAGGTACCGTTCCGCAAGTACGGCTGATGCGCCGCGCTTTACTGCCTCGGTAACAAAGTCGTGGCCATCGTGTTGAGTACCTAATTGGGCAACGAAAAGATCCCCTTCACGGCAGCGTCGAGAATCGCTGCAACACGAGGTCACTCGAATATCTTGGGGTCCGATGATGCGGGAGTCAGTGAGGACTTCCCGTAGACTGATGCCCGTGTCCCTTTGAATGGTGGGATACATTGGCTAAGGCCTCCTTGCCTTAGTTGAGCAGTTGTCATGGTAATTCGTTGAGCGGATGCTCATCCGTCACTTTTAGTTGCGAGCGTGGAGGATTGTGGAGCTTTTCGTTTTTAGTGTCAAGGTGTAAATTTATGCTGTCACCGCTATCGCGGATGCACGCTGGCCGCTATGGACAATGCACCCCCATCCATCACAAAATGACGAGTCATGAAATGTCTGCGGCAAAATAAACGTAGCTCGAATAAATCATTATTTTGTGAATAAGAAATGGCGATGCCCGAATGATAAACGAGCCTCATGAGGACTTTGGCATTGATAGCCTGGCAGCCTATTTGCATTTGTTGCCACAGCAAGTTTCTCGACTGGTCAATCGGGACAAGCTACCGGGTCGTAAAGTAGGAGGTCAGTGGCGATTTTCGCGAGCGGAAATTCATCACTGGATGGAAACCCGAATGGGTTTGCTTGATGGTGAAGAGCTTGCCAGGATGGAAAGTGTACTGGACCGTTCCGCAGGGGTAAGCGAATTTGACGAGTTTTCGTTGTCGCGTCTGCTGGCGGTTGAATCGATCGCTGTTCCACTTGAGGCACGTACCAAGAGTAAAGTGATTTTAACCATGACGGATCTTGCGGCGGCCACGGGACGATTGTGGGATTCGGATAAAATGGCTGAGGCAGTACGTGCACGGGAACAGTTGCATCCAACGGCGCTCGACAATGGAGTGGCATTACTTCATCCTCGTCGTCCGATGGCTAGCATCCTTTCCGAACCGGTGCTCGCGCTAGGGCGAACGACAACCGGAATTCCCTTTGGTGGTGCGGGCGGTGTGATGACGGATATTTTTGTCTTGATTTGTTCGACAGATGACCGGGGTCACCTGCGGACCTTGGCAAGGATCAGTCGATTGATTTCCGACTCGGAATTGCTCGATCTGGTTCGAACTGCTACAGATCCACAGGCGGTTTTTCAGGCGATTCTGGATTGTGAGGCCCAGTTGGGATAGGAATTACCGTGTGGGTCGTTCGAAATGATTCCACATGGCCGAGAGGACATTGGTAGATGAACGTTCAAAGGCCAGACGTGTTGTTGGTTGCCAACAGCTTGAGCGCCGAATACGAAACGACGATCGACTGGTTGGGCCAGCATTCTTGTTTGAGAATGGTGACGTTGGAACGAGCCAGGAACGGATTGAGCAGTGGGGTCTTTCATCCAGACATCATGGTTGTCGTCCAGTCTCGCCCAGGCGAGGTTTCACAGTCAGAGATAGAGCAATTGAGGAGTTTGGCACCCTTGTCTTGTTTGGCAGGAATTCTTGGTGGGTGGTGTGAAGGAGAAATGCGGAGTGGCCGACCGTGGTCGGGTGTCTGTCGATATTACTGGCACCAGTGGCCGGCTCGGTTTGCGTCACAATGGGAACGTTTGACCAAGGGTGAATGTCCGGATTGGTGTGTACCTCTCACGTTTTCCAACGATGAACGGTTGTTAAATATGTCACAACAATCGATTCAAAAAGGAAAAGCGCACATCGCGGTTGTAGCGCGCCATCAGGTTACCATTGATGGAATTACGGGGATGTGTGCAGCGTTGGGTTACTCGACCGTTGCTATTTTGCCCCATGCTGAACGAAAGGAAACGACGGCCGATGCTGTGTTGTGGGATGTCGATTGCCACTCAACCAATGCGAGTGATATTTTCGGAAAATTGTCCAACGACTGGCGCAGATCGCCGATTGTTGCATTGGTAAATTATCCGAGACACGGAGAAACGGAACGATGGTTACAATCGGGTGCAGCGGCCGTAATGTCCAAGCCACTGATGCTGGATGAGCTTCAATGGCAGTTGAAAAGAGTATTGGCGACCCGAGAATCGGCCTTTCCCTGGGCTGTTGCCTGACTTTCAGGCGTTTCCCTGCGAGCCAACGTAACATAAGATAATGTTTCTGAGGCCAAATTTGGTTGGCAGAGACCGGTATCCTTTCTCTGCCTGCATTGGACCTTGAAAATCGAACCCTTGACCGTAGATTACTGAAGTTCAAAGTGCCAGCTCCAAAGATAGAACCTGTGATTGCTGAGAGCCACGCCAAGGGTACTTATGCGTTCATAAGTCTTGGTTGTCCCAAAAATCTGGTTGACAGCGAACGGATGCTTGGATTGTTGCGACTGGATGGTTATCAATTAGTAGCCGACCCGGATGGAGCGGATTTTGTTGTTGTCAATACGTGTGGTTTTATCGAGCAGGCCCGAGCCGAATCTTACGGCGCTATTCAGGAGATGATCGATCTGAAACGCGATGGGCGAACTCGTGGCATTATCGTATCGGGATGCTTGGCCGAGCGACAAAAAGAGCAGCTGCTTGAGGAAATGCCCGACATCGACTATCTGGTCGGTGTTTTCGGTCGGGAAGAGATTACACGGGTCGCCGATCGTTTGTTGGGTGATCTCGAAGAACAGCGGGCCGTATTTCAGCCAGCGCCTATTCAAGCGTTGCCCGATACCGACCGCTTACGGATCACGCCTGGTCACTTTGCTTATTTGAAAATCTCAGAGGGTTGTGATCGGCTCTGTACATTTTGTGCGATTCCCAAAATGCGTGGAAAGCATGCCACCAAACCTGTTGAGCGGGTACTCGAAGAAGCTGGTCAGCTCGCTGACGACGGTGTTCAGGAACTGATCATTGTTGCTCAGGACACGCCTTATTACGGGATGGACCTTTACGGTGAGCCGCGTCTGGCGGAATTGCTGGACCAGTTGGTGGAGGTGGATGGGATCCAGTGGATTCGATTGATGTACTTTTACCCAATGTACGTCAATGATCGACTGATCTCGACCATCGCCAAGCACAAAAAGATCGTGCCTTATCTGGACATGCCGTTGCAGCATATCAACGACATAATGTTGCGCCGAATGGCTCGCCGCGTGACGCGAATGCAGACAGAAACTTTATTGGAGAAACTGCGTGATCGTATCCCGCAGCTTTCGCTGCGGACGACGTTCATCACGGGATTTCCTGGTGAAACCGATGCGCAGTTTTCAGAATTGGTCGGTTTTGTTCGAGAGCAGCAGTTTGAGCGTCTGGGTGTTTTCACCTATTCCCTGGAGCCAGATACGCCAGCCGCCAGTTTGCCGGGTCACTTGTCTGAGCAAATCAAACAGGATCGTTATAACGAGTTGATGGAGGCACAACAGGAGATAGCGTTTGGATGGTGTAAATCTCAAGTAGGTAAAACTTTGGAAGTTATTCTTGACCAACCGATTGCTGATGCCGAAGATGCCTGGATCGGGCGCAGTCGAGCCGATGCGCCCGACGTGGATGGGCGTGTTTTTGTCACTGGCAAGAATCTCCAGGCAGGACAGATCGTACCCTGCGAGATTGTCGACACTAACAATTACGACTTGGTAGGAGTGACAATGTGAGTCGTAAAATATTCAATGTTCCCAATCAATTGACAATGGCACGGCTGGTGTTGTCCATTGCTGTGTTCGTGTTGATTCCCATGGGGAATTACATTGCCTCAATGGTTCTGTTTTTGATCGCAGCGCTCACCGATTGGGCCGATGGTTACTGGGCACGGAAGTTTGGCCAAGTCACCCAGTTGGGACGGATTCTGGATCCATTTGTCGACAAAATTGTGATTTGCGGAACCTTTGTATTCCTTGTCGCCGAAGATGGTTCGGGCATAAAGGCCTGGATCGCTGTGGTGGTGGTTGGTCGCGAGATGTTGGTGACCGCCCTGCGTAGCTTCCTGGAGCAGCAGGGCTGCGACTTTTCGGCAAGTGCCTCCGGAAAACTGAAAATGGTGCTTCAATGTGCTGCTGTTGTTGCCAGCTTATGGACGCTCAGTTATGTCGAGGGAGGACCGTGCGATTGGACCATCACCGTTCGTGATGGGTTGGTCATTGGGGTGGTAGTGATGACGATTTATTCCGGTGTTGAATACATCGTTTCGGCGATTCGACTGATGCGGGACTGAGATGTCATTTCAACTGTTGTGCTTGGTGACGGCAGAAACAATCCAGGTGTCATTGATCTGCTGTATTGGCCTGGTGTCATTCATCGGCTGGTCGCGGGGTATTGCCCGACTCAGTCGGGGACAGCCGCTGCTTGAAAAGGTTCCTCGGTCTGTTCCCCGCTGGAGTTTCTGGGAAGTGATTGGTCTAGGCCTGTTGTTCTATTGTGTTTCGCCGATCTGCACTTCGTATGTTTGTGTAATTTGGAATGGCTCACCTTTAGCTGTAGATTCGTTAGACAAACTTACCGGGGCCCAATTATGTGGTTGGATGGCGGCCCATGCGTTTACGAGCCTGATTGCCCTGGTGATGGGGGTGATTTGGCTGCGTCTCAGAAGGGAAACCAGCTGGCGGGACCTGGGTATTGAAACGGCCGGCTGGTGGCGGGATCTTAAACTGGGTGGAATTGCCTTTGCAATGCTCAGTGTACCGGTATTTGCTGTCAATGCGTTGATGCTCCACTGTTTTCCAAATCCTGAACATCTGGCATTTGATTTGATGCGCGATGCGAATGCGGCACACCGGTTGACGATCGTGTTGTTAGCGACCGTGGTTGTGGCACCGTTGGTCGAGGAGTTTCTGTTTCGCGGCTTGATGCAAAGTTGGCTCCAAGTATCCTTTGACTTACTGCGGGAGCTGCCCGCCGGTGATTCTTCGTTGGAGACATTGAATGATCAGGCTGTTGGGTATGGAGATGAACGACTAGAAAATGAAGAACCGGAATCAACAATTCACCAAATCCCTCGGGATTGTCATGAAAATGGGTGGGTAGAAAGCCATGATAGTGGGGCCCGCTGTTCCTATGGGGCGATTGTGATCACATCATTGACTTTTGCTTCGATGCACTTTACACAATGGCCTGCCCCGGTGGCATTGTTTGTTCTCTCTTTAGGGTTGGGTTATCTATATGATCGAACGGGGCGACTCTTGCCCTGCATTGTGGTCCATGCGCTGCTCAACGCTACGACCGTTTTGGGACTTTGGATAATGCCACCCGAGGTATGAGCGACGGCGATCAACCCGCATCCAGCATAGGGCAACAGCGCGCAGAGCTCTTTGCGGGTATGCTGGTGCTTCGTATAATGGCGTCCCCTGATCTGCAGAGGAAAGCAGAGACGGAAGTGAACAAAGAAAAAATTGGCGATAAATTGAAATCCTCTGGAGCGACAACGTGGCAATTGGATTTGGGATCATTGGCTGTGGTATGATTTCCCGATTTCACAGTCGGGCAATTGACGATTTGCGCGGGACAAAATTGGTGGCATGTTACGATCGTGTGCCGCAGGCAGCGGAAAGTCTGGCTAGCGAAACAGGCTGTCGTGCTTACGGCAATCTCAAGCAGATGTTGGCGGACAAGGATGTGGATGTCGTAACGATTTGCACTCCCAGCGGAGCCCATTTGGAACCTTGTATTGACGCTGCGCGAGCTGGTAAACACGTGATTGTCGAGAAGCCATTAGAGATTACGCTGCGACGCTGCGACCGTATGATTCAGGAGTGTAAAAAACAGGGTGTTGTGTTGTCAACGATTTTTCCCTCACGATTTCATGCTTCCAGTGTCGAGATGAAGCGTGCCATCGACCAGGGACGATTCGGAAAGCTCACACTCGGCGATGCCTACGTTAAGTGGTATCGTTCCAAAGAGTACTACGAAAGTGGAGCCTGGCGAGGAACTTGGAAGCTGGATGGTGGTGGTGCTTTGATGAACCAGGCGATTCACAGTGTCGATCTGTTAATCTGGCTAATGGGACCCATTCGACAGATTCGTGCCCACGCAGCGACGTT
>Ga0310125_10001711_pt1 | contig 11210 bp, 24 predicted proteins | sample CB11b_Tmax_Bot8__FD_203508 | JGI IMG/M metagenome (GOLD analysis project Ga0310125, IMG submission 203508) | Marine microbial communities from Western Arctic Ocean, Canada - CB11b_Tmax_Bot8 | ecosystem: Environmental > Aquatic > Marine > Oceanic | place: Canada: Western Arctic Ocean | collected... | reverse complement strand
TTTCTCAGCGGACATCATTTCTCGCCAAGACGTTTCTCCCGAGATAAGGGGATACCTAGTAATAGAGTAAAAATCTTTACCCCCAATTGGTTGTTTACGGTGCAACCACCAGATTCGATGATGCCCATTATGGGATTATTGAATACGGAGAGGTTCTTATTTAGAAGGCCTCACAATTAAATCTTGCTTAACTATAAGGAGAAATAGCAATGACTAGTAATAGATTAACAACTCGCAACGAGTTTTTTGACCCCTGGATGCACCAATCTTTTGGATTGGACAACATCTTCAACGCTTTACAGCAGTTCGATAGAAATCCACCAGCAAAATATCCACCTCATAATATCATCAGGAATGGTGATAAGTATGTATTGGAATTCGCTTTGGCAGGATGGTCTGAAGATGAAATTAAAGTAGAACTTGAGAAGAATGTCTTGAGGGTTACTGGACAGAAAAGCGAAACTGACGAGTCAGGAGACTTTGTACATAGAGGAATTGCTAACCGCAATTTCAATAGTCAATTCACAATAGGTGACAACATCGAAATAATCGGTGGAGAATTAGTTAATGGTGTGTTGACAATCAATATGGACATTATAATTCCTGAAGAGGATAAACCTAGAACTATTAAGATTAAGTAATAGTTCTTCTAACTTAGTGAGGACGCCTGAGGGCGTCCTCTCTTATTGGCTCGATGGCAGAGTGGTTATGCAGAGGATTGCAAATCCTTGTACGGCGGTTCGATTCCGCCTTGAGCCTCCACCAAGAAAGGAAACCAGTACAATGCTCTGGCTTTTAGTAGTTATTACATTAAACTTGGATGTGTCTCCACCTCAGATTGAACAAGTTGAGATTTTGGAAATACTACAGAATGAAAAGGAATGTAACGAAAGGCACAAGGCATTTTTTGAAAGTGCACCTGTTGTACCAGACAATTTTAATTTGGGTTGTGTATTACTTAAACAAACTTTTAGTTAAAGGGATTCCAACTAGACTCTTCTTCTTTATCTTCAACTTTTCTAGATTTTGGTTCATCTTCAAAAAATTTCTCTTCTTGTTTCTTAGTCAAATCGACTACAGGAACGTCCTTTTCTTCTGGCAGAGGAATGTTTTCTCCTTGTACTATCTTACAAGAGAACGTATTAGAGCCTAATTGATGGCATTTTAATAGAGTATAATGCGGTGAATAGGTGTGTTTTTCTTCATTATGATTGGCTAATGCCTCTTGAATGGCACTTCCAATTTGTTCTTCAATAATCTTCTCCGTAACTCCTAGATGGAGCCATCTTTCCTCTGGTTGAGGTGGATTAATCAGCGTTATTACAGCATCAGCCTCTACGTCTGTTTCAACTACTTCGGCTTGTTCTGGCACCAACTCAACCACATTAACACGAGTATCCAAATTGTCAAGAACTCTATCGTTGTCATCTTTCCCGAAATACCCCCCTAATGTCACACACGCAGTTGTGAAGGAAGCAAGGCATAAGAATGCCATTGCATAAAAGATTCCCTTAGAGTACCCGGAATCGACTGGTTTTTTCTTCTTCGCGGTCGTTTTCTTTGTCATCATCATCATTTCCATTATGTTTAGTGGTGAAACTCATTCTTTCTAGACGTAGGGCCTTTCTCTTCCTACGCCTCATCTTTTGGCGTGATTGCTTACTCATCTGTTATGGATTGAGTCCTCCCAACGTAATTGAACTTTTCGATGTTTTCTCCAGGCTAACCACCCACCTAAACGCAGTGCATAATAAGCCAAGTAATTCATCGTAAAGAAACCATTTACATTAATATTAATATCTCTGAATGTTTCATCCATCCAACGCTGGTCTTTAACTCCGACTGTATTCTTCAAATTCGTATACAGTAAAGTCTCATACTTATATCCATAATCGTGGACGAGGCCACCAATTAATAGAACTCCCATTGGAGATAACCAACTCCTAAAAAACTTAGGAACGGATGCACCGTCAAATATGAATCCTTTTGGAATAACATATAAACGTCTGTCGATTTTATATATAAAATCTTTAGTTAACTCCCATTTTCGAGTAACAGTCAACCATATCCATATACCTTTCCAAAAGCCCGCTCCATACGTTTTAATTGGTATGGGTTTCATCTCAGGCATTTCTTTAACAGAAAACTGAATGCCTCTGCCTTGTTTTGCTAGGGTTCTCCCCATTATCAAAGTTGCTAATCCTGTTGCCAGTACTATCACTCCGACCAGGGCGAATTGCCAATATTGTAACATCAATTCATACATTATATCTCCTCTAGTTTCGTCTGGTTACTGCCGCAGTTCCAAAATAGAAACCCAGCACATTCATTATTGCAAATGGGAGCCAATCAGGAGTAACAATTCCTGCTAGGGTCTTCCACTCTTGGGATTTCCACGTAAAGTCAAAAAGCCACAATTTAAATCCGTGAGTCACTTCATACAACACATTTGTTGGTTCATTAAATATCAACGGTGCGGCCAATATAAACATAGCCATTCCCATCAAGCATACTACAATAAACTTCCTTGCCCACTTAGCGGACTTGGTTTGTAATTTCCTTGCTGAACGTCTGCTTGATTCTTCAACTTTCAACAGTTTAAGGGTAAGCATACTTCTATGATGCTCGTCCTCTCTGGCGTCAGCCTTCATCTTCATATATCCACCCAGAATGGTAGATAATAGCATTGATATTACTTCTAATGGTATTCCAAACATATTTTTCCGTGCTCCTTTCAGTTATAAGTATTTATATCGAAGATTATAGCAAAAAACAACAAAAAAGACTTGACAAATGGGCTAAATAACTGTATAATATGTACTTAGATTGATAAATTACTAGCAAAGGAGTTACGTATGGAAATCTTAATAGCATATACTATCGTTGCCATAGCCACTATTGGCCTAACTGCCAATTTTTTGTGTATATGGTTCGTTGAGGCGAATGATAGGCTGAACGAAGAGTATATTGAGTCAGAGAAGGCCAAGTTGGTAAAATATGGACCATAATGCAGACTTTAAATATGACCTCAAATGGGGTCAGGTCGGTGAGAATCAAGTCGCCGATATTGTAGCAGGTGATAAAACAGAAGTAAAGAGTGAGCGTGATATATGGGTACGAACTGGTAATCATTTCGTAGAGACAGAATCACGTGGTAAGCCTTCGGGCATATGTACTACACAGGCCAAATACTGGTCAGTGAACTTCTATAAGGACAATAGGTTCTGTTTCAATGTCACCAAAACAGTGAGTGATATGAAAGAGGTCGTGCTACAGCATAGAAAGGCAAAGGTGCAAGGTGGAGATAATGACACATCTAGGGGCATATTAGTCCCTATTTCGTCATTGACAACTGCACCCATTTAATGTATAATAGGAGATATAATGTTCAAAGCATTTAAATGGAGTATCGCTCTGACTATCGGAGGATGGGTATTTTCGATTTTTATAATTGCTAAATATATAGTAAATTAATTAACCAGAAGGAAAAAGTATGAGTAGTGATATGTTAGCGCCATTGATGGGGTCCCTCTTTATAATATTGAGAGAAGGATTCGAGGCGATGTTAATCGTGATGTTAATCTTTACCTATTTAGGAAGATTTCACTCACAAGGAAAAGAAAAATGGGTATGGTACGGCATCATAAGTGGTGTAGTATTATCAATAGGAGTTGCAATGGCATTCAAATTCATTGCAGGTCTAACTCACGCACACGAAGAATGGTTTGAAGGAGTTACGATGCTCCTTGCCGCTGGTGTATTAGGTTATCTAGCAGTATGGTGCCACGGCGCATACAACCACTTTGAAGAAGATATTGTATCTAAACTAAGTCCTCTGGATGAGAAATTGACGATATGGTCGTCTTTGGCATTAACTCTAGCAGTGACGTTAGCAATACTCCGAGAAGGATTTGAGATAGTTCTATTTTATGCGGCCCTATTCTCAAGCACAGCCACAGACCAAGGACCAATATTCGTAGGTGGTGCTATAGGATTGGTTGCTTTATTGGGAGTTTATGTTATAATGAGAGATGGTATTGCTAAGGTACCTACCGCTAAAGTATTTCAATACAGTAAGTATTTCTTTATTTGCTTGGCATTATATTTTGGATACGGAGGAGTTGAAGAGATACTAGAACTAACGGCTGAACACTAATCTTAACCGAGGAGTTATTATGTTAGAGGGACATTTTATTCATCCATCAGATTATGCAGAATCAAAGAAAGTGGAGCCAGATATAGTAATGGTAAAGGGTCAGAAAGAAGGACAATGGGACCCGGCAATAAAGAAAGGGAAGGATGAACGAGATATAGTAATGGTGTATTGTCCCTCTTGTGGAGATAGAGTTGACTTCAGAGTCTCTCATCCGAAACAGAGTGGTGCCCAGCACCAAGCCATTAACTTACTTCCTGAGATTGCAACGTCAATGACTTGGAATAAGATGGATGTTGTTTGTAAAAAGTGTTGTTTAGTTCTCGATGTTGAGCCTGTTATTAAAGACCGACAAAGAGTTGAATTGAGGGTGAAAATAGATGATGAAGGTATGACACCTGGTACCGCGGGCTGGTACGAAAACTTTAAAGATGGTAATGAGGATAATAGATAAATTATGAGTGAAAAAATAAAGTCAGTATCAGAGCAAATGCAGGATGAACTAGAGCCTCTTCCAGGCCCTACAGCCAAATCAATAGAAGATGCGGCGACGGAAGAGAAAAATGATTATGTACCCGTGGATGTAGAAAAACTAGAGTATCCCTTAGAGGAAATCTCTAACATATTAAATCAGATTGACCATTTGTGCTATGATGTACAGAGAATTGAAACACATCTTAGCAAGAAATTCAGTCTTTCTAAACAGATGATAAGGCAAATCGCCGTTGAGTGGCACGACCGAGATTTCGCGGCAACGATATCCGAGTTGTCACTATTACATCGGGAGCACCTGTTGATGAAGAATCCTGCCTCGATAATTAATCCAATAGATATAGTGAAAAAGGAGTTTATATAATGTCAGAACAAAGCCGTAGGTTTCACGAAATATTAGAAACGATTCGGGAATTACACGATAAGAAACAACACGATTATGGTGCAAATGATGATATATTTGCTAATTTCAGGTTGTCTGAATTATCTGGAATCAAAGCGTGGCAAGGTTCTGTGGTGAGAATGGGCGATAAGTATGCCAGAATCAGTAACTTTATTAAGAAGGGCGAATTCAAATTTAAGGAAGAATCCATTAAGGACACGTTAATGGATATGGCAATCTATAGTCTCATTACTATGATTCTATTTGAAGAGGAAGAGGAAGGTGAAGTAAAACCACCAGACCCAGAACCTCTAGAATATTGAAAAAAGACTTGACAAGTGAGCCATTTCCTTGTATAATATAACTATTATCACAAGCGGAGAGTCAAATGTTAGTAAAGGCAAGCAATAGAGAAGAATATCTACGCACCAAGTCTAGGTTTTATGTAGCAGGCTGGGTAGCGGCTGAAGGGAATGAGTCTATGCAAAAGAAGCCAGTCCACGGAGCGATGAATTGGGAGCATTATTACGCAGATTACGAAACTGGATATGGTGACCAAATCGCCAATTCAGAGTGTATGTCAATGGGAGGTCAGAATGTCGGTTAGCATTGGGAATCAATTATATGATACGTTTGAAAAAGGCAATAAACTCTACTATTTCCACGAAGATGTCTGGAAGAGGTTCGATTACGAGGCGGCGTCAGATGAGGTCTTGGCGGATAAGGCAGAGTATGTGTTTGAAATCATTAAGCATCCAACAGGATTTACATCCGAACAGATTTTGATTCAAAGCAATCAGCGGAAAATGTCCAAAATAGAGTACAATTTTAAGCCGCGGGTCGGCAAATACGAGGAAAATTAATCGAAAAAAAGACTTGACATTTCATTGTAACCACGTTATAATGTGTATGAAAGTGAGGTTACTGATATGATGTTAAAAAATAAATTGAAGAAAATACAACCGCAAATAGTTAACCAGCCCCTTTACGCAGATGAGATACAGGCCATCTTCCACGAGCAATTTGAAGAACTGGGCGTGGAAGTAACTACACACCCGTATGGCGATGAAATTGGGGAAAACCAAGTGACGGCCAGCGGGTATTTTGAGGCTCAAGAGTGGGATTTTGAAGAGTTTATGGACCCAGTAGACTTGATTAATATAGAATTACAGTTGATTTTACACAATGAGGACCGACCGATTTGCATAAATAATACAGACTGGCTATTTTTAAAACATCAAGTGGAACAAACTATCGCACACGAAATGATACACCGAGACCAAAGTAAAAAAAGGTTTATAGTTAAAGGCGGTGAGAGTTATCCAATTTATGATGACCATCTATCTGAGGAAGATAAGCGGATTGTGTATTTAAGCGACCCAGACGAGATTGATGCCTATGCCAATGATATTGCCCTTGATTTATTGAGAGGATACACTTATATGCAGGCATATGCCCGTTTACGAGAATATAACAAAATAACCCAAGAAGAGAGCCCAATCTTATGTGAGTATATCGATACGTTTGGCTGGAATAGTGAGACGGTTCATACTCTCTTGAAGAAAGCATTAAAGCGGTTGGAGACCTAATATGAGCGAAGCATCCATCAAAAAATTTATAAGCCAATGTGTAGCCGAAAGTCCTTGCGTTGGTAAGAATGATATCCATTGTAAGATGAATAAGGCTATGACAGCCTGTGTGACCTGTAAGAGAACCCTAGCAGAAATTAAAGGCTGGGATACAGAGATTAGTTTTGAAGAAAGAGAAAATATATGCAAGGAATTGCTTGACCGTTAACCCTTTTTGTGATATAATGTTTATATGATGAACGAAAACTGCCCATTCTGTACCCTTATGTACGGTCCCAACCAACGAAGGGATGATATAATGACAGGCTTTAATGATGAATTTCTGGCAGTCAGAGACCAATTTCCCGTAACAGAAGGACATACCTTAATTATACCTCTCCGCCATATCAATACACCATTTGATTTTTATGGGGATGAGATGTTGGCCCTTGTTCGTATTCTGAAACACCAAAAAAGATTGTTAGTAAGCAACGATGAATCCATAGAGGGATTCAATGTCGGATTCAATGTCGGATTTGCCGGCGGTCAAACAGTACCTCACGCACATTGCCATCTCATACCAAGGAGATACGGTGACGTGGAAGACCCAGTTGGTGGTATACGAAACGTCATCCCAGGAAAAGGAAATTATAGATTATGAGGAAAGTGAATAAGCAACAAGCGTTTCAAATGTTAATCGAAGAGAGGATGCAGGTTGGAATAACATATGTCGATGCAATGGTTGAATATATGGTCGAGCACCAGTTAGAACCAAAGCACGTAGCAAAGTTAATATCACCAGCGTTCCTTGAAAAAGTAACAAAGGAAGCAGTAGCAAATAATGTAATTAAAGACGATGAAGAAAAGGGGAGTGTATTGCCCTTGTGACTGGATTTGAGACATATCAATTATATGTTTCTCTAAAGCAACATTTCAGTTTACATAACGACTATAACTATGTTAAATACAACGGTAAGTTAAATAATATCACCGTCAAGACATATGAAAGTCGTAGCGATAAATACTTTTTTGAAGCGTTAGGGAAGCGGAAGAGCAAAGACTTACTCCAGTACTATGTGGCGAATTTTGCCAATTATGGTTCTGATGAAGTCTGGATAGGAGACTTGCACTCGAAAGAGTCAGAGGATGTTTATCACCACTGGCAAAAACGAGTACAATCGTTGAGTTATATATTTGAGGAGGACCTGAAAGAAGTGAATGAGTTCCTAATAGCAAGAGGATTAGGATTTGATAGATTGTTTGAAGTCGAAGATGGCGAACATCCTATCATTTTTCGATTTGTTCAGCAAAAGATGATTGAGGTAGAGAGTTATATTATTATGGATAAGATTCTAGATTTTAGTAAGCGAATCGCCAAGCAAATAAAGGACTCATATATCTTTCCATCCGAGCAATATAGATATGATAGATACGCAGAATTTTTAAACCTTAACAGTGAGAAATACACGAAAATTATGAAAGGAGTTTTTTATGCCACAGATGAATGACAATAATTCGACTGAAATTAATCTAACTAAAAAGACGTTAAAGGGATTAACTTATCCCGGCGAGTCAGACCTAGAGATTAAATTTGAGTTGGATGGTGTCGATGTCAACACCACACTAACATATGAAAGTAATGCCGAAGCACGTAAAGATTACGATATGCTTATTAATATGCTAAATGCGACTACCGCTACAAAAGTGTTACTACAAGAAGAGAAAGTATCAGTAAAAAATGCTACTTGAGGCAATATTAGCAGGAATGATAGGCACAGCAACAGTAGAGGTTAATGAAGTACCAGGCCACGTATCTGTAAAAGGATATGCTTACGTAATCAAAGAAACAGATTATGGCTGTACATCATCACCTAGAGAGGGGGAGATTAAATTGAACCTTGGAGATATCTGTTATCGTGTAGATAATAAACCAGACTTTCACAAGGTCGATGATAGGTGGGGATGGTCCCTCTGGGAGTGGATGGGTGGAAGAACAAATCAGGAGTATGTTAAATGATGAAGAAGTTTTTGAAACGAATATGCAAATGGCTAAAAGGAAAGGCTCAACCACAATATTTGGCAGGTAAAAAATGAGAAAATGTGACCCTCTAGGAGATGGAATTAGTTCTGTAGAACTCCTTCCGGTGGCTCCGTCTGACTTACAAGTTGTTAATTCCGCCCGTGTTTCAATGGGTAAACAAACAATAAAACTGACAGATAAAGACACTGGTCTTATCAACTATCTGGCTAAGCACAAACACTGGACACCATTTTCTCACAGTCAATATTTGCTGGAGAGAAAGATGAGTGTAGCGAAGTATCTAGTCTGGTGTGCCGAGTCGGTAGATGAGCAATTCGTACGGTCAATCGTTTCAATGGATTTATCATCCTGTGATGGTAATGTGCATTTCTATGAAAGAGGTTCCTTATATGCCTTTATAAAACACGATGTTTTGACAGAGAGGATGTGGAACCAGAATGTACGTAGTCTTATGGCATTTAAATGTAAGCCACATAGTGTAGATAAATATTTAGTCAACGACTGGACACATATGTTGAGTACACTTAATGATGATTGGTGGCACAAAACGGACTTATATGCAACTCTTGGATGGGTTCCTGAAAAACTACAAGTCGCACAATTCCGAATCAGGATGCCAATTTTTGTTGCGAGACAGTGGTTCAAACATCAAATAGGTTTCACGAGAAACGAAGTATCAAGACGGTATGTTGCCACAGAACCAGAATTCTTTATTCCACACGAATGGAGACTCCAGGCTGCCAACGTAAAGCAGGGGTCCAGTAGTGAGGTTCACGAGTATTCTAGTGATATGCACGGATGGGTAGCAGACGCAACATATGGAGTTCAGGCTAAATATAACGAATTGATTGAAGAAGAGAGAATTTGTCCAGAGCAGGCAAGGAGTATATTACCACAATCGATGTATACAGAGTTTGTGGAAACAGCATCATTGGATGCTTATAATAGGCTAATTGCTCTAAGGACCGATAGTCACGCCCAACTGGAAGTACAAAAATATGCAAATAGTTTGAAAAAACACTTGACAAGCGTGGCTGAGTAGTGTATAATAGTGCTTATAAATACAATTAGAATTATTACAACAGGAGAAAAGTAGATTATGGCAGATAAGAATGAAGTTGTACAGAGAAATACTGTACGTATCGACGGAGCAGATTATGAAGTGGAGACTTTGCCTAACGTGGCAAAAATCGCCATAGAACATCTGGTTGCGATTGACAAAGAAGTTCAACGACTTGAAATGGCTAGGGCAGGTTTTGCTCAAGCGATTAAGTCGGTGATGGATGGCCCAGAAGCACCTGAGCCAGTTGGAGGTACTCGTAATTCTGATAAGAAGAAGGATGCCCCCAATACCAATAGCAAGAAACCAAATTTAAACGTGGTTCCTGAAAATGCTGTTGACGGTGCTAAAGCGTAGGCTTTTAAAAAACTAGAAGCAGGTAAGTGATTGCATAATGTAGTCACACCTTAAATCTAAACAAAACAATAGGAGAAATATTATGAGTTTTGCCGCTCTGAAAAAGCGTTCTAAATCTAAAAAGGACGTAGAATCAATGATGGACAAGTTGAGTGCCGCCGGTGGCGGTGCAAAACAGTCATACGTAGACGACCGATACTGGAAGTTGGAACGTGATAAGTCAAGCAACGGATATGCTATTATTCGTTTCCTTGATGCCCCCGAAAAGGAAGATTTTCCATTCGTGAAAATCTATTCCCACGGTTTCAAAGGTAAAGGTGGTTGGTATATCGAGAATTCTCTCACAACTCTTGGCAATCAGGACCCAGTTTCTGAAGCCAATTCTGAATTGTGGAATTCCGGTATTGATAGCAACAAACAGATAGCGAGAGACAGGAAGCGTAGACTTCAATACATCTCGAACATCTATGTTGTTCAAGACCCAGCACATCCAGAAAATGAAGGGAAAGTATTCCTCTTCAAGTATGGTAAGTCTATTTTCGATATGATACAGGCCGCTGGTGCACCTGAATTTGAAGATGAATCACCCGTTAATGTGTTTAATCTATTTAACGGTGCTAACTTCAAACTGAAGGCCCGCAAAGCAGATGGCTTCGTGAAGTATGACAAGTCTGGCTTTGAAGAGCCATCTCAATGGTTAGAAAGTGAAGAAGAAATGGAGACGTTATATAACGGCCTCTATTCACTGGATGCCGAGATTGCTGTAGATAAGTTTAAGTCTTATGATGAGTTGAAGAAGAAGTTCGCCCGAGTAATCGGCGCTTCTGCTGATACTTCATCCTTCACTGCTGAATCAGTGTCAGCACCTGCAGAACGATTCACAGAAACAACTTCTGATGAAAGTCCGTTCGTAGAAGGCGCTACTGAAGAGGTGGATGAAGATGATACTATGAGTTACTTCAGCAAGTTAGCCGAAGCATAGTCCGTCAGGATTCATTCTCAACGAAAAGGGAGCCTTTAGGGGCTCCCTTTTTTTTATTCGTCAGAACAACAAGAATCTTCCGTACATTCGCAGGGGTCACATTTACAATTATCATTGTGGCAATGTTCATTTCCTTGAGGGCACATTTGAGTTCTCCTATTGTAAAAAGTAAATT
>Ga0310125_10001710_pt1 | contig 11213 bp, 8 predicted proteins | sample CB11b_Tmax_Bot8__FD_203508 | JGI IMG/M metagenome (GOLD analysis project Ga0310125, IMG submission 203508) | Marine microbial communities from Western Arctic Ocean, Canada - CB11b_Tmax_Bot8 | ecosystem: Environmental > Aquatic > Marine > Oceanic | place: Canada: Western Arctic Ocean | collected... | reverse complement strand
CGGCCCCCGCCAATGCCTGAACTTGAAACCAACACCGCCAGGGAGTATGAACTAACGAATTAAGACTCCCCGTTGTCCGGAAATCGGGGGAACCTCAGTCTCGGGTCGAACGTCTCTTCCTGCCACATTTCCAACTGGTTGATAGCGGAACTCGGGATGAAATTGGCTCCGAAAAACCACGGCTGAGTCTTACTCCACGCCTGGGCTTGCTCTACGGACCATCGTTTCGTCATGACACTATCCCTGAAAGCGAACGTATGTATTCTCGAACCCAGTTTCTCTTATACAGGTAACCGGCCCAAGCGCGGCCAGTATCCCATAGAATCAAGTAAACCGCGTCGTGAATTCCTTCGCTGAATAGCGTAATGCTGCGATATGGACCCTGTCCAATGGATTGGCGGGATTTACAGAAATGAGGCGGTCGGACGGCGTGCAAAAATGTAACGATTCAGGCCATTTTCCGCTGAAACATACTTAATCGCCGTTCTGCCGACCTAAAATCGATCGCACGGACCCGACCTACCCTCGGATACGTCCTTGAGGCTTCCAATCGATTCTACGTGAGAACAACGCGTGTCTTACTGCACCGTTCGACAATGAATTCGAGTCGGCTTGCAACAATCAGTCCGACCGCAACCGGCCAACGACGCCTGCACCCTTTTACGTGCAAGTGCGAGGTGTGTCTGGTGGGTGGTTGAGGATTCGCGTGAAATGGACAAGCAGTCGGTGAACGTGAGATTACCGCACATGCACCGCCTAAGCAATCCTCGCGCGATTTAGACACCTTGCTGCGCGTGAATTGAACGTGTGTTGACTGTCGTGTCGGTTCGTTGGTTGCGGTTTTTTTTCTCGTTGGTGTCGGACACTGAAATACGGGGTGGCAAAAAAAGTTTATCGCCTCCCGTTTTCACTGATGGCGCAGCGGGGGTGCCCGGGGTGGGGGTGTGTCACTATGACGAGTTTTATGTACGGTGTGTGTGTTATTGCGTGTTCACACAAGTTAAGTTTCTTTGAAAACAGTCACTGATAACGGAAAATCGTCGACTCAACGTCGGCGGGTAAGTCCGTCGAGGTCCGACGGATGAGTTCAAAAAATATTCTTTTCCAAAAGTGCCTTTCTCATCGTTCGTTTTCGATTCGTAAAGCGTTACTTTACCGGCTGCACCGCGATCGTAAGTCGTCAACAATGCGAAAGGGGATTTTCAATGACCCGAATCCGCGTCCCATTGCGATGTGGGGACTCGCGGCTCCGTGATAATCCGATCCCCCCGTGGTCACCAGATCCAGCTCCCTGGCCAGTTTCTCGTAACTTGCTGTTTGTTCATCCCCGTGGCTGGGGTAATAAACTTCGATTCCTCCGAGGCCCATGTCGCGTAGAGCTGCCACACGTTCCCGTAGCGCTCGTTTTTCGAGTGTCAGCGTTGACGGATGTGCCAGTACGGCGACGCCACCGCTCTTCGTGATCAGATTGATGCCCTCCTCGGGCGAAAACCGGAAGCGGTCGGCGTAAGCGGGCTGCCCCTTCGCAAGGTAGCGTTCGAATGCCTCGCGCCGTGATTTGACCTGCCCCTTGTCGATCAGCGCGGCGGCGAAATGCGGTCTCCCCACAACGTCACTGCCTGCATGACGCGATACGTCTTCCCACTCGAGCGCGATTCCCAGTTCATTCAGCTTCTGAAGGATTGTCCGGTTCCTGGTCTCTCTCCCCGTGCGAATGCGGTGCAATCCTTCACTTAGCGCCGCGCACGTGTGATCCAGGAAATAGCCGAGGAGGTGTAAGATGCCATCGTTGGTTTCCGCGCTGATTTCGACTCCGGGAATTCCCAGCAATTCTCTACTCCCGTTTCCGGCGTCGCATGCGGCGAGCAATTCATCAATGCCCGCAGTATTGTCATGATCCGTCAGCGCTATCGCCTCCAGTTCGAGCTGACGTGCCTCCATCACAAGACACTCGGGCGTCATGGTCCCATCAGAGAAAATTGAATGCATGTGAAGGTCAATCATGGCTCGGCGCTAATCGTCAACATGCTCATTGTGAGTCCAGCCCGCGTATTGCACGCGTTTTCGTTACGAGAGGTCGCGGAGTGCTGCCAATCCGGTGCTTGGAGATGAAACGCCGATGAAGCAGTATCAACATACTGCTAATTGGTCCCGCGTCCGCGCATTTGCGTCAACTTAAGGATCATTTCGATCTCTTTGCACTACACCGTCTGAAATCTGTCGAGGCAATGGACAGCCTATACCGGCCTGAAGGGCCGGCATTCGTCAGCCCGGCGCCGCGCGCCGGGAAAAACCGGTCCGTGCCCTTTCTCGCGTGCTGAAGGCCCGCCATTCCTCCCGGAGGTTGCGCGCCTTCAGCGCGCTATATGCTTCTTCACCAACCGAAATCCCAGGGCTTTGCCCATGGGCTGACTAGCGGGCCTTCAGCCCGCAACTTAAGTTGACGCGTATGCGCGTCCGCGGGATCGACAAGTGCAGGATTGGCGGTGCTCCGCGGCCTCGCAGTAGAACACTCGTGCAACACGATAGCCTACACACTAAGGCAAGCATGAACCTGTGCAATGCAACGGGAGACAGAGAGACTATGTGCCGCCCATCCATGCAAACATCAATACGAAACCGGCAAAAGGAATTCAAACTTTCTTTTTATGTCGCGGCAACAATACACTCTGCGTGATGCGTTGCTTTAGCATGGATCTCTCTTCGCGTGTGGCCAGTGTAGCGCTTGTTCACGATGACACCACCATCTTTCAGGAAAGTTGGAACCAGCAAAACTTTCCTCGGCAACACGTGTTTTCGGTGCTGTCTCGCATGTTCGGAAGTTCCGAGACACAGGCTACATCAATTGACCAGTTTGTGGTGGGCCTTGGTCCAGGTTCGTTTGCAGGTATTCGCACGGCCATTGCCGCTGCCGTCGGGCTGGCGCTGCCCGGCAAAAAACCCGTTGGTGGTATCACCGCCGCGGAATCCCTTGCGTGGGATATACTTCGAGAGTATCAGCGGCCCGAAGTCGTCATCGTGGGCGACGCGCGGCGTCAACGTCTTTGGGCTGCACGGTATCGTCGCGAAAACGATGTCATCCGCTCCAGCATGGTGTGTTCGCTTTTCACCCATGAGGAATTTCATCAAAGCTGCTCGGATGCGGACCTGCTGGTGTCTCCCGAATTTGAACGACTTGCGGACTTCTTGCGTGAATTCGCAGACGGGGGCCCTCAAATCGTGGAAGAATCACGATATCCAAGGGCCGAGGTGATCGCGCAGATTGCATTGCGCCGGTTGTTCAATGGCATGCCGCTCGATCCGCCCGAGCCGGTCTATCTCCATCCGCCTGTTTTCGTGAAACCGCGGGCGGGTTAGACGGATATACCGGCGCTTTTTGATTCGGGGTGGACGAGTATCATAAATCATCTTTTTCGACATTCTGGACACGTGACAACACTGTCGTTAGTCTTCAACGACCAATGAAAACGCTTCGATTAGCCAACTTCGGCATGCAGGGCATGGTGGGAGAAGCCCTGACGCCTGAAATTGTCATCGATTTTGCGGCGGCCTTCGGGACTTTTCTGAATCGTGAAACCGTACTTGTCGGACGCGATACACGACAATCGAGCAGAATGCTGCGCTCCGCCGTCATCGCGGGTTTGACCTCGACCGGTTGCCGCGTGCTCGATTTCGGCGTTTGCCCTACGCCGATGCTCCAATTCTCAGCCGAGCGATACAGCGCTGCCGGAGCGGTGTCAATTTCCGGCGGACACAACCCCATGGGATGGAACGCCGTGCAACTCATCAGTTCAACCGGCGCATTTATCGAACCCGTTGGAGGCGACACTGTCCTTGATATCTATCATGGACGCGATTTTGAGCGCGCCGCCTGGAACACGATCGGGGTGGTCGAAGAAGTAAATGACTTTACGGGACCTTATTTCGATGCCTTGCTCGAATTCGTCGATACCGATGCCATACGGAGCGCTGACTTCTCGGCGGTGATCGACCCCGTCAATGGCGCAGGCTGTCGTTTTGTCGAACCTTTTTCAAAACGTCTTGGAGTAAAGACGATTCCTATTAACCACGAGGAATCGGGATACCTTGCACATGAGCCGGAACCCCGTCCTCGCAATGCAAGGCAGGTGGCCAACCTAATGAACGTCGTACCGTCAAACATCGGGTTTGTCGCTAGTAGCGATATGGGGAGACTCTCGATCGTCAGCGAATTGGGCGAAACGGCAAGCGAGGAATACACGTTTTCCATCATTGCCAACCACGTCCTCGGCAAACAATCTGGCGTTGTGGTAACGAATTGCTGCACGACACGCACCATCGACGAGGTTGCTTCGCGTCATGGCTCCGTCGTTGTGAAAACGCGGGTCGGGCAAGCCTACATTCTTTCAGCCATGGCCGATGAGCAGGGAGTGCTGGGTGGCGAAGGCAACGGGAGTGTGGCAATGCCGGAATTCAGCCGGGCATTCGACGCGTTCCTGATGATGGGACTCATTTTAGAGGCAATGGCCACGTGCGGTGCACGTGCATCTGAACTCGTAGCCGCCTTGCCCCGCTACCATATGGTAAAACGTAAGGTCAGCGGTGAATCGCATCGGTGCTATCAAGCTATCGATCGCCTCAGTCGTAACGAGACATGGTCGGGTGGAGGAACCCCGAGCACCGTTGACGGTCTTCGCGTGGACTGGGAAGACGGCTGGGTCCACTTGCGAGCATCTCACACGGAACCTGTCGTTCGTGTCATTTCCGAGTCCAAGTCCAAGGACGAAGCGGAAAACAGGGCGGACGAGGCCACCCGTTTGCTCGAGCATGTCCTATGAGAGATACCCCAAAGGTTGGAATATCCGGTGTACGCGGGATCGCAGGCTCATCCTTTACACCGCAGTTGGCTACTTCATTCGCCCAAGCCTTCGGCACCTATGTGGGTCCCGGCAGCGTGCTGGTCGGCCGCGATACGCGGCGCAGTGGTCCGATGATCGAAAACGCCGTAATCACCGGTCTGCAAAGCACTGGATGCAAGCCGCTGCTGGCGGGTGTCGTGCCGACGCCAACGCTTTTGGTAATGACTCCCCGACTCGGAGCCCGTGGCGGCATCGCCATTACGGCCAGTCACAATCCCGAGCAGTGGAATGCTCTTAAATTCATTGATGAAAACGGCACGTTTCTTACTCCGTCGCGCGCATCAGAGCTCTACGATGTCTACCACCAGCGCGAGTTCAGGATGGTGCCGGAGCACGACATCTCAGAGCCGTCTGTGCCGCGCGACTGCGTCGAGCCCCATTTTCAGGAAATTCTGAACTATGTCGACATCGAGGCAATACGCAAGCGACCCGTCAAGGTCGCGGCGGACTGCTGCAACGGCGTCGGCGCGATTCACACACCTCGGTTTCTCGAGCACTTCAATTGTGATTTCGTCGCCTGCGGACTATCAGTTACCGGTCAGTTCGACCGTGAACCCGAGCCATTGCCTCACAACCTTGGAACTCTCTCCGAACTCGTCACGTCTCACGGCGCCGACATCGGCTTTGCCCAGGATCCGGACGGCGACCGGCTTGCGATTGTCGATGAAAAAGGGACGCCGATCGGCGAAGACTTGACTGTTGCCCTTGCGGTCCGGCAGGTCCTTGATGCTCATGAAAAGGGGCCTGTTGTGGTCCACCTCTCCACCAGTCGGTGCATTCGCGCAGTCGCTGAATCCTACGGCTGTCCCGTTCATTTGTCGAAAATCGGCGAGATAAACGTCACCGAAAAAATGCTGGAAACCGGCGCAGTCGTAGGAGGTGAGTCCAATGGCGGAGTCATCATTCCCGCCATCCACCCATGTCGAGATTCGTATGCGGCGATGGCCGTCGTTCTTGAGTTGTTGGCGAAAACGGGAAAACGTGTTTCTGAACTAAGGGCAGAGATACCGACCTTCGTGCTTGTGAGGGACAAGATTCCGATTGAAATCGAGGACGCCGTAAATGCTTTGCGCAGTGTCCGCAGGCATTACGATGATCGCGACTTGAATCTCATGGATGGCGTCCACGTCGATTTCGATGATCGCTGGTTCCACACGCGAATCTCCAATACCGAACCCGTGGTGCGAATTACGGCTGAAGCCCCGGACGAAAAAGGGGCCCTGGCACTCATCAAGGAAGTCCGGGGGCTGATTGAGGGTGTAGCGAACATTTAACGGGGCATCTCCTACGAGAGACCGAGGAGTTGACTCGGATATTTGTCGCGAGCATTCGAACCGCGCAGAAGAATCAAGTTCGCGAGACAGACGCAGAAGGTAACATCGCGTAGCTCTTCCCAACTTGGACGTTCGATGTTTCGCGTCGCGCCCGCGGCGCCGTGTCGCTTGTTGCGCGAAGCGTAACGACGCGGCAAGCGACCACTTGGCGGCTTTGCCGCCGACGTGGCGATGTTCATTCGCCACCCGCTACACGCCGTCACCACCGGATCGAGCCGCCTTGAAACTATCGGCCACGCGTCGGGCTAGCTCGTCAGCGGGATTGTCGATGAGGCGCCGCGTTACCGAAAAGCTGCTCTTTCCGGAATTGCGTGTGATGAGCTTTATCGCGTACTCCAAATCCTTGAGGTGATGCTCAGTGAACCCGCGAACGGTCCGATCCTCTTCCAGGCATTTGTCAACGACGGCTTCAAGCGCATCTTTCGCAAACGTTAACTTGATTCCGTGACGTTCCTGAAAATCGTCGGCGAACCGCTTGACGTCGTCTCGCAGGGCTTCACGTTTGGCGGAATCCTTTTGTTCGAGGATTTCGGCCAGCGCCGCTTCGCGCTCTTCGACCGTTCGTTTCGTTACGTCAAAATTGCGGATGGCCGTAGAGGGCAATTCGTACTTATAATCGCGAAACAACCGCTCGAGTACCGTCATAAGCCCGCGGGCGCCGGTCTTCTCTTCGTGGGCGCGTTCGGCGATTTCACGTATCGCCTCGTCGTCCATGTGAAACTCAATGCCATACCCCTCGAAGTCATGACGGTATTGATCAAGCACGTTGCCCTCTGAGCTGACCATGATCTGCTCGAGGTCATTCGCGGAAAGCGCGTCGAATACAACTCTGACCGGCAACCGGCCGACAAACTCGGGCTCGAATCCGTACGTTATGAAATCTTTCGTGGTCGCCTGACGCAGAAACTCACTCTCATCAAGATCGTCGGCGGATCGACCGGCGAAGCCGATTTGTGATGCACTAATGCGTTTTTTCACATCCTCGGCGAGGCGGCCGAAAGCACCGCTCACAATGAACAGGATGTGTTTTGTGCTGATTATTCGGGGCCCTCCACCTTTGCCTCGCTGCATATTCATGACTGCCTGCATTTGCCCGATGAGGTCCGTCTGGCTGAAGAGACTAACGTCTGTTTCCTCCATTAGCTTGAGGAGGTTGATTTGAACCCCGCGCCCGGACACGTCCTTGCCGACAGTTGATTGCGATGCAATCTTGTCGATTTCGTCGAGAAAAATTATTCCATACTGTGCAAGCTCGACATCGCCCTCCGCCGCCTTGACCAGATCCCGCACGAGATCTTCAACATCATGTCCAACATATCCGGTTTCCGTAAACTTCGTCGCGTCCGCCTTGACAAACGGAACGCCGATAAGCCGTGCAGCGCAACGCATCATGTACGTCTTGCCGACGCCGGTCGGCCCGACAAACATGACATTATGCTTGGTGTGCTCCTCGGGTTCGATTTCCGGCCGGTCAATACATCGCCGCACATGGTTGTAATGATCGCAGATTGCGACCGATAAAACCTTTTTGCCTTCATCCTGGCGAATGATGTAGCGTTCCAGATAATCCCGGATGTCGCGCGGCTTGAGGTTGAATTCACGGATCGGTTTGAGCCGGTCAACTTCTTCTTCATCCTCCGGCGGCGGCGGGGAAGGCGACGTGTCTCTTGTGGCTTGCCCGGTTTCCTGGTCGACGACAAACGACAGGTTGGCCTTCCCCAGCATGTCACGTATTTGATCTTCCAAATTCTTGACGAAGTCATCGCCTTTTTTGTCACTCATGAGATAGTTCCTACACAGGTTCAGGGTTTCGCGTCGCTACGCTGTTCCGCACGGCGGGGTGAGGTGACTGGCGACCACGTGGTGGCTCTGCTGCCGACATGGCAGGTTTGAGCCACAGACCTTTCTTAACTGGCTCAAAGCTATTCTAGAATATCGGACCGCTTTAATCAAACAGATTTGCGGCTCCTCTGAAAAATGCTACGGTAACTGCCGATTATCAAAGTAAGTACGATGCCAATTTACGAATACATTGCGAAGGAACGTGACTGCAGTTGCGAGCACTGCGTCAAGGGCTTCGATGCATTCCAGAAAATCTCCGATTCGCCGCTCGATACGTGCCCGCAGTGTGAGTCACCAATCGTTAAACAGATCTCCGCCCATGCCGTCGGCTCCTCATCTTCCGGTTTCGACGACCGAGCAAAATCGGCCGGGTTTTCAAAATTGGAACGTCTCGGCCATGGCGAATACGAGAAAAAGTATTGAGGCACGGACCGGCAGTCGGAAACTTTGGATGCGCCCGACAGGTTTTGAATCGGGTGGACGAGGCAGCCTGGTTTTGTTCATTAGCTTCCTTTGGCCCGGCGAAGAAGGCCCTTCGGAATTCTCCTTAGGCGCTGCTGAGGGACAAGGACCTTTAATTTATCCGGCAGGATGCCGACACGGATATCCGCAGGCGCATCAACAAGTTCTCCGTCGATCTGAATCGGCGCGTGGTGATCCCGCTGCACCTGCATGACCTGGAATCGATGCGAGACCACTTCGGGCAGACGCTGAATTGACCCATCGAACAGCCTCCCGACATTTGCAATTAGCTTCGCGATATCCTGTCGACGCGCGACGACGAGCTCCAGGTATCCATCATCCGCACGGGCCTGTGGCGCGATTTTCGCACCCCCCCCATACTGAGAGAGATTTGCAATCGTAAACAGCAGCGGCCTTGCAAGCTCTATGGTTTTCTTGGAATCCAGCGTGACCTTGAAGTCCTGAGGGTCGTATTCAAACAATTCCTGCATTCCTGCAAAGATGTACGGAAGAATTCCACGAATGGGCGCTTTTTCGAATGCATCAGCGATTGCTGCTTCCCAGGCCATACTGCACGTCACGAGAAATGGAGACTCGCCCACCACGCCAACGTCAATCGACCTGACCTCCCCACGCGCCAGGGCTGCCACGGCTCGCGGCGGAGATAACGGCGTTCCAAAATGCCGTGCAAATCCGTTGCCGCTTCCGGTGGGAATGATGCCAAGCGTCACGGGCGTGCCAATCAGTTCGCGCCCGACCGAATTGACCGTCCCGTCGCCACCCACAACCAGAATGGTATCGACGCCCCGTTCGACAGCGCGTCGCACTTTCGCAACACTGTCTTCAATACTCTGACTGAACTGGTAAGCGACTTCGTTACCCGGCAAATCCCAGGCCGCGTCCATGGCACGTCGAAAGTGCGTGAAAGACCACCTCAACCCTGAACGCGGGTTTGCCAGTACAAGAATTCGTCTTGTCGATTCCGTAGACATCGCGGGTCATTATATATGACACGGCTAGTGTCGTTGTCTCCCCTAATCTTTGTCTCTATCCTCGTCCCGATCCTTGTCTCTCCTGATCTTTGTCCTGATCTTCGTCCCTGCCTGCCCGCCGCAGGAGGGATCCTCGCCACGTGAGTCACGTTCCACGTGCCAACGTGGTCACCTGATCGACAATGATCCCGCACGGTCACGGGCAGGCTGAGACAAGGATCAGGACAAAGAGGCATCCGACGAAGATCACGACAATGATCGCGACGAGGACCGAGACAACGATCGGGACAAAGAGACAGAGATTGCACAAAAAAACATGACCGCTCCCGCAGAATGTGGTTTCATGCATAAATAATGAAAATCTACACGCGAACGGGGGATGCGGGTAAGACAAGTCTCCTAAGCGGCGAACGGGTTTCCAAGTGCCACGTGCGAATCGATGCCTGTGGCGATATCGATGAACTGAATTCCTGGATTGGCGTTGTCCTGTTAACCTTACCGGATGAGCAGAGCGACGTGAAAAGCGAACTGCTCGCCATACAATCTGACTTGCTTGACATGGGCGCCTTTATTGCGACCACAGCGGAAAGCTCGGCGGCAGACGGCATCAGTGGCCCCGCCGCCGTCCGAACGCGTGCACTGGAGGACGCCATCGATCGATTCGATTCGACTCTTGAACCCCTGACCCGATTCATTCTGCCCGGAGGCTCCCCGGCTTCAGCGTGGGCGCATGTCTCACGAACGGTGTGCCGGCGCGCCGAGCGACGTGTGATCGCCGCACGTTCAGAAGTCGAAGAAAAACCCGAGATTTTCGACGAGTCCTTGCAGTATCTGAACCGCCTCTCGGACTTCCTCTTTGCCCTGGCTCGATATTGCAACCACATTACGGCACAGCCTGATCAGCTCTGGCAACCGGAAAAAAATCGTGGTTGAAAATTCTCTCACTTTCATGGAAAACTAACCAAAAGTACTTACATGATAGTGATACGATGATTGAAGGCGCCATCAGGATACTTCTTATTGAAGACAATCCCGGTGACTCGCGAATGCTATGTGAAGAATTAGCGCACGCCGAGCCGGGTGCCTTTGCGATTGGTACGACCGACACGCTTGTTGGTGCGATCAAGCACCTAGAAAAGGATTCGGTTGACGCCGTCCTTCTCAATCTGAATTTACCGGACAGCAAGGGCCTGCCAACACTTGAAAGCTTGCGGGAACGCTTTCCAAGGCTGCCCATCGTCGTGCTCGGGATGCAAAACGATGAAGCTGCAGCTGTCGATGCTGTCGATGCTGTCAACGCTGGCGCCCAGGATTATATCGTCTTTGGACAGTCGGATCCCGGCAACGTCCTCATGCGGGCGATCATATACGCGATCGAGCGATCCCGCTTGCTGGACCGTCTACGTAACCTTGCCGTCACAGACGAATTAACCGGCCTCTACAACCGCCGCGGTTTCGAAACAGTGGCTGCGCAACATCTTCGCCTCGCGCGTCGAACACGAAAAAGTTTCGCCCTTTTCTTTGCCGACCTGGACGACTTGAAGGTCATCAACGACAGCTTTGGTCACAATCAAGGTGATCAGGCGATCAAGGATTCGTCAAACGTCCTCAAAAGCTCATTTCGCGATTCAGATATCATGGCGCGCATAGGCGGCGATGAGTTTCTTGTCCTCGCAAGCGACTGT
>Ga0310125_10001709_pt1 | contig 11223 bp, 10 predicted proteins | sample CB11b_Tmax_Bot8__FD_203508 | JGI IMG/M metagenome (GOLD analysis project Ga0310125, IMG submission 203508) | Marine microbial communities from Western Arctic Ocean, Canada - CB11b_Tmax_Bot8 | ecosystem: Environmental > Aquatic > Marine > Oceanic | place: Canada: Western Arctic Ocean | collected... | reverse complement strand
GGCAGTTTTTTAGCTGGCTGGATAGGCGATCGTTATGGACACAAAACTGGAATAATGTTATCATTTTTTTCCTACCTTGCTGCGGTTATTACGGCATTATTAGCAACAAATATGTTATTTGTATATACTATCTTTGTATTTCTTGGATTTGGATTGGGGTCATTTATGCCATCAGCAATGAATTTGATATATGATTTTGCTAGGAGAGGCGATAATAAAATTTATATGGCCCTCACGGACACATGCTTGGCCCCTTTCACATTTTTGGCCATCATAATTGTCGGTGGTATGAGTGGAGTAATCAACACCGAGATAATATTAACTGGCATCGGTATTTTCTTAGTCATCGGGATACTACTTCTTATATTCAGAGTTAAAGACCCAAAACACCATTTAGATAATGAGCCGATAACCCAAACAATTAGTTAATATATTTTTCCTTGCATTTCGAATCGCGCAAAGTAGAAATTCCAACGTAGTCAAGCACTAATGTTTAGGCTTATATCATACCAAACCATCCTTCTCTCGGCCCTTGTACTGGTTTTAAACGGCTGCAGCAAGGATAATCCCAGTAGACATTTAGAGCTAGGCAAATGGTATAACACCAAGGGATTATATGATGAAGCAATAACGGAGTATCGTGAAGTTATTCGTTTGTATCCTCCGTCTCTTCAAAAACTGTCTCGGGAAGAATACGAGGATCTTACCATAGCGCATTATAATCTAGCACTAATGTACACAAAAAAAGGCTGGTGGGATTTTGCTTTAGATGCTGCAGAGTCCAGTTTTCAGTTACAACCAAATACCGATACACATGAGCTGATAAGATTGATCCGCAAGCAGATAATACTGAACAATAGTACTGAGCCTTCCTAGGCTACAATTTCTTAGATAAATATAAGCGTATTAAAAAGATCCAGAGCGGTGCTCTCCGCCGTCACAATAAATAATTGAACAATTGATAAAATCTGCTTCAGAGCGCAACAGTAATGATATGGTGTTGGCAATATCCTCTGGCATAGTTGTGCGTTGCAAGGGATTACGTTTTTTGGTCTTTTCTATCCACTCTTCCCAATTATCAGTTATCTTTGTAAGCGCACGCGTAGGTGTGATACCTGCCTGTACAGCGTTGGCTGTAATACCGTGCTTACCCAATTCCCACCCAATCTGTCGTATTATCGCTTCCATAGCGACTTTAGCTACACTCACTGGGCCATATCCATCCATGGCTACATAATTGCCCTCACTGGTCAGACCTACCACACGAGAGCCCTCTCCAAGCAAATCCTCGTTAAATAATTTTTGCGTCCAGTACAGTAAGGAATTGCCCATGACATGGATAGTCATGTCCATTTGTTTTTGAGTAACTGGTTTATCAGAAAAAAAGTTCGTTGTAGTCCCAAAGGCAATAGAGTGCAGTAATAATTTCACCGGATTACCGCCTGTTATTTCGGCTATTTTAGGTATGTATTCATCCATTGTTTCAACAGCAGCTGCATTGATATTCCAAAAATGAACTTTACCATTATTAATACTGGAAATCTTTTGTTTTAGCAACTCAGCCTCTTTTTTAACATCACCACGATCAAAGTGAAAACCAATAATACCATAACCATCTTTAGCTAACCGTTTTGCAGTGGCACCGCCATGGCCCGTTGAACATCCTAATATCAATACCCAATCAGACATTATAACTCCCGTTTTATTAGAGTGAATTTAGAAAAGACTAAGACCTGCACAAATAATGAACACAAAAGAGTAATATGGAAACCAAGTTTCATGCATAAATTCCGCGTGAAATTGGGAAGCAACCATGGATAATAAGTCCTCTTACGCTAAACAAGAACTGCTGGATATAGTTAAAAAACAATGTTTTTTAAATGTCATTTTTAGAACTACCCGGTCATGCCTGGGTGCTTGAATAGATACCGTATTGAAAGTAAAAGATCTACAGGTTGACTTATTAGAAAAACTGGTGTGGGGCAGTGGTATGGATCCTGCATTAGATTCTTTTTAATCACTTTCAACCATTCTAATCTATGGCTTTACGTTGCGGAATAATTGGTTTGCCCAATGTTGGTAAATCTACCCTTTTTAATGCACTCACTTCTTCATCCGTACCAACTGATAATTATCCCTTTTGTACGATCGATCCCCATATTGGAATTGTAAAACTACCTGACCAACGCCTTGAAAAACTAAGAAATATATTTAAACCGCAGAAAGTTTCTCCAGCCACGGTAGAGTTCACTGATATTGCTGGTCTTGTAGAGGGTGCTAGCAAAGGGGATGGTCTAGGTAACCGATTTTTGGGACAAATCAGACAGGTTGCGGCTATAATACATGTAGTACGCTGTTTTAAAGATGACCATATAACCCATATAGAAGGATCGGTCGATCCAGTTCGAGACGCAGAAATCATTGAAACTGAATTGCTACTAGCAGATTTAGAAACACTGGAAAAGCAGTATGCAAAAACAGAAAAATTGGTAAAATCTGGTGGGAAAAACGAGAAAAAGAAATTTGATGTTATCTCTCGTCTATCAAAACATTGTAACGGAGGACATAGGGCGCGAACATTCCCTACCGATGAAGATGAGGTTGCCATAATTAAGTCATTACATTTATTAACACGAAAGCCAATTCTATATGTATCAAATGTTGATGAAAAAGAGATCGTTCATGCACAGCCGGGTGATCTAGAACAAAGACTGGCAGATTTTGCTAATAAGGAAGGCAACTTAGCCATCCGCCTCTGCAGTAAACTTGAACAGGATATCGCTGTTCTTTCTGATAATGAAAAGGATATGTTTCTAAAGGAATATAATTTATCCGAACCGGGTTTGTATAAGTTAATACATGCCGCTTTCAAACTTTTAGGTTTAGAAACTTTTTTCACGGGAGGGTCAAAACAGGTTCGCAGCTGGACCATCAAAAAAGGAACAATTGCTCCAGATGCTGCCGGCGAAATACACACTGATTTCCAGCGTGGTTTTATCAAAGCAGAAGTATTTAAATATAATGATTTAGTGCGTCTAGGATCGGAAAAAGCAGTAAAAGATGCTGGCTTGGCTAAACTACAAGGTAAGGACTATGTGGTACAAGACGGTGATTGTATTTATTTCCATTTCAATGTCTAGATTCTGACATGTGGTTTTTCATGATAACATCTTATATACTGGTAATCCTTTCAGGGATAGGAATCCTATTGATTGGTATAAACCATTATTTAAATATCTGGCCCACACATCATATTACTTTGGACCTATTGGTCAGCATTATTTTTATAGCTACCCAAACGCTGGTCATTTTCTTTTTTGTAGGCACCGGTGTCAACGTGAAGGAGTACACCCAGACCAACCAAGAGATAGGAGACAAGTTTTACAAAGGAATACTAGGTATAAAACGCAAGTTGTATCCACCAACGCTTATGGTTACCATACTATTTATGGCAATGGTAATTCTGGATGGAGGTTTCTTTCTAGGAAAAGTAAATGAATGGTGGTTTCATATAATATACTTACTTACTCTATATTATTATACTAAAGCAACGGGGGCACAACACAAAGCATTTATTGGAAGCACCAATATTGTATTGGCGATGACAAAAACAGAGAGACAGTAAAAAGGGCAGGAAAACCTGCCCTTTTTAATTATTTCAAATAAGGATAGATTATTCTTCATCGTCTTCATCCTCTTCGTCCTCATAATAATCTTCATAATACTCAGGTGGATAGGCGTACATATTTGAATAATCCCATTCTTCTTCGTCCTCTTCTTCGTCCTCTTGAGCCGGTGGCGCTTCCTGCTTTACAACGATCACTTTAGGAGCAGTTGATCCGCCATTATCACTTTGTCCCAATGCTTTATTTACTAGGTCTTGATCCTCTGTGCTTAAACTTGGTGCTGGCGTACCCAGCAGATGCTGCCGGAACATCATCCCAATTAAACATCCAAAGAATAATACAAGGAGGGCGATTATTGATCCATCTGATTTTAATTCGTAGCCACCCCAAATATTTTGCGCGAGACCATAGTTAAGGAAAACAGCTAAAGACAACAGTACAATAAATACGATCAATATATTTCCCATAAGTGCAGGAGTGGTTGATTCAACCACTAATATATACAGCATCCAGAGCATTAATCCCCCAATGATAAAGATAATTCCAGTGATATAATCATTGGCTAGCAGAGACTGAATAAAACCAGCCAATGATCCTACTGGAATTAAAAAGCCGATACCTGTTTTAATGCTATCGGCCATCAGCAAACTAGATAATCATTGTAATTATTGTTTACCATACTAGGAAATCTGTTGAGAAACTTGAATGTAATTCCATCGAAAAGCAAGATATTTCGACATGATATAATATAATATGAATGAGAACGTATTTCTTTTTTCATATGAAAGGTTGGTTTCCTTAATTTGTACTAAGTATCAATTGTATATATGAACAAACGGAATAAAATAGTTAGTGTCGGTATTGTAGGTGTAGGACATCTTGGAAAACATCATGTAAAACATCTTACCGCGATGGACAATGTAGAATGCGTAGGGCTCTACGATATTGATGGTGCAAGAGCAAAGGTTATTTCAGATAAGTACAACGTAAAATCCTATGATTCACTAGAAGCACTACTAAGTGACTGTGATGCAGTTACGATTGTAACACCGACAGACACACATTTCAATGTTGCTTCAGACTGTCTCACTGCAGGAAAACATGTATTTATAGAAAAACCGATCACTAAATCTGTGGCTGAAGCAGAGCAGTTATTAACACTGGCTAATACTAATGAAGTATTAATTCAGGTTGGTCATATAGAAAGATTGAATCCAGCGTTGGTCCCATTAAAAAACTATTCCATATCACCAAAGTATATTGAAATCCAGCGATTGGCCCCATATGATGTACGTGGTACCGATGTCCCTGTAGTATTGGACAAGATGATTCACGATATTGATATATTATTGTTTCTTGTTAACAGTGAAGTTGAAAGTATTGATGCAAATGGTATCTCTATCTTAACTGATTCAATCGATATAGCTAATGCTAGAATCCGCTTTAAAAATGGTACAATTGCTAATTTAACTTCTAGTAGAGTTGCACAGGATCACGTACGCAAGACGAAAATTTTTCAACAAGATCTTTATATCACTATCGATTTTTTATTGGGTTTAACTGAGATTTACCGCGTTCTAGATATGGAGGAACCTGACCCTGAGGCTATTAAAGATATACAATTTCATTATGGAGATAAGACGAAAAAAATTGTATATGAAAAACCAGATTTACCTTCCTTTGATGCACTAAAAGCAGAACTCGATAATTTTACTAATAGTGTGAAAGGTAGCGCTACTCCAATTGTCGATGGGCAAGCTGGAAAGAATGCTTTAGAATTAGCAACAAATATTCACGATCTGATCCTTGAGGATCTTCATTAATGAATATTGGCAACTTTTTTTTTAAATACCGCAGCTATACTCCCATACCTCTAGCGGCAGTAATTCTTTATAATGCACAACTCGAAAACGCATACGTGGTTCTTGGTTTGATATGCATCACTCTTGGTGAATCAATTCGATTTTGGTCAGTAAGCTATGCTGGGGGCATAACTAGAACGACAACGGTTGGTGCATCAACGTTGTGTACCGCAGGCCCTTTCGCGCATACGAGAAATCCGTTATATATTGGAAATATGTTAATGTATAATGGTATAGTGCTGATAGCAGGCGCAAGTAATATTTTCGCAATACTTATATTAACATGGTTGTTTTTTATTATCCAATATTTTCTGATCATCAATCTTGAAGAACAAACATTGACCAGAATTTTTGGCGCCACATATCTAGATTATACGAAAAATGTTCCTCGAATATTTCCTCGATTATTCCGTTGGGAATCAGATGATATTAGGCAACCTATGACATTCCTTAAAACGTTTCGTACTGAAAAACGAACACTTCAAAATGTTGTCATATTTTTAATAATTATTTATATACGTTACCTTTTTCTGGAACAATGATCTTTTGAAATAATGGCCAATAAAAAACCTCAGAAGATATTTATTGTTGCTGGTGAAGAATCTGGTGATCTACATGGATCTAAATTGGTTCATGCCATGAAAAAACATACCACAAACATCCAGTTTACAGGTCATGGGGGCGACCGAATGGCTAATGAGAATGTTCAGATTATTGAGCATGTAAATGATTTGGCAATTATAGGGTTTGTTGAAGTAATCAAGCATTTACCATACATGTTCAAGGTTATGGGAACAACAGTTAATTGGCTGCGAGAAAATAATCCGGATCGTTTGATCCTTATCGATTACCCAGGCTTCAATTTACGGCTTGCTCGAGAAGCATTTCAATTAGGCATACCTGTAACCTATTTTATATTACCTCAGGTATGGGCATGGAAAGAAGGACGAGTCTCTATTTTGAGGGATAGCGTTGATCAGTGTTTATCTATTATTCCATTTGAACAGGAATGGTTCGAGAATAAGGATGTGAAAACAAATTTTATTGGACATCCTTTTATCGAATTAGAACCACCTAAACAAACAATTAACCAATTTCTTTCTACACATAATCTAAATAGCGACTACCCCATACTAACTCTTTTACCTGGAAGCAGACAGCAGGAAATAAACCAACATTGGCCCGTTTATATCAAAGCAGTAAAAATGATAAAATCAACTATTTCGAACATTCAGGTAATTGTTGGCAAGGCGCCCGGTGTAACTCTACCAAATACACCAGATTTTATAAAAATTGAAGAAAACGATCCCCAGTTAACAATGTGTTACGGTGATGCTGCATTAGTGGCTTCTGGTACAGCGACATTAGAAGCTGCAGTCCTTGATATCCCTATGGTAGTATCATACCGCTTTTCACTACCAACCTGGCTTTTTGCCAAAAAGATGGTTACAGTTCCCTATGCATCGATAGTAAATCTAATTGCCGACGAGATTATCGTTCCAGAATTTATCCAATCAGAGATGACTTCCGAAAATCTAACAAATGCCATGATACCCCTTTTAAATAAAACTTCAGAACGAAAAAAAATGTTATTAGGATATGAAAAGGTACGACGCACCCTTGGTTTGCCAGGGGTCTACGATCGTGCTGCTGAAGCTATCATAAACAGACTTTAATGTTGAATTCTTTAAAATTGTACTTGATCGCAAAACTAGGTAAGTGGATCATATATTTATTGTATAATACAAATAAATGGAATATTGAAGGGGAAGAACACTACAAAAAATTTATTGACCAGGGGCAATCAGTAATCATATCAATATGGCATGGCAGAGTACTAACATTTGTAAAACAGTTAGCATATAAAAAATATTACGCATTAGCAGGAACACATTTTGACGCAGAAATCATAGCTAGAATCTGTGTTAACATGGGTTGGAACGTAATCCGCGGTTCAAGTTCGGAAAAAGGTAGAGAGGCTTATCAGGAAATACTTGATGCATTAAACCAACCGGGTTCCCTAGTTGCCATGACCCCAGATGGCCCTAAAGGCCCTGCAAAAATTCCAAAAGCAGGCATTGTTAAAGCGGCACAGCGTACAGGAGCTGTTATCATTCCCGCGGCTGCGCACTCTACAAGGCGCTGGGGGTTTACCAACTGGGATACTTTTTATGTGGCTAAGCCTTTTGGAAGAATAGAAGTAATTTATGGAGAGCCACTTTCATTCAACGAAGAAGACGAATTTGGCGATTGCCTAGCAAAAGTAAAGGAAGCAATGGATGTTCTCGAATTAGAGGTAAACCGGCGTGTCGGTATATAATTACATTAATAACCCTCACTATCGTATTATTTTATTTCCTTTAGCACTATTCTATTGGGGATTGATTTTTTGGAGAAACTTATTCTATAACATCGGGGTTTTCGTAAGTCACAGTTTGCCTTGTAAAGTAATTAGCATTGGTAATATTACCACTGGTGGAACGGGGAAAACTCCAGCCGTTATATACTTTGCCAAACTACTTAAAAAAAATGGAAAACGTGTTGCTGTTCTTAGCAGGGGATATGGGAGATCAACAACAGGAACTGTTGTTGTATCTAAAGGTGATAATAATATTGAAAACTGGAAAATGGTTGGCGAGGAGCCCGCACTATTGGCAGAGAAATTACCAGATATACCTCTTGTTGTTGATGAAAATCGCTACCGCGGTGGAATTTACATTGCCGAACATTTTAATCCAGATGTAATAATATTGGATGATGGGTTTCAGCATCGCACATTGGATAGAGACCTGGATATAGTATTATTAAACTCAAATCAATCTGGTATTGCGTATAAACTATTACCTTATGGATTATTGCGAGAACCTTGGCACCATTTAAAAAGGTCTGATGTTACAATCTTAACAAAAACCAATTTAAAGCGTCCATCACATTTCATATATAACAAACTAAATTCATTAAATATTGGTTCTTATAATAGTAAGATTGTACCATCAGAATCGCTCATTGGTACAAAAGGAAACATAATATCAGTCAATGCTATGCAAAATGAACGCACTATAGCTATTTCAGGAATTGGCGATCCTATGGGATTTGAATTGTTATTAGAAAAACTTTGTTTGAATGTTCTGGACCATATTTCCTTTGATGATCATCATCACTATGGTAAATCAGATTTAAAGATCGTTAAAACAATAATGGATAAACAAGAAGCAGAATATATCGTTACTACAGAAAAAGATCTTATCAAGCTAAGAACCATTAAACATGAAATTTGTAAAAAAGTCTATGCTCTACCTATACGATTTTCATTATCAAAAAAGGGGCAGCGAGAAATATTGAGCAAATTAGGTTTTAATTAAATCTGCGCTACACCCCAGGCAAACATCATACCAACAAAAGTGAGCATTAATGGCCAGCCAGTATTAACAAATTGTCTCGCGCTCGGATTTTCAAAAGCATGTATTTTAAACTCGTGGGCCGTTGTTGCCCCACGTTCATCTATTGCAGCAATCACCACATCATTTGGCCCAAGCTGATTATTCCTTGGGCGCCATTGCAATAATCCCGTGCGCTTACTAAAGGTGGCGTATTTTGGTAACTTGATCGGTTTAAATTTTATTTTATCCTTGTTTAAATCCTCCGCAACCAGCTTATATGTATACTCAAATCCAGTGAGAGCTATAGGCCTCGGAACTGAAATTATTGATGGCGGTATATTAACAAATATCTGGGATTTCTGAATATCTTCAGCATATCCATCAGATATGCGCACTGTAAATAAATGATTATTAATTTGTGCTGCGCGCGGAATCCAGACCACTTTACCATCTTCGGTCATTTGCATACCTTGTGGTGCTTTTAAAAGTTCAAAAGTTAATTCTGCGTTCGAATTTTTATCTTCTACTTGGGTTTGATATCTATATACTTCATCCACTAGGGCTGACTTTGGCGCATTGGATACAATAATAGGTTTATGATTAACATAAATTTCAAATGATTGCTCATCCTTCGTATACCCATCAGAAATAAGAAGCTTAATTATATGGGAATCATACTGTTCTTTACTTGGAGTCCAGTTTATTGCCCCAGAGTATTCATCAACTTCCATACCATCTGGAAACTCCAGCAAGGTATACCGTACTGTGCTCAGTCGCTCAACAATTACTTTTGGGGGTTTCCCCTTTGCGCCCTGAAAAAATTCCCATAATAAATCTTTGATCCCAACAGTACGGTCATCAATTGTTTCGATTAATATATACAGCCTATCATTTTCCCAGAATATTTTCTGTACATATTTTTTTACATTGAGTCTAGAAAAAGATGTCGCATCGGGTTTATCGGGCTCAGTAAGGTAAACCGATTCAGCATTTTCCCAATCTCCGATATATCTGCCAATATTTTCTTGGTATACATCATCAGTTATATCTACAGAATATATTCGAACTGATTCGATATTATCGATACGAATTGTTTCATCATAAGGCAATAGTGATCCCTTATTTATATCTGAATTCAAAATTCGATATTGATACGGTTCACCTACAATACCAGTCATTGGAGGAACGGATACAATTTTAATTGGCGCATTGACATAAAAATCAGCATCGATAAAATAGGTTTCTTTACTATCTGTGATTTCAAGTCTCATATGAGAAAAATCGAGTTCCTCATTAGTGGGGTCCCACCGTAGGCGCCAAGTAAATGGATCAATTCGCATACCATCAGGAAGCTCGATAGCTGTAACAGTGATTTTATCGGCAATGTTTGGGTCTGATACTTCCAACTGAAAATCCCACGTAGCCCCAACATTTACTACATTCATTGCAGGTGGTTCAGCAGATATTATTGGTGGGTGATTTATAAATACAGCAACATTTTGTGTATCCTGTGCTACACCATGGCTTACTTTTACAGCAAAGTACTGTGTATCTATTTGTGTTAATTCCGGTGTCCAAGTGATCAAATAATTATTATTTATAGACATACCAACCGGCCCGTGTAATAATTCAACTCTCATTTCTTGCGCCAACTCAGGACGCCAAACTTCAACTTGGTACTGGTAGGGCTGATTAACCTTCCAATCTATCGGTGCACTTGATATAACCTTTACACCAGCGCGGGCGAATAATTTAAATTCCTGCACATCACGATCAAAACCATCTGTGGCCACAAGACGCACATCGTAAACACTGACATCCGCACTATCTGTTTCCCACACTATACCACCATTATCACCCAGAATCATGCCTTCAGGAGCTAATTCAAGATAGTATTTAACCCTAGTATCAATATTACGATCACGGACAACAGGTGTATAGGCAAAGGTAGTTTTCGATACAAATTCAGTTCCTATCGGAGCGGTGAGAAACATAGGTGGATCATTAACATATATCCACACGTATTCATCATATCCTTCCAATTCAGGCACAATTTGATAGGTGAGTAAAGAATCTGTTACGGTTGCTTCAAGGGATACAGCTTCACCAACCTTTATTTCTATACGGTACCCTAATTTATATGCACCAAGCTGCGTATCGCCAGGCACCCATTGTATTGATCTGCTTTCATAATGAAAAAACATGCCTTTGGGAGGCGGAATCAGCCAGCGAAAACTATAGAATTCTCGTGCTTCATCTTCTGGTATTTTATAAGTGAATAGCTGATTAAGTGACAATACATGTCGTGGAAGGACATCTTGTGGTAAGTGTTGACCTATTGTGGTAATAGGCTTT